>Ga0065721_10049035_pt1 | contig 50300 bp, 52 predicted proteins | sample Mesricmetagenome_FD_59108 | JGI IMG/M metagenome (GOLD analysis project Ga0065721, IMG submission 59108) | Mesophilic microbial community from rice straw/compost enrichment Sample: eDNA_1 v2 (version 2) | ecosystem: Engineered > Solid waste > Grass > Composting > Bioreactor | place: USA: Davis... | reverse complement strand
GTCGGCGGCGTCAGCCGCACGCCCTGCTCGGCGCAGCGGCGCACGAGCCTCTCGGCTTCGGCCATGGGCATAGGCAACCAGATGTGAGGCGCGCCCTGCGGCATTGGCGCGGCGCTGAGCCCGAGGCGATGGACGGCGAGGTCGGTGCGGGCCTTGGCCTCGCTCCTCAGCGTCTTGGCGGCCATGGTGTCGAGGCCCATCTCGAGCAGCGCGCAAGCCAGCTCTATGGCCGTCGGGGCTGCGCCGTAGACCTGGGCGCGCAGGGCGCGGGTGATCGCCGCCAGGCGTTCGGCGGGCGGCGCCAACAGGCCCGCGCGCACGAGCGGGGTCAGGCACTTCGAAAGACTGGTCAGATAGTAGACGCGGTCGGGCGCGAGAGCCTTGTAGGTGAGCGAGCCTTTCGACGCGTAGAGGCCGTAGATGTCGTCCTCCACGATGGCGACGTCTCGCCGGCGGCAGACCTCCAGTATCTCCCGCCGCCGCGCCTCACCAGTCTCGAAGCCGAGCGGATTTTGGCTCACGGGGGTGGTGTAGACGCCTGCGCACGAGCCGTCGGCGAGAGCCGCTTCGAGCGCGTCGGGCAACATGCCCTCGTCGTCGTGTTCGACAGCTCGCAGACGAAGGCCGAGATTGGCCGCCGCAGCGATCGCGCCAGGGAATGTCGCAGCTTCGCAGGCGATGACCTCGGAACGTTCCGAGAGGTCGCCGAAGGCAAGGTGGATCGCCTGTTGGGCGCCGACGCAAAGCAGGACGTCGTCGGCCGAGATCTCCACGCGGGTCCTCGACACCCAGTCTGCGAACGTTCCCCGCTGCAGGGCGCCGCCTTTCAGATCATGAAGCCCGCCGGCGGGGATCTCGAGGGCGCGGGCGGCCGCGCGCGCGCTGGCGGCGAGGAAGAGCTCTCGGCTGATGATCTGCGGCGGCACGTTGAGCGTCAGATCGATCACACCGCGCTGACCCGGGGCCGCCGCCCCCGCCAGGAATGTCCCCCGACCGACTTCCCCGCGCACGAGGCCGCGCCGGGTCAGGAGGTCTACGGCTTTGGTGACTGTCCCGAGGCCCACCCCGGCGCGCCGAGCGAGCTCGCGGTGAGGCGGCAGCTGGTCGCCTTCGTTGAGCCCCAGATCGTGGGCATGGGCGAGGATGGCGTCCGCCAACCGCTCGGAAAGCGGGGCCGGACTCTCGGGCAGACTGAGTTTGAAAGTAGGGATTGTCACGCTCCTGTCCGCCGATTGTATCGCTCCTCTCCGGGAGATCGTCCAGTCGATCGAGACGTAGGAGGCCGAACCCACGAAGTCCGCCGACGACTGTCCCAGGCTCCTCTGGTCGATCGCTCGAGACCGCTCGTTTCGCCGGCGTCGGTCGTCAGATCAGCTGTGGGCTGCGCCGTGGAGCCTCCGGCCAATGCGCCGTTTGAGACCCACTCATTGGGGCGAGGCGTGCTTGCCGCGCCAATGAGCGAAAGAGCCGGCCAAGTCTCGTAGGCAGCCGAGCGCGACGGTCAGCGCCGCGATGCCACATGAGGCCAGGATCCCGCCATGGATCGAGATATTGGTGTTCTTGACGCCCGCCCCCAACCGCGGTCGAGAAACGTCGCTCCACACGGGAAGACTTTAGGCCAAGGCTCGTGATCGAGGCCCACTTCTGGTTCGTGACGCCGCGCGCCGGCTCTTTGGCCAGCTCGATGAAGTCTTCCACCTTGAACAAGGTGATCAATGTTGGCGGCTTCAGACCTCTAGGGCGGCGAGCGCCGCAGCGCAAACGCGCCCGCGAAACCACATCGCCGTCACAAGACCTGACAGGCTTCAGCGAAGTCTAGGCGCGGCTGGCGCGGACGAAGACCCGCCTCGGCGGCATGACCAAGGTTGATGAGGAAGTTGGACTTGACGTTCGTTCCGGCGAAGAACGAAGCGTCGACGCCAGCGTTGTCGAAACCCGACATCGGACCACAGTGCAGGCCCATCCCCCGGGCTGCAAGGATCAGGTATGCCCCCTGCAGGCTGCTGTTGCGTAGGGCGGTCTCCTGCCGGACTTCTGGCGCGTCGAACCAATGGCGTGCGCTCGGTTGGGCCGGATTTAGGCGGCCCATAGTCTCCGGAAAGTCCAGGTCATAGGCGACGATCACGCAGATCGGCGCGGCCAGAGTCTTGTCGCGGTTGGCGCTGGAGAGGTGCGGCTTGAGCCGGGCTTTCGCCGCGTCAGACCGCAGGAACACAAAGCGGGCGGGGGATGCGTTGGCTGACGTGGGGCCCCACTTCACGCGGTCGTATAGGCGCTGAGGCAGATCCTCAGGCAGAGCCTCATTGGTCCAGGCATAGGCCGTACGCGCCTCGTCGAAAAGCCGGGCCAGTAACCTGGTGTCGGCAGCGGCCGCCAGGTGGGAAACTGTCGTGTCCAAGCTCGTGCTCCTACTTCACCAGCCGTTGACGCAGAGTTCCCTCGCCGTAGCGAGTCTGGAAGCGACCACGTCGCTGCAGTTCGGGAACAAGGAAATCCACGATGTTGAGGACGTCGCGTGGGGCGGCGGTGAGACTGCTCAGCATGAAGCCGCCGCGCTCCCCCGTGGCCTCGAAGATCTCTTCCAACCGGTCGGCGACTTGGGCGGCGGAGCCCACGAACATTGCATCCTTTCGGCTGTCACGGCAGTGAGCAATGAAGTCCCGGCGATCCAGCGGCTCGTCCTCGGGTATTCCGCGCGCAAACTGCATGAGCCCTACCGGCGAGGCGCCCGTCGCCGAAATGGTCGCCTGCAGCTCACGCAGCGTGAAGCGCTCGGGGATGGTCGACAGATCATAGCCCAGGTTGTGCGAGAGATAGACGCCGTAGGCCTCGATCCCCAGCGCTTCGGCGGACCTCTGATGGCGCCGATGAGCCTCGGCCTCCGTCTCTTCAACCACGACCGGCACGCTCCACAGGATGCCGACCTCTGTCGGATCGCGCCCTTCGGCGATCAGTGCTTCGTCCAATGACGAGCGATGAGCCTTCAGCCGCTCGAGCGAGCCGCCGCCGCCGAACACCAGGTCAGCGAAATGGGCCGAGGCGCGGATGCCGGCAGGCGAGCCTCCCGCCTGGATCAGTACTGGATGTCCTTGGGGTGACGGGGCGCTGGCCAGCGGTCCTTTCACCTTGAAAAATGGGCCTTCATGGTCGATGGCGTGGACCTTGGTGGGGTCGGCGACTTGGCCTGTCGCCCTGTTCCAAATCATCGCGTCGGGTTCGACGCTCGACCACAGCGCCTTGCACACGTCGACGAACTCGATCATGCGCGCATAGCGCTGACCGTGCTCCATCAACTCGTCGAAGCCGTAGTTGGCGGCGTCCGCCTGACGGGTCGAGGTTACGACATTGAACGCGATGCGACCGCCGGTGATGTGATCGAGCGAGTTCAGCAGCCGCGCGGTATAGAACGGGTGCATGAACGTCGAGGAATAGGTCAGGCCGAAGCCGACATGCCTGGTCTGCTGCGCCAGCGCGGCGATATAGGGGCTCATGTCCTGCCGTGGCCAGCCAATGCCCCAGCGAACCGCTTCGTCGCGGCTTCCGCGGTAGGTGCTGGGAATGCCTACGCCATCGCCGAAGAACAGCATGTCGATGCAGCCACGTTCGGCGATGCTGGCGATCTCGCCCAGCAGGCGCAGGTCCGGGAACTGAGCGCCTGTCCATGATCCCGGCGCCCGCCAGCGTCCCTCCAAGTGGAGATAGGACAGGTCGAACGCCAGATGCATAGTTTTCGAGTCAGGCATGGTTCTCCCCGGCGACACGCATAGTCTCGCTGCGGGGTAGACCGGGCGCGTCGGCTGCAAGAAGAGCTCCCGGCCGGACGTCTAAAATTTTACGTAAAATGTCTTGTTTTTAGCCAAGGCGCCATTTTGTTTGGCTGGCGCCTGCGGCGGGCTCCTCAGGCGCCGACAGGAGCGCTGGGCGGTTCGCCCATCACCGCCAGCATGGCCGCGCGTGCGCCATCGGGGTCGCGTGCGACGATCCGGGCCGCCACTTCCTGATGTCCGAGCACGCTGGCCAGATGGTCGCCAGGACCGCGCTGACGGCTCCAATAGATCCAGTAGCGGGCCGCCTTGTACTGCAGCGGGACCAGCACCTGCTCCAGCGAACGGTTGCGACACGCCCTCCCGACAGCGGCGTGGAAGCGCTGATCCATACGCACGAGCGCCTTCCAATCGCGAGCGGCCGCCGCAGCTTGCCCTTCGGCGAATGCGGCCGAAATCTCGCGGAGGTCCTCTTCGCTGCCGTTGACCGCCGCGAGGGCCGCGCAATCAGGTTCGATCAGGCGCCGGGCCTCGTACTCATAGTCTAGTTCAAGTAGATCGAGCGGCGTCACGAACGTTCCGGCTCGCGGACGTCGATCCACCATCCCTTCCAGGGCCAGGCGTCCAAGCGCGTCTCGAATGGCGGCAAGACCTTCGCCATAGCGCCGCGCCAATTCGTTCTCGTCGAGGCGCGCGCTGGGAGGGAGGTCGCCGAGAATGATGTCGAGCAGGATCAGCTCGTAGGCGCGATCCTTCCGCAGTTCGGCGCCACCCTGAGCAGACTTGTCGGCAAAAAGCCGAGGGGAGGCGGTCTTGCGAGGGACGTTGCGCCGTGGGGTGGTCAAGCAATGCTCCCAAACGCGCGCCACTTGTCAGGCCTGGCGCGATCGAGATGAACTATCATGACGTCATCTTGGACCGGAGCGCCTAATCTGGCAATGAAGACGCCCGCTGAAATGCTACGAGACATGTGAATGTCGCTGACCCTCGAACAAGCGCCGCGCGCCCTCGTCGAAGATCCAGGCGAGCAATGGGCGCCGGGCCTCCAGAAGGCGCGCGCCTATGAGGTCATGCTGCTGGACATCATCATCGGGGTTCTGCGGCCCGGAGCGAGGCTGGACGAGGCGGCGCTCGCGGCAAGATACGATTTCGGGCTGGCGAGCATCCGCGACGCGCTCGGACGTCTCGCTCTCGAGGGCTTGGTCCAGCGCCGCCCGCGCGTCGGCACGTCCGTCGCCCCGCTCGACCTGATCGAGATTCGCCAAGCCTTCGAGGCGCGCTGCCTCGTCGAACCTCACTGCGCCGCCCTGGCGGCGCGCCGTGCGTCCGCCGACGAGGTCAAGGCCATGCTGACCGCCTTCGATGGCGCCGACGAGGCGCATCGGCGGCGCGACTTCCGTGCGCTCGTGGCCATGGACCAGGCTTTCCATCGCGCCGTGGCGGCAGGCTCGCACAATCCGGCTCTGATCCGCATCGTGCGGCTGCTGCATCACAAGGCCGCGCGCTACTGGATTCACACGCTGTCGGTGAACCCCCCAGCGGCCGAGCCGAAGCAGGAGAATCCACACCTGGCCGTGGCGCGAGCGATCGCCGCAAGAGATCCCGTCACGGCCGCGCGCGCCATGCACGCGGCCCTGGCGATTTTCCCGGCCGAGGTGGGCCGCGCCGCCGCTTCGACGCCGACGGCGCTGCGCGGGCCGAGTGCGCTCTAGGCGCCGGGCGCCGAAAAACGCGACATGTTTTGTGAAATGTTAGCGCTCGCCCAGTTTGCAGCTGGGCGAGCGGAGATTTTGCGTCCGACCTGCGCGTGACGGTGATCGTCAGCGCGGGAGCGGGCAGTATGCAGATGGATTGGCGGTCGGCCGGACAGCTCTCGGCGGTCTCGCTCATAGACATGTTGATCGGGGCGGCGACGTTCAACTCGCTGGGCGTGGTGCTCCCGCACATGGTCGAGGAGCTCGGCTGGACCTGGTCTCAGGCCGGGGTGGGTTTCACCCTACTGGGCGCCTTCTGTGGCGGCTCTGCGTGGTTGCCGCCCAAGGTGATCCGACGTTTCGGCGTGCGCGCCACGCTGATGGTGGGCGCCGTCCTGCTCGCGCTGGGCCTCTTCGCCCTGAGCAGCGTCACGAACCTGCTGCACTACTATGTGGGCGCGGCGTTGTGCGGGATGGCGTTCCAGATGATGGGCGCCATCCCCGGCACGTTCATCATTACGCGAGCCTTCAAGGAAAGGCGTGGTGCGGCGCTCGGCGTCTACAGCACGATCGGCGGCTTCGGGAACGTGCTCGCCCCGCTGATGGTGTTGTGGGTCATGGGAGTCACCGACGACAGTTGGCGGGCCTACTGGATGGCGCAGAGCGTGACCATCCTCGTCTTCGGCTTCGCCTGCGCGGCGATCATCGGCCTGGACGCTCGCTTCTCGCGACCGGCGCGGGAAGAGCTCGCCGCCCCGGCTCATGACAAGGCGCCGCGGTCCGTCGGATCGCATCGGATCTACCGCACGCCCGAAAGTTGGCCAGTGAAGGCCGCGACCTCGACCTACCAGTTCTACGTGCTGCTGGCGGGCTATTTCGCGAGCCTCTTCTGTCTGGTCACCGTCACGGCCCTGTCCGTGGGCCATCTCACCGAACGCGGCGTCTCGGCAGGCGTCGCGGCAGGCATGCTCAGTCTCGAGGCGCTGATCGCGGTGGTGACTCGCGCGGCCGGCGGCGCCTTGGCCGACCACGTCGATCCGCGTTGGTTGCTGACCGCTGCGCTGGGTGCGATGTCCGGCGGCTGCCTGCTGCTGACATTCGGTCAAAGCCAGCCGTGGCTGCTGCTCTATGCGATCGGCACCGGCTTCGGGTTCGGCCTGGCGCAGCTCTGCTGCACCATGTTGATGCTGAACTATTTCGGCGAGCGGCATAATCTGGAGCTGTTCTCCACCATGCTCCTGACCGGCGCGGCGTCCGCGCTGGGGCCGGTGCTGGGCGGTGTCATTCGCGACACGAGCGGCAGCTTCGTGGGCATGTTCCTGCTGACCGGCATGGCGAGCGGCGCCGTCTGCGCCGCCTGCGCGCTCATGCGTCCGCCGCGTCTCCTGCCCGGCGCGCAGGAGCCCGCAACGCCCCTCGGGGGCGTCGTGGCGGGCGAATAACTGCACAACTGCCAGAACCGGGGTCTTCAATTGAGCACCATCGAGCCTACGCTGTGGAAGCGCGCCATGAGCGGCTTTCCCTCCGGCGTCACCGTGGTCACCACGCAGATCGACGGCCGCGCTGCCGGCACCGCGGTCAACGCCTTCACCTCGGTCTCGATGTCGCCGTCCCTGCTCCTGGTCTGCTTGGCCCATGATAGCCGCACCCTGGCCGACATCCGCTCATCCGGCGTCTTCGGGGTCAACATCCTCGCCCAGCACCATGCCGACCTGGCGATGCGCTGCGCATCCAAGGCCGAGAAAGATCGGTTCGCCGACGTCGTATTGACCTCCGCCGTGACCGGCGCGCCTCTGCTCGGAGATGCGGTGGCGTGGTTCGATTGCGAGGTGGAATCGGTCGTTGCGGCCGGGGACCACGCGATCGTCACCGGTCGCGCGCTCGCCGCTCACGCAGCGGAGGACGTCAGCCCTCTGCTCTATCATCGCGGCCGCCTGGCGCCGCTGCAGCCCATCGACGGATGAGCCCTCCGAACGCCCGCCTCGTCGGTTGGGCGGCGCTGCGCCGCATCGCCGGCGAGCCCCGCTATTGCGCCTATATGTTGGCCGCCACGGTCTCCATGACCGGCCAGTGGATGCAGCGAATAGCCATCGGTTGGCTTCTGTGGGAGCGGACCGAAAGCGGCGCTTGGCTGGGGGCGCTGGCCATCGCCTCGCTGGCGCCGGGCCTGCTGTTCGGGCCCTTGGGAGGCGTATTGTCCGATCGCACCGAGAGGCGGCGTCTGGTCCTCGCAGGGGAGAGCATGCTGCTGGTCCTCTCGCTCGTGCTGTGGGCCACGGTGGCGGCGGGAGGCGATCATCCGCTGGCGCTGCTGGTCTTGGTCGGCTTGGCCGGCGCGGTCTCCGCGTTGCAGGAGGCGGCTCGCTCGATCCTCGTACGGGATGTGACGCCGCCGAACTGCCTGGCGACCGGCATGTCGCTGAACGCCGTGGCCGTGAACGTGACCCGGTTCCTGGGACCGGCCTTCGCCGGCCCGCTCATCGCCGCCGCCGGACCGCTGCCGGTGTTCTGGATCAATGCGGCAGGGAGTCTCGTGTTCGTGCTGGCGCTCCTGGTCCTGCGCGGCCTGGGCGCGGCGCGCCCGATCGCAAGCGGCAAGGGGAGCGGCGTGTGGAGCGGCTTCCGGATCGCCGGCGCTCATCCGGTGATCACGCCGGTCCTGATCGGCTTCGCGGTGTCGTCCCTCTTGGTGCGCCCCTTCTACGAACTGATCCCCGCCTTCGCCGAGCACGCCCTGCATGGGGGCGTCGAGACCTTCTCCCAGCTGGTGATGGCGATTGGGGTCGGGGCGATGGTCGGCGGCGTCGCGCTTGGCCTGGCCGCGCCGCGCAACCCCGCCCGGTCGTTCTTCGTCGCATCGCTCGGGGCCTGCGGAGCAGTGTCGCTGCTGCCGTTGACGAGCAGCGTGAGCGCCGCCCTGGGGCCTGCGGCGCTGATGGGTTTCTGCATGGGCGTAAACGCCATGTCCTCGCAACTGGTGGTCGTCGCGCACGCACCGGATTTTGCCAGCGGTCGTCTGCTCAGCGTCTGGGGAACCATCATCCGAGGCGGCCCGGCTTTCGGCGCCCTAGGCCTCGGCCTGGCCTTCGACGCCTTCGGTTACCGGTGGCCCGTCTGGGCAGGTGCTACGGCCACCGCCGCGACCTTGCTGATCGTAGGCGTTTCGCTCCGCCGTCGGTCGCTGCCATCCGATGGGCTGAGTGCGGCGGAGTGAACGGGCCGCGGGTATTTTCGGCGCCGGTTGCGGCTTCCTCGAGCGCGCAGAGCATTCTGACATGTGGCTCAACATGTCAGTTTGTTCGACGACGGAGACCCGTGTTAGGCGCGTCCAAAAGGCATACGCAACAAGGGGGCTGCCATGTACGACGCGCCGGACAATTCCAAGGATATCGGCGTCTTTCTTCCGATCGCCAACGGCGGCTGGATCATCTCGAAGAACACGCCTCGGCTCGACGGCCTCTATGCGACCAATCGGCAAGCCGCGGTGATCGCCGATCGGATCGGGCTCGACTTCATCATGTCGATGAGCAAATGGCGCGGCTTCGGCGGTGAGACCGATCACTGGCGCCACTCCATGGACTCTCTGACGATGATGGCCGGCCTGGCCGAAGCCACGACGCGCGTGAAGGTCTGGGCCACCATGCATACGCTGATCCACAACCCCGCGGTGGTCGCCAAGGCGATCACTACGCTCGATTATATTTCGAACGGCCGCGCCGGGCTGAACATAGTGGCCGGCGCGTACCGGGAGGAGTTCGCCCAGATGGGGCGTTGGGACGACACGCTGACCCATGCCGACCGCTACGACCTCGCCGAGGAATGGATCACCATCGTCAAACGGCTATGGTCCGAGCCGAGCGTCGACTTCCGGGGCAAGTACTTCCAGATGGAGGACTGCCAGTCCGATCCCAAGCCGCTGTCGCGGCCGCGACCGACCTTGATCGCCGCGGGCCAGTCCGATCGCGGCTTCGAATTCGCCACCACCCACGCCGACGCCTGCTTCATCAGCGGCGCGAACAACGACGAGCGGCGCGAGCATGCCGCTCGCGCGCGCGAGACCGCGGCGCGCAAGGGCGGTTCGACCAAGGTCTATGCGATGTGCATCGTCATCCACGCAGAGACCGACGCCAAGGCAGAGGCGCGTTCGAACTACTTTGACGAGGGCCGCGACATGGGCGCGATCCTGGCCCAGATGAAGAGTTGGGGGGTGCCCGAGGAGCGCGCGAAGGCCATGGCCGGCGCGGCCAAGGCGACCCACAACTACCCGGTCATCGGTTCGCCCGCCACCGTGCGGGAGGGCATAGAGGCCTATATCCGCGAGAGCGATCTCGACGGCGTGATGCTGATCTTTCCGGACTACACGGAAGGTCTCGAAATGATCGGCTCGGAAGTCCTTCCCCATCTTCGCAAGGCTTTCGCCCAGGCCGGAAAACGCCGGTCGGCGCCCCTGCGCTAGGCGCCGACCGGCCTCTTTATGAACATTTTCTGTAAAATGTTTGTCCCTGCGCCAGCCTTGTTTGACGCAGTGCAGCATGGCGAGCCCTGATGGCCCATCAGCCGGTGTCGGGCCGGCCAGATCTTGCGGTCGACGCAATGGGGGATTGGGATCTGATGCTGAAGTCCAGCTTATGTTTTTCCGCCAGCCTTCTGGCGCTCACCTTGGCGGCTCTTGTTCCCTCGGCCTCGGCCGAGGAGGCCTCGGACGCAGCGGATCAGCTTGCCGAGATCGTCGTCCGGGGAGACAGGGCGGGTCTCCTCGAGCGGACGCCCAGCAGTACGGTCACGGGCATCGACAAGTCGCTCCTCGAAACGCCGCGCTCGGCCAGCTTCGCCTCCAGCGTCCAACTCGAACGCTACGGGATCGAGACCGTCGACGAACTGGTCGCAGCCTCGCCCGGCGCCTTCACCGCCTCCTTCTACGGTGTGCCAGGGTCGGTGAACCTGCGTGGCACCCTTGCCGAGATCTATTTCCGCGGCTTCAAGCGCGTAGAGAACCGGGGCACCTTTGCAACGCCCCTGGGCGCCACCGAGCAGGTGGAGATCGTGCGCGGTCCGCCGACCGCATACCAAGGCGCGGGAAAGGTCGGAGGCTTCCTGAACTTCGTGCCCAAGACCGCCAGGGTCGAGGGCCGGTTCCTGGACGAGCCCACCGGCGAGATAAAGGCGACCATCGGCACCTACGACAAGAAGAACCTGGCGGGTCAACTCGGGCTGCCGGCAAACTTCGGCGAGGTCGAAGGCGGCGTCTATACCTATGGCGAGATCGAGGATTCCGGCAGCTTCTACGAGGGGATCAAACCCAAACATCGCCTGCTGGAGGTGTCGTCGGATTTCAACCTGCCGCAAGGCTACAGCCTGGCGCTGGGCGGCATGTATTACCGCTCGACCGGCTATGTGCAGACGCCCGGTTGGAACCGGGTGACCCAACAGCTCGTCGACGACCAGATCTATATCACCGGACGGGACACGACGGTGCGTGACGCCAACGGCGACGGGCGCCTGCAGCCGTCGGAGATGGGCGGCGGATTCGTCACCGGCTACTTCGGCTTTCCCCCGGCGCCGAACCCCCGCTACACGCTCGACGAGGGCGTCGGGACAGCCAAGCTCTCGCCGCGCCGGGTCTTCATCTCGGACCGCGATTTCTCACGCACGCGGACCGCGACGCTCTATGCCGATCTTGCCAAGACGTTCGAGAACGGCAGCACGCTCAAGCTGCAAGGCTTCTTCGACCGCCTGCAGAACCAGCGCTTCGTCAGCTACGGCTTTCCGGCCGACTATGATAGCCGGGTTCTCGAGACGCGGCTTTCGTACAATTTCGATCTCGACTTCAGCGACGTGATCGAGACGCGCTCTGTGGTCGGCGCCGGCTACCGGCGCGTGCGAGCCACGAAGCGCGAGTCTTCCAACTCCGGCTTCATCGCACTGGATCGCCGCGACATCGCCTTCGGTCCTACGCCGGGCGACACCTTCGACGATCCCTTCAGCGCCGACGATGGCGGCCTCACCTGGGATTCGCAGAACGTCAGCCAGACCGAGACTCTCGGCGTCTTCGTGATGACCGACATCACCATCTACGACAGGCTCAACATCATCCTCGGCGGCCGCTACGACGACTACAAGGTCGAGGCGACCGACCCCGGCGTGGCCGCCGCTGCCGCTATCCGCGGCCGCAAGCAGTCGGACGGTGAGGGGAGCGGCACCTGGAGCGCCAGCGCTTCCTACGCCTTGCCATTCGGCTTGCGCCCCTACGTCACCTATGCGGAATCGGCGGCGCTCGAGGTGGCGCAGGCCGGCGACATCGCGCCCGGCCTGATCCAGGCCAAGACTTGGCTGTCGGATTCCGACCTGCGTGAGGTGGGGCTGAAGTTTCAGCTGCTGGACGGAACGCTGGTGGGCGCCGTCAACGGCTATCGCCAGACGCGGACCCAGTTCAACTCGATGAACAACAGCGTCGTCGGCCACCGCGCCAAGGGCGTCGAACTGGAGCTGCGCTGGGTCGCCTCCGACAACCTCAGCTTCACCTTCAACGGCAACCGCCAGAAGACAAAGGTCAAAGGACCGGACGGGAGCTTCGTCTATATCAGCCCGCAGCAGGCCGGCGTGCCGGGTGAGGACGGCTACGGCGGCGGCTATGCGGTGTTCACGTTCTCGACGTTCCCAAAGGGGCGGGCCGATTACGAGTACACGCTCATCCCGCGCTACGTGGTCAGCGTCTACGGCAATTACACCAGTGACGAGACGGCGTGGGGCACGATGGGGGGTACGGTGGGCGTCACCGCGGCGGGGAAAACCTCCGGGGTGGCCCCCGGCGCGCCGGTCTATCCCGAGTATGCGACGGTCAACGCATCCGCCTTCTGGACGAAGGGGCCGTGGCAGGTGACGGTCAATGTCGATAACGTCTTCGACAAGCTCTATTTCAAACCGGTGACCGACGTCTATGCGAACGTCGCCACCCTGCCGGGCACGGGCCGCGAGGCCCGGGTGTCGGTGACCCGCCGCTTCTGATCGCTCCAGCGTCCGGGCGGAGCCCTGCGCTGCCCGGACGCTCTGAATTCACCGGGACTGATCCATGCAGCATCGCGACGGCGTCGACATGGGCGCGATCTTCGAATGCTCTGTCGCTGGAGCGTGCCGCCCCCGGCGGTCGGAGGCGGCGAAGGCGCAGAGCGGTTTTATGATCACGCCGCCATCGGCGCGCCGCGAGCTTGCGCGCGGGCCGGAGGAACTCATGCGTTCAGCCGCATCGGAAGGATCAATGCTGTTTTCCCCAGGCAATGTGAAAGGTCTGACGATGTTCGGACGCGAGACGCCGCTTGGCCATAAGGCCGCCTTCGTATGACGGGCGCTGCGACGACTGTGACCAAGGAGGGCTTGGCCGACTGGATCAGGCCCTCGCGCACTGCTGTGCTCATCATCGACATGCAGGTGGACTTCGCCGCGCCGGACGGGAGCTGCGCTCTGGGCGGGTGCGACATGTCTGCGGTGCCGGCCGCCTTGGCGGCCGCCGAACGCCTGGCCGGGGCGGCGCGCAAGGTCGGCGCCCTGGTGGTCTTCCCGCGCCTATGGACCGAACCGGCCACTGACTCTCTTGTTTGGAAGGAACGCCGACGACGTGCGGGGCAGGAGCGCGAGGACGCGCGCTATCCATGCCGCGCCGGCAGCTATGGCGCGGAATTCTACGGCCCTCTGCCGCAGGAAGGCGACCTGATCGTCTCAAAGACCAAGTACTCCGCCTTTTTCGGCACCGAGCTCGACGCGCTGTTGGCGAAGCGGTCCATCGACACCCTGGTCTTCGCCGGCCTCACTACCGAGTGTTGCGTGGACTCCAGCGTTCGCGACGCCTGTCATCTCGACTATCACATCTTCATCGCCGCTGATGCTTGCGCCGCCTACGACGAGGAGATGCACCGGCAATCGCTGGCTGTCCTCGAGCTGAACTGCGGCATCCTCACTGACGTCGCCTCGGTCGAGGCTGCCTGGAGGCTCGCATGACGGCTGGCCTCGGGGCCCAGTTGCTGGCGGCGAGATCGTCGTGACGGTCGGCGAGACGGCGACAGCCTCCTTGGCTGCGGCGCTCGCCGACGGGCGCATGGGTGATGCGGCTCTGATCCTGGGCCGGCCCTTCGCCATCTGCGGCGAAGTGGTTCATGGCCGGAAGCTGGGACGGACGATCGGCTATCCGACGGCGAACATCCAACTGGACCCGCTGCTGGCGCCGCGGTTCGGCGTCTACGCCACGCGTACGCGCCTGCCTGACGGGCGAGAGCTGCCGGGCGTGGCCAACGTGGGGATCAATCCGACCGTCGAGATCGTCAGTCCGCGCCTAGAGGTCTGGCTGTTCGACTTCGACGAGGATCTCTACGGCCTGACCTTGAAGACGGACCTCATCGCCTTCCTACGACCAGAAGCGAAGTTCGCAAGCTTGGAACTTATGATCGAGCAGATCGGACGCGACGTCGAACAGGCCCGCGCTCTGCTGATCTCGCCAGAATGCCCACCTCACGCCGCGAGGCCGAGCGCTGATGGTGTCCCCGACCGTTGATGGGGCTGGTCGACGAGGGCTTCGTCAGCGGCCGCCGGCGTTCGGAGTGGACTTGCGGACCATGTTTCCGTGCCTTGCATCAGGACCTCCTGCTCGATGAGCTCATCTGGCGTGTCCGGCGCGCCGTGGGCGATCGCCTGCACGGCATTCAGGCGTGGGTCGCCTGGCCGATCGAAGACGAGGAGGCGGCGCCTGCCTTCTTGCATCACAGCGGCGATGACCTGCATTCCTGGCGCGGCGCGGGCGTGCAAGGCCACCTTATGCCGGGAGCGCCTATGGCCTCGTCGCGGGCGCCCGCACCCACTCACCGATGTTCTATGCGCATATGGAATTGGAGGAAGGCCCCGTCGCGGAGATCCCTGCGAGCTACAGCGAACGTGCCGCCTACGTCACGCGCGGCGAGATCGATATCGGCGGCTCACCCGTTACGGCCGGCCAGATGGCGGTTCTGAGCCGGGGCGCTTCGTTCATGCGGGCCGTTCGACCCTCCCATCATGGTGCTCGGCGGAGTCGGCTCGGCACAAAGTCCGGCTCGCGCCCCGAGCAGAGGCGGGAACATCGGCGAGAAGCGGGTCTTTGCCACCTCACTGACGGCCGTGTCGCACGCACCATGTCGGTTCGCCCCCTGAACCTGATGAACTGGCAGGAATTGGGGGAACTTTGACCTGGCGGACGGCGCCGCCGCACCCGATCTTGTGACGTGGGGGCCATGGAGGCCAGCGATGCGTGACGAGCGTTCCCCGATCCCCGACATAGTCGATCGGGCCACCTTCCAAGGCGCAGTCGACACCCTGCGCAGTCGGGAAAAGGCCCACACGAAGGAGGGCGACGCGATCGCCGCCGCCCGCCGGCGCCTTCCGATCGTCAGGGTCGATGGTTCCACGCCCCTCATCGGGCCTCGTGGTCCAGCTACGCTGCTGGACGCCTTCGAGGGTCGCCGCATGCTCATCGCCTACTACTTCATGTGGTACCCAGGCCGACCAGCCGCGCGGCAATGCGAGGGATGCACCTTCTTCACCGCGCAGGTCCGCGAGTTGTCCACCTTGCACGCCAAGGACGTCACCTACGCGACGTTCTGCCAGGGTCCCTACGAGGAGAGCGCGCGCTATCGCGACTTCATGGGCTGGGACCTGCCCTGGTACGCCGTTCCGGACGCTTCGCTCGAGATGCTCCTGGCGGGACGTCCCACAGGCAGGATGTACCTCGTCTGCTACCTGCGACAGGGAGCCGACGTCTTCGAGACGTACTGGACCACGCGGCGCGGCGTCGAGGCCATGGACAACAACTACCGCCTTCTCGACCTGACACTCTACGGCCGGCAGCAGGATTGGGAGGACTCGCCGCCCGACTGGCCGCAGGCTCCGGAGGGCATGAGCACCGACGGACGTCCCACCGCCCAGTGGCCCCGCCTGAGAGCCGGGCGTTCGGACGACCTCGGCGCCGAAGCGCTGTAGGAAATCGTCCGAGACGCGGATGCGCTCGAAGACCACATCGGCTTGCTGACGCCGAGCGGACCTGGGAAGGCCTTCGCTCGAGGGACGTCAGCTCAAGTCCGCAACCGGACTCATAGCTGCCCAGCCGCCGCTTGAGGTGATCGAGAAGGCCCATTCAGACAGTAACGCATGTACTCGGCGGGTTTTCTCCTGGTCGTTCGTTTCTGCTCGAGGGTGCGCCGGAGAAAGACCACGATCGGCATGCAGTTCTTCATTGAGGGCGTGCGCGTCGGCCCACGTTCACTCTACACGATGCTGCTTGATGGACGGGCCGAACTTGCGCGCCGGGTTTCGCGACCTGCGCCGATCTTCCGGTCCTGGTGGTGACGGGTTGTGCGGGCGGAGATCTCGACATCGGCTATCCTCGCTGGCCGTTTCGGCAGGTCGGCCTGGTCGCTGAGCTTCTCGACGCCTGCCATTCGGCCGTCGCGCTTCCAGCCAGACGCGCCAGGGGGTAGGCGAATCCTACCCGGCAACCGCGCCTCCTACCCGGCAACCGCGCCGCCGACGCACTTGAGCAGTCCGCGTGCGATGACCACCTCCTCATCAGTCGGGATCACCAAGATCTTTACGCGGCTGTGCGCGGCATTGATGACTTGGGCGCCCTGCGCGTTGGCGCCTGGATCGAGGTGCGCCCCCAGCCAGGCGGCGCGGTGCACGATGCGTTCTCGGATGATCGCGGCGTTCTCACCAACGCCCGCGGTGAAGACCATGGCGTCAAGGCCCCCAAGAGCGGCGGCTAGCCTGCCGATCTCCAGAGACAGGCGGTAAACATACACGTCCAGCGCTTCGCGGGCGCGTGGATCGGTGCTGGCGAGCAGCGTGACCATATCACCGCTGACACCGGATAGGCCAAGGAGGCCTGAGCGATTGTAGAGCAAATCAGCGATGGCGTCGGCCGTCATCCTCTTCGTCTGCATCAGATGTAACATCACGCCAGGATCGAGCGAGCCGCACCGTGTGCTCATAGGTGGGCCGTCCAACGGAGAGAAGCCCATCGTAGTGGCCACGCTGCGCCCGCAGTCGAGTGCGCAGAGGGAGGTTCCACCACCCAAGTGCAGCACAATCGTCCGACCGCCAGCCTGCGGCCCCTCTCGATTTCGCAGCACCCCTGAAATGTACTCATACGAGAGTCCATGGAAGCCGTAGGCAATGACGCCCTGGTCGATCAGCCCGCGGGGGAGCCCGTAGAGCCGCGCGATGCGCGGCTGATCAGCATGGAAGGCGGTGTCGAAGACCCCCACCTGGATCGCGGTGGCATATCGGTCGGCCGACTTCCTGACCGCGCTCAGGTTGAACGGTTGGTGAAGCGGCGCGAAGGGTGAAAGCCGCTCCAGCTCATCCGTCACGACCGTAGTCAGCAAGGTGGGCGCCTGGAAGCGAACGCCCCCGTGGACAATGCGATGACCCAGGGCCTCGAGGCGGTCGCTCCATCCGTTGGTGTCCAGCCAGTCGAAAACCCGGTCAAGGACGGCGTCGAAGCTCTGCGCCTCAGGCCAAACTTCGTCGGCGAGCCCCTTTTCCCCCGCGCGGGCGCGGAATTGGGGATTGTTCGCGAGGCCCGAGACGCGCCCAGACATGAGGAGGGGCAGGTTCGGCGCTCGGCCATAGACGCTGAACTTCAGGCTTGATGAGCCGGCGTTTAGCGTCAGGAGGCGGCTGCAAGTCATGGCGCGATCGCTCTGATGCTGATGGCATGGCAGGTACGTTCGTGAGAACCTGATTGGTGACGCGAGGGGCGTAGACGGGGCGAATACTGGCCGGAGGAGTTCTGATTTGATTAACTGAAGCAATCTGCTTGCGATCAATACTCAGGCTGGCGGCTCGTATCGGCCAACGCGAAGACTCCGTGTGAAGAGCCGATCTTCAAGGCGTGGGGGCATCGCCGCGCTCAGAGCCCGCCAACTGGGTGCGGCGGACGGCGTGGGGGTCTCTAATCAGGAGCACGTCGCCGGGCGCCGTGTGGAGAATGCGTTTCGCGGTTCCCCCCAGCTGTTTGTCGAGCGGTCCACCCTGGCCATGGGTGCCGACGACGACAAGGTCGACATCCCTGTCGAGCATGTAGTCGCGCACCAAGATCTCCGGGCGGCCTTGCTCGACGAGCACCTTCAGCCGTGCCCGAGCCTCCCAAGTCAGCTGCGATTCTCGCAAGAAGCTCTCGCAGGCGCTTTGTTCATGATTTCGCCATTGCTTTCGAAAATTCCCGCCGTCGAGGATCCTGGTGGCTGGAGATTGCCAAGCATGCAGGACAGTAATTGGCGCGCTGGGGAAGAACCGGTCTGCAGCCGTCAACGCATGCTGCGACGACTCCGAGAAGTCTGTGGCCACAAGGATCTCACCATAGTATTGGACCCGACGTTTTACGATCAGCAAAGGGATCGGGGTCTCGCATGCGAGCCTCTCGACAGTAGAGCCCAGCACATGACTGCCGAGTGTCTCGTCTCTCGAGATGCCCGTGACGATCAGCTCTGCGCCGACATCGCTCGCGACCGTGTCGATGAGGGGCACTACCCCGCCTTCCTCAATGTGCAGGTCGGCGTCGCGAATGACGTCGCCAAATTCCCGGCGGATGCGGACGGAGGCCGAGGAATCCTCGCCGGCAGTTCGCCGCCAGGTGTGAGGCTCAAGGGAAGGCGAGCGTGCGCTACCTTGTGGCTTCGGCTCGACGACGGTCAAGACGACCAGCTTGGCTCGCCAAAGCTTGGCCAGCTGGACGGCCCGATCCATCGCTCGGTCGCAACGGCCACTGAAATCCGTCGCCAGCAGAATTGTCCGGGGAGGACCTTTGCTCCATGTCGGTTCGGCGGTCATGTGATCGGCCTCGGTTCGGCTTGCCTCTCCATGCCTTCTGCGCTCGCGCAAGCCGCGGGGCCTTGATTTGACGCAAGCAAGGGCCGGCTGGGACCTCCATTGGCTCTTCGCCAGCTGCCGCTCGCGTCGGGGCGTCGCGGGAGCGACTAGGTCGCCCGCTGCGAGCGCCCTTGGACGAGCCCGGCCGATCTAAATGACGCGGTCACCAGGTTCGGGCGCCTGCGATTGCAAGGCGACGGCTCCGCCTCAACGGCATTCGGCCGTTCGGGAGCCTTTTCGACGATGAGTATCGAAGAGTGGAAGGTTGACGCTCACGATGCCCCCCGCTCGGTCGAGAGCTGCGCCCTCGTTTAGACAAGCCGTCACACCTTGACCCGGATCAAGGGCGAAAAGCGCCGAGGCGGCAGCCTGATCCTCGTCATAGGAGGTGTTCGTGACCTACGAGGATTGGGCAAAGGGATACGGCGTGATCCGTCATACGTCAGAGACACGGGCGCGGGTGCGGATGCTCGTGACGGAACTGACGAAACAAGGACCGATCCGGAGCGAGCAGGACATTTTCGCCGTCCTTGCCGCATGCGATCGCCTAACGAGCGCGGTGATGTGGACGGTCGCGCACATGACCTACGCTCGGCGAGTCGATTTCTCCGGCGCGCCTTTGTCCTATGAAGCTTTCAAGGTGTCTCCGGAGGGCCATTTGGGCGGCGCATTGAACGTCGCACCTGCCTATGTCGGTTACCTAACGGCGAACGTGCTCACGGCGACGACCCGCAGCTGGATCCTTGGCCAGGGACACTGCGTGGCCGCTGTCGAGGCTGCCAACACGCTCATCGACAATCTCTCCCCGGCTCAGAAGGGACGTTATGGCGCGGATGAGGAAGGCCTCAGCCGGCTTTGCGCCGACTTCTACAGCTACGCCGTGGCCTCTGACGGTGCTCCCAGCGCACCGCTCGGAAGCCACGTCAACGCTCATACGGCGGGGGGGGTCTCGGAAGGTGGTTACCTGGGCTTCGCCGAAATTCAGTACGTCCACATGCCGTTGCCGGGGGAGCGGCTCGTCGCGATCCTGTCCGACGGAGCTTTCGAGGAGCAGAGAGGCAGTGACTGGTCCGAGCGCTGGTGGCGAGCGGAAGACTGTGGACTCGTCTCGCCGCTGATGGTGCTCAACGGTCGTCGCATCGAGCAGCGGACCGAAGTCGCTCAAGACGGGGGCGCCGCTTGGCTCAGCCGCCATCTCGAGGTCAACGGCTTCGACCCGATAACGATAGATGGGCGTGATCCGGCCGCCTACGCGTGGGCCGTCCTGGAGGCGGAGGCGCGGCTTGGCGCCGCCGGCGCCGACCGGACCGCCGGTCGCGCATGCTATCCTGTTCGACTTCCCTTTGTAATTGCTTCCACCGTGAAGGGCTTTGGCTTCCCCGGCGCAGGGACGAACGCCGCCCACAATCTTCCGCTGGGATCGGCGCTGCGAAGCGACGAAGCGGCCCGGGCCGCCTTCAACCGTGCGGTTGCGCGCTTGCATGTGCCCCCTGAGGAGCTCGCCAGAGCGCGTGAGCCCTTCATCCAGCAGGCTGCGCAACGGCGTCCCAAGGAGCGTGATCATGCGCTCGCCCACCGGAACCCAGCAGCGCCGCTCATCCCGGCGTCGGAGGCGCCCTCCGAAGGGTTCGCCTCGCCTGTGGAGGCGATCGACGAGTGGTTCGTCGATTTCGTCAAAGCCAATCCCCGACACCGGTTTCGGGTGGGCAATCCTGACGAACTGAAGAGCAATCAGATGGGCCAAACACTCCAACTGCTGAAGCACCGCGTCAATCGTCCAGAGGACGGCGTGCCTGAGTCCGTGACGGGGGCGGTCATCACCGCCCTGAACGAGGAGGCGGTGGTCGGAGCCGCGCTGGGCAACAAAGGAGGCTTGAACCTCGCGGTCTCTTACGAAGCGTTCGCGGTGAAGATGTTGGGAGCCCTGCGCCAGGAGATCATTTTTGCGCGGCAGCAGACTGAGGCCGGTCGACCGCCGCAGTGGATCGGAACTCCGCTCGTTGTGACGTCCCACACCTGGGAGAACGGCAAGAATCAGCAATCCCACCAGGATCCCACCATTGGTGAGGCGCTTCTCGGTGAAATGTCCGATGTCTCGCGTGTGATGTTTCCGGTCGATTCCGCGACTGCTGTCGAGGCTCTGCGGGCGATCTACGCCCAGAGAGGCGTGATCGGCTGTGTGGTCGCGCCAAAGCGCGCCACACCGTGCGTGTTTGAGCGCGCGGCCGCCCGGATGGCCATCGCACGCGGGGCCGCTGAGGTGGAAGCCGACGCCGATCCTGAGCTTCAGTTAGTCGCTGTGGGAGCCTATCAGCTCGCTGAAGCGCGCCGGGCGGCCGACCGCCTACGCTCAAGGGGATGTCGAACGAGCGTCGCCTGCATCCTCGAGCCGGGTCGCTTGCGAACGCCGCGCGACAAGTTCGAGGCGCGTTTCGTCGCCTCCGAAGCTGAAGTGACCGATCTCTTCCCCTCGACTGTTCCGCGTCTGCTCGTCAGCCACACCCGGCCCGAACCGTTGTTAGGGGTGCTCCGTCGCATCGATGGAGGGCCGGCGCGATTACGCGCGCACGGTTACATCAGCCGTGGCGGAACCTTGGACACCCTGGGCATGCTGTTTGCGAACCGCTGCACATGGGCGCACCTCGTCGGATCTGCGGTGGAGCTTCTGGGCTTGCGTATCGAGGTGTTTCTCGACCCGCCAGAGCAAGATGCAGTGCTTGGTCGGGGCGATGCGGCGGTGCTGAGATAGATTCTTTCCGTAGCTGCCCCGCGAAAGAGCTGCCTTTCGCTGTTCTGTGGGGCGCTTCACTAGGCCGGAAGATCGTCTATAAACACGTCCGAGCAATGACAGCACGACGTCTGACGTCGTGTGGAGTGCGGCTTGGGGGCCGTAGTCGCCTAGCTCTATGCGAGACGCTACGGCCGCGGCGTGTCGCGTCACAAGTCCATCTGTTGAAGACTCCCCGGGCGTATTGCCGAGGTCGGCGGACCACGAAAGTCCTGTGTGGATGGCTCCCGCGTTGCAAGGCTCGATTTGATGTTTTGGCGGCTGGGTCGGGTGCAGTCTTGTGTCCGGCCTGTTGGTGCAGTCGTTTCGAGGACTGCTGGCCCTGATGGTATCCGCAAGCTCGGTCCCACTCTGCTTTGCAGGCTTGAAGCCTTGGACATTCGGCGGGGTGTCCGAGCTCCGGTCTGACCGGTTCGCCATCGCATCACATCGCGCTCGCAACCTCCGGAAGCTAGTCGTAGACGATCAGCTAAACTGCTATGCGGCGACGCTCTGAGGCGCGCGGTAGACGCCCCCGCGGGCCATGATCGACCAAGCGACGCCTGCGGTGCGATTGGCCGCGGCGACTGTCACTACACGAGCGGGTTTGCGCGCCAGCATGGCCGCGATGCGCGGATCGACCGAGTCCGGCCTCGTCCGTGCGCGTCGCACGAGCGAGGTCATGCCAACGACGAGCAGACGTCTCAGATATCGGTCGCCCATCCGCGAGATCCGCCCCATTCGCTCCTTGCCGCCGCTGGAGTTCTGCAGCGGTGTCAGGCCAAGCGAGGCCGCAAACTGCCGCCCGGAGCGGAAGCGGCCGGCATCGGTGACCGACGCGGCGAGCGCGGTGGCCGAGATCAGGCCGACACCAGGGATGGTGCTGAGGCGCTGAGAGAGCTCGTTGCTGCGATGCCAGGCCAGCAGCTCCTTCTCCAGCGCCGTGAGACGGACCTGCAGATCACCGATCTGGCCTGCCAGGCCGGTGATGACCCGCACCGCCAGCTCGGGCACGTCAGGCGCAGCGCCTCGTGCGACCCGTGCAGCAAGGTCGAGCGCATGGTGCACGCCGCGCGCCATCTCGATCCCAAACTCAGCGAGGAGGCCGCGGATCATGTTGACCAGCTGGGTGCGCTGCTTGACCAGCAGGTCACGGGTCCGGTGCAGCGCCAGCGCCGCCTGTTGCTGCTCGGATTTGATCGCCACGAAGCGCATCGTCGGACGTGTCACAGCCTCACAGATCGCTTCGGCGTCGTTGGCGTCGGTCTTGCCGCGCTTCACATAGGGCTTCACGTAGGCCGGCGGCATCAGCCGCACCTCGTGACCGAGCCGCCTCAGCTCGCGCGCCCAATGGTGAGACGTTCCACAGGCCTCCATTCCCACCAGACAGGGCGGCGTGCTTTTGAAAAATGGTAGCACCTGGGCTCGTCGAAGAGCCTTGCGGACGATGACTTTCCCGTCAGCGTCAACCGCGTGAACCTGAAAAACGCTCTTGGCCAGGTCCAGGCCGATCGTTGTAATCTCCATCTGGGTGGCTCCCTTCGCTCGTGGTTGTTTCGACAACTTCCACAAGTTTGGCACTCAGATGCCGTGAGCGGGAGCCATCCACCCCATCTGCTTTCGGCTGAAATGACTTCGATACGGCCCCGTTCGGCGTCTCGCGCTCGACGTATCCGCTATCGGGGCTTGGCCTTCGATTGGGAGACCGAACGCGAGCGGGACCAAGTCGGCCGTGGCGGTCGATGGTCGCCTGACGCGCCGTTCGGCGCGCGCGGTCCGCTTTGGATCAGTGGCATACAAGAAGATTGAACACACGCTTTGACGCCAGCAGCGCGTGCGTCAGACCGCCGAAAATTTCCTCGCGCAGTCTCGACTGACCAAAGGCGCCGGCGACGAGAAGTCCCACGTCTTCTGAAAGCGCGGTCCGCGCCAATCCGTCGCCTCGACTTGCGCCCCGCAAGATGACGGTCTCGCTGCGCTCAACGCCATGTAGCCGAAGATATTCAGCCAGGCGCTCCGGGTCGGCGGCCGCGCGATTTGCGGTGCGCAGGTGCTCCGGATCTTGGAAGATGACGAGACGGGACGACTGCTTGAGGAGCGGAAGCGCCGCTCGCACGGCTCGTCCCGCTTGATGAGATCCATCCCAGGCGACCATGGCCGGCGCGGTCGGCTCACGGGGAGCTTGAGCCACGATGAGCACGGGCGTTCGCGCTTCCATGAGCCCGTAGACGATCAGGGTGTTCCAGATGCTCGGCGTGTCGAGGGTTTCAAATCCCAAGACCATCAGGTCGCAAAGCGCGAACTCGCCGTGCAGATCGATGTCGCGGGACGGATGTTCGCCGATTAGCCGGATGCGACCGCTCTTGGGCTCGAGGTCCAGCTCTTTCTCGAGGGAAAGTTCGCGCGCCAAGGCTTCGACGCTCCTGCGGGCGGCTCCCGTTGCGGTCTTGATGTCGCGCAGCGCTGGGCCCAGGGCGGACGGCGTGATGAATGACCAATATCGCGGCTCGGGACTGCCCAGAGCCAGAACGGCTCTCGTCTCACCCCCGCAGGCGTGCGTCAGCTCGGCGGCCGTGGCGAGCGCGATGGCGTCGTCGGCGCCGGCTGAGAGGATTGTGACGATATTGGCGTAGCTCATGGAATACTCCCTCTGAGCGTTTTGCCGCCAGTCCAGCCGTATCTGCTTTGCTCCAGATCAAGCGCTCTGCGCTCGGTTGGGCGAAGACTTCCATCGGACTGGGCCTGACTTGGGACGGGCGAGCTATCGAGGTGAAGGAAGGCTGGAACGCGTATGCTACGGATGGTGCTAAGGGCTCCCCGTGAGCCTCTCGTCGCCGAGGCCGCGGAGATGCTTGAACCCGGCGATGGCGAAGTGCGGCTGAACGTGAGCGCCTGCGGGGTTTGTCGGACGGACCTGCACGTGATCGACGGAGAACTTGCGCCGCAACGTGCTCAGGTCACGCCGGGCCATCAGGTCGTCGGCCGTGTCGATGCGATCGGGCCAGGGGTGAGGGGAGTCGTGCTTGGCGAAAGACTGGGCGTGCCCTGGCTCGGCGGAACCTGCGGCGAATGTCCCTATTGCCGCTCGGGCGAGGAGAACCTTTGTGATCGGCCGACCTTCACGGGCTGGACGCGCGATGGCGGCTACGCCGAGAGCATCCTTGCACGAGCCGATTTCTGCCTTCCGATCCCGCAGGGATATTCCGACACGGAAGCCGCGCCGCTATTGTGCGCCGGCGTCATCGGCTTTCGCGCTTGGCGCCTGGCCTGCCAAACCCGGCCAGTTCGACGGCTGGGGCTCTTCGGTTTCGGGGCGGCCGCCCACCTCTTGGCCCAACTGGCGCTCAAGGAGGGACAGTTGGTCTATGCCTTCACAAGGCCCGGTGACGGGATGGCTCAGCGCCTGGCGCTCGAACTCGGGTGTCGGTGGGCCAGCGGGTCAGACGAGGCGCCTGCCGACCTGCTGGACGCCGCCATCATCTTCGCTACGGTGGGCGCGCTCATTCCCACCGCGCTCACCGCCGTCCGCAAGGGCGGCGCTGTGGTGTGCGCAGGGATCCACATGAGCGATATTCCGCAATTTCCGTACGCCCTGCTCTGGGGTGAGCGCAAGCTGCTGTCCGTCGCCAACCTGACGCGCCAGGACGGGCGAGACTACCTCCCGCGCGCAGCCGCTGCGGGGGTCCGTGCGGCCGTCGAGCTCTATCCCCTGCTGGAGGCCAACCGCGCGTTGGACGATCTGCGGCAGGGCCGCTTTGCAGGAGCAGCGGTGCTGACGACCTAGCCGATTTTCGGCGGCTCGGCTCGCCGAGCCTTCGGGAAGACAGTGAGCACCTCCACGCCGCCGCTCGGGCGATCGGCGATGTAGGCTACACCCCCGAGCTGGCGCGCAAAGCGCGTGATCAATTCGAGCCCATTGGAGTGGGTGGCGCCAGCGTGTCCGAGCCCTCGCCCATCGTCCCTGATGGCGAGCTCCAGGACTTGGCCGACGGATGTCAGATGGATTTCCACGCGGCCGAACGTCCCCGGGCGGAAAGCGTGCTTGATCGCGTTCGAGACCGCTTCGCTCACGATCATCCCGATGGGTGCAAGCTGATCCGGACTGAATTCGAAAGCCGGGTCGCAGTTCACTTCGAGGCGGGCGTGAGGGCCAGCGAAGGGGCGGCAGACCAGTCGTAGGAACGCGACCGCCTGGCAGCTTGCGCCGACATCTTGCAGCGCGTCGTGCGTGCTTGCGATCACCGCAAGCTTCTCGGCGATGTCCTGCGCGAAGGTCTCCAGGGTGATCTGCGGATCCTTGGCGGTGAGTCGGACATAGGCGGCCAGGAGCTGAAGGTGGTTCTTGATGCGATGCTCCATTTCCCGGATACGGGTCTGGGAATCGAGCGCTTCGTGGCTCCGGATCGAGAATCTTCTCTCTAGGGGCAGCGTCATCTCTGACCAGGTCATCTGGGGTCCTAGTCGTGCAGGAGCGGGCCGATCAGGCCCGCTCTCGAGAGGCGGTGTGCGGCAAGATCGCCGGCGAAGTCGGCGATCTGCACGGCGAGCCGCAGGTTCGCTTCCCAAAGCCAGAGCGCGCTGGTCAGGGGCACGGCCCAGAGCGCAACCGCGGAGCTTGTATAGGGCGAAGCGCCCTCTCGCATGGGCGGCGGCGCAAACTGCTCGCGCGTCGTCGGGACGTCATGTGGCGGATCTGGAGCTTGCACGTCGAGTACTCCTCTTCCTTCGTGTGTGGCGGTGTTGCGACGGAGATCAGGTCTGGGTGAGGGGGGAAACGTCTCGCGCAAGCGCGCCGGCGACGCAGCGATTGGCGGCCGCGCGGACCTGCGAAAGAATGTCGGCGACCGCCTCGGTCCGGATTCCGGCCACTATGCCGCCGAAATGCGCATGGTCGGCGACCGTCAATCCACATGCGTGAGCCAGGTACATGTCGAAACTGCGCATGAGGTCGGCCAGCGCCCCGGTTTCGTACAACCAGAAGTCCGGCGCCCCTGAGGTCGTCAAGCTGATCAGCCGTCTGCCATTGAGCCGCGGCTCCACGCCGCCAAAAGCCGCTTCAAAGCCAAAGCCCATGCCAAAGACCCGGTCGACATAACCCTTGAGGATCGCTGGCGGCGCGTTGAACCAGATCGGATAGACGAAGGCGAAGACGTCGGCGTCCTCGATGCGAGAACGCTCGGTGATCACGTCCTTGTAGAAGTGCGCAGGCCCGGGCCGACCGGGAATCTCTGCTGCCTTGAGCACCGGATCCCAGCGCATGCGGTAGAGATCGCGCCATACGACCTCTTCGCCCAACGTCCGGAGTTCGGCTGCATAGGTGCGCGCGATCTCCGCGTTCAGGCTGTCGCTCGCAGGATGGGCGAGGATGACCGCGTGCTTCATGATGGGCTCCTGGCGTTCCTGGCCGCTGATGGCTTTGGAACGGTTCGCCCGATCCTGAGCGATGACACGCCTCGCGCCTTGAGCGGAGTCAAAGGCCGGACGATAGCCCTCCGGCAGCGCCGGCGCAGCGCCGACGCTGGTGGCGTAAGGACGCTCTTGCCCGCGGGTTTGATCCAGGTCACGGCGACTGCGACGAGAAAGGCTAGCCATCAGATCCAGAGAGGATCGATGACATGGAACAGCCCAGCCTGACGTGGATTGTTGCAGCCGACGGCTCGGAGGCGCGCATTTTCGCCGAGCCGTCGCGCGCTGGTCCGCTCAGGGAGCTCGCAGATCTACGCATGACGGCAGATCTGCAGGATCGGCGACGCAACAACGGGCGCGCGACCGTGCACGACCGCGTTGGTTTCGGCCGCCACGCTGTGGGGGAGGGAAGGCCTGCAGAGGCTGCGGAACGGCGTTTCCTCGAGAAAGTGGCGGCCATGATCGCAAAGGAGGGCGGCCAAACCGCCTTTGAGCATCTCGTGCTCATGGGCCCGCCTCGGGCGATCGGGGCGCTGCGTCGGGCGCTGCCGGAGGCTGTCGTCCGGCGTTTGGAGCTCACGGATCCTCACGAGCGCAAAGGACTCTCCGCCGAAGAGATTCGCGACTGCCTTCGCGCTGCGCGGGCCAGGGCTTAGATCTGGGCGGCGGACATGAACAATGACAATGGGCGCGACGCCTCCAAAGACGCCCGGCGATGGCTTGGCAGGGCGCTGGATGAGCTCACGGAAGGTGAGCAGCGCGCGCTCAATAAGGTAGCGCTACGCGAGGCGAGCGCCCGCGATCCAAATCTCGCCTTCGCCGAGCGTCTGACCTTTGGTGAGCGGCTGGCCGACAAGGTGGCGGCGTTTGGCGGTTCCTGGACGTTCCTTATGGCTTTTGGGGGTTTTCTGGTCGCCTGGACGAGCCTCAATCTTCTTCTTCCGCGCGAGGCGTTCGACCCTTATCCGTTTATCTTCCTAAATCTCGTGCTCTCGATGATCGCGGCGGTTCAGGCCCCCGTCATCATGATGAGCCAGAACCGTCAGGCGGCGAAGGATCGTCTCAACGCTGCTCACGATTATGAGGTGAACCTCAAGGCGGAGATCGAGATCCTATCTCTGCACGACAAGCTCGATGCGATGCGCGCGCGTGAACTGGAACTCCTCATCAAGCAGCAGGAAGAGCAGATCGCATTGCTCACGAAGCTGCTGAGGCTGAACGGCGAGTCCGCCTCAGCAAAATCGCCTCGCCCGTCTAATGACTGAAGAGTACGAAGCGCTGCTCCTGAGCGAGCAGGGCCCGTGTCACGCCGCCGAACACCCATTCGCTGAGCCGCGTACGGCCATAGGCGCCGGCCACGATCAGATCGGCGCCATAGGTCTTGGCGCGCGCGATCAGCGCCTGCGAGCTTGATCCCTCGCGTCTGATCACATCGCTGCCGGCGCGGACGCCATGGCGCTCGAGAAATGCGCAGACATCGGCCAGACGCGCTCTTTCAGGCGCAAGGTCGGCATTGGGGGAGGCCTCGACCACAAGCACCCCCGCGGCGCGGCGCAGCAGCGGCAAGGCGTCGAGGACCGCACGCCTGGATTCCCGCGTCTCCTTCCAGGCGACCAGAGCAGGCCCCGGAGGAAGACTGCTCATTTCAGGTGGGCACAAGAGCACGGGCCGTCCGGCGCCGATGAGCAGTTGGCTCGGGTCGAGCTCCGAATAGGTGTCGGTGACCTCCTGGCGTCGGACCAGGATCAGGTCCGCCGCTCGCGCTGTGGCGATAATCGCAGTTCGAGGATCGCAGAAGGCTTGGCGCCACTCACAGTCTCGCGCGCCGGTGATTTCGTCGAAGGCCTTGCGGCTGCTGACGAGGTTCGTCTCGATCTGCGACTGCAGGGCGGTGATCCACTCGCCCGCGCCGATGTACGCGCCGCCGGAACTCAGCGCCAGGGGTGGGATCATTTCGGCGCCCAAGCCGATCACGTGGGCGCTCATCTCGTCGGCTAGCGCCGCCGCGCATTCGAGATGCCGATTGCGCTCCCGGGTAGGGGAGACATGGCACAGCAGCGATTGGTAGGTCATGGGCGCTCCTTTCTTTGGAGCCAGAATGAGGACGAACCGCGGCTCGGGCCTTGAGCGCCGTCAAAAGCCGCGGTCCCGAGCGCGGGCCGTCGGCCTCACGGCCTGACCACGCGAGCGGCCGGCTCTTCCTCGAGCGGTTCCAATCGCCAGTCTTCGACGGCCTGGAAATGGCGACGACGACCTGGGGGCTCGGCGTATTCGATGAGCGTGATGATCTCGGGTCGAGCCCGCATCACCGCGACCAACTGCGACGTCGGATGCGGGTTGAATCCGGATTTCGCTGCGCGATCGAATATGGCCCTGTTGATCTCGGCGATCTGATGCGGGTGGGCGACCTCCTCGACGCGCGCGGCGATCGAGAGTCCGAGCATGCCTTGCCGCCCACTCGCCGTGACTGCGATCCCCACGCGATCGTCCCGCTGAATGTTGCTGAATTTCTGGCTCTCGCGCGCGATGACGAAGTAGATAGCCGGTCCGATGCGCAGATAGTTGACCATCGTCACGTGGGGCCAGCCGTCGGCCCTGTTTGTCGCCAGGCTCAGAACATGGCTCTGGTCGAGGATGTCGCAGACCGCCGTCCTGACATCGTCAGGCGAGGCGGCTTCAGCTGTTGAGCTCATCGCTTCCTCCGTCGTGCGTCCGCCGCGCGAGGCTATTTGCGGCCTTCTCTCTTCTCTCGAGCAGGCAGGCCAAGCTCGGCCCGCAGATTCTCACCGGCGCGAGCGGTCGCGGTTCTGGCGTCTTCGGTCGCAGCCTGCGCCGCGGCGAGCGCCTTGCTCGCGGCGGCGCGATCATTCTGTTGCATGGCCCTCAGCGCTTGCCGGGTTTCGGCGGCCGCAGTCTGGGCGGCGCTCGCCGCGCGCTCGAAGAGCTGGCGGTTGGCCGCCGACGCGTCGGCATAGGCCAGGCGCGCTTCTTCAGCGGCCCGATTGGCGGCGCTCGCCGCCGCGGCGGTGGCGTTTTGAGCCGCCGCAGTCGCCTGCGCAGTTCCCTCACGAGCGGCGCGGTCGAGCTCCTCGGCGGCCGCATTGGCCGATGCAAGAGCCGCTCGCGCGCTCGCCTCGGCGCGCGTGAGCGCAGCGTGGGCGGAGTCGGCCTTGGCCTGTGCTGGCGCTGTTTCCTGGGAAGCCTTCGGCTCCGCCGAGGTCGATGTCGCAAGAAGAACGCCAGTGAGCAGGACGGCGCCTGTGAAGATTCGCATGGGTTTGCCTCCAGCCTTTGTCAGGCTCTGGAGACTAGGAGAGCATCGGATCTTGCGCCTTGAGGCGGATCAATCGGACTTGGGGCGACCCTTCCCTTCTGGCGTGCACGCCTCGCCAGAAAGGTGCGCCGCCGCCAGATCGATGAGCGGGCGTTGGCCGCGGTGCGCCTTCCAGCGGGCGGCGGCGAGGTCGAAATATCCGGCCTGATCGACCTCCGGAAAGGATCGCAGGTGGCCAGACCGCGGCGGCCATTCCAGCTCGAATGTGGCGCTGTGGATTTGCTCCAGGGCCAGGTCGGCTTCGACTAGCCAGCAGTAAAGACGCTTGCCGCCTCGGGTCGTGACGGGGGGAAGGGCGCGGGCGGGCTCCTCCACCGATTGGCCGATCTCCTCGCGGAATTCGCGGCGCGCGGCGGCGAGCAGGTCTTCGCCGGGCTCGACGAGGCCCTTTGGGACGGACCAGGCCGCTTCATCCTTCCCTCTCCAGAACGGGCCGCCCGGATGCGCCAGGAGGAACTCAGGACCGCGAGGTCCGCGCCTGTAGACCAGAAGGCCCGCGCTGACCCTCGTCATCTGCCGCAGCCAAAGTGATCGAACGTGTCCGCGGCGCACGCCTCCGACAATCGGATGAGCCTACTGTGTCTCGAGAGGCTCCGGTCGCACCCGGCGCCAGCCGTAGGGGGAGCGCCGGTCAGGCTCAGAAGCCAGCCAGCATCGCGGTTCGGACGAGCTCCGAAAGGCTTTTGGCTTGGGTCTTGCTCATCACGTTGGCTCTGTAGACCTCTACTGTTCGGACGCTGATTCCAAGTTCGTGCGCGATGACCTTGTTCATCTTTCCATCCACGACGCATCGCAGGACCTCCAGCTCTCTGGGAGAGAGACTCGCGATCATTTTTTCGAAGCGTTGCTTCTGAGCATGCGCTTCGGCGTGGTCGGCCTGAGCGTCGAGCGCCATCTGGACCGCCCCCAGCAGGGCTTCGTTCTCGAAGGGCTTTTCGAGGAAGTCGACGACACCGGCGCGCATGGCTTCGACTGCGAGAGGAACGTCCGCATGACCGGTGATCATGATGACGGGAAGGTCGATCGCCTGTTCCTTGAGCTTGCGGACGAGATCGAGCCCGCTCATCTCCGGCATGCGGACATCGGTGACGATGCATCCGGTCTTGAACGCCGGCGCCGCCTGGAGGAGATCCATCGCCGATGAATAGGTCCGGACCGCCAGGCCGTGAACATCGAACACGAAGCTGAGCGAACGTCGCACGGCCTCGTCATCGTCGACCAGATGAACTTGGATATCAGACATCACCAGCCGCCTCCTCCTCGGAAACCTGGCGCAGCGTAAAGCGGAAGGTCGCGCCGCCACCGGGCTTGGCCTCGGTCCAGATGCGGCCCCCGTGAGCCTCGATGATAGTCCGGGAGATCGAGAGCCCAATCCCCATGCCGTGGGCCTTGGTCGTGGTGAAGGGCTGGAACAAGCGGTCGGCGACGTCCTCGCTGACGCCCGAGCCGGTGTCGCTGACCCAGACCTCGACCATGTCGCCCTGACCCCGCCGCGCCCCCACCACCACCTCCCGTACAGGCGAGGTCTCCATGGCCTCAAGAGCATTGCGGATAAGGTTCATCGCAACCTGCTGGATCTGCACCTTATCGGCGAGGACCAGTTTCACGTCAGGCGCGATATCGAACCTCAGGCGGGCCGGCGACTCACGGCTGGCGACCATGGCCAAGGCGCCTGCTTCCTCGAGCAGCTTCTGCAAGTTCTCGATGCTCCGCTCGGTCTCGCCTCGGGAGAGAAAGTCACGTAGGCGGCGGATGATCTGACCGGCGCGAAGCGACTGCTCGGCGCCCTGGCGGATCATGCTCTCCAGCCGCTCCATGTCCGCGGGCCTGCGCTTTACGAGAACGAGACAACCTTGCATGAAGTTGGTCGCCGCGGTCAGAGGCTGGTTGAGTTCGTGAGCCAGGGCAGACGCCATCTCGCCGAGAGCCGTGAGCCTCGATACGTGAACGAGCTCGGCCTGCATGTCTTGGAGCCGGCGTTCGGCGGCCTGGCTTTCAGAGAGATCGCGGACAAAGCCGGTAAAAAAGCGTTGCGCGCCGCTTGCCATCTCGCCCACCGAGAGCTCCATTGGGAAGGTCGATCCGTCCTTGCGCTCGCCGACCACGACCCTGCCGACCCCGATGATGCGCTTCTCGCCCGTCGTGAGATATCGCCTCAGATAGCTGTCGTGCTGCGAACGATAAGGTTCTGGCATCAACAGCGAGACGTTCTTGCCAACGATCTCGGCCGCGCTCCAGCCGAACTGCCGTTCCGCCGCTGTTGAAAACGAATGTATCAGACCGGCCTCGTCGATGACGATCATCGCATCTGGCACTGTGTCCAGGATCGACTGGACATGCGCTTCCCTGGCCCGCAGATCGTCGACGAAGCGCTGGACAGCCTGGCCGCTACGCAGGCTTCGCCAGCCGAGGTAGGCGGTGGCGAGCGTGATCACCGCAAAGATCGAGATTCTCGCCAAAACCTGGGCGTCTACCGTAAAGCCGACCCCGGCCAACCCCATGAAAACGCCCAGCGCGCCGGCGAGGAAGGTCGGACCAGCGCCTCCAGCCGCGGCGCTGACCAGTAGGGCCGGCACGAAGAGGAGAAGGACGAGATCTCCTCGAAACAGCGGATCGAGAGCATAGCGCAGTGCTCCGCACACGGCGGTCGCCGCACATGCCGTCACATAGCCGGTGATCCAACCGAAGCGTGCGGTCAGGCCGGCGCGGGATGAGCTGGCCGGTGCCATTTGCAATGGTTAAGGCGGAAGCTCGACTACGACAAGCGATACGAGCCGCTACGAAGGTTCGCGACGTGTGAGCCCGACGGCGAGAAGCGCCATGCCGGAGGATATGGACGCCAGGGCCAGCGACCAGGAAATGACCTCAGGCCCCAAGCCCGCCGCACGCGCCGCAAGCATGCCCGCAGCCGCAAGGCTAGCCGTGGCTGACGCAACCATCCACCGCCATGCGGCCAACGGCCGGAGGTGCAGTGCGATGGCCAGTTGGCCGGCGCCGTCGGCCAGGAGCGCGCTGGCAAGCAGTATGGCCGTGGCCAGGGCTCCGGTGGTCGGATGGAAAGTGATCCAGCCGCCCGCGCCGACGGCGCACAGCGCCGCGGTCGCTCCGATGAGACGCGCGCGTCCAGTGAACGTCAGCAGGGAAAAACCCAACATCGCCGCGCCGACGAACCACAGAAGCCAGCCGCCGGCAGCGCCTACCGCCAATGCGGTCGGCCTGGGAAATACGACGGCAAGCGCTCCGACGAAAAGCAGAGCTGCTGCGAAGGTCAGCGCCGGCCGACGTCGCCTTGGATGTAGGCGAGCTTGCGCGAGATGGTCGATGGTCATGTCGCTCATGGCAGGACCTCGGTGACCGTCGCCGTGCAGGCCTCACCCAGCAGACCTTCGATATAGACGCGGCGGACGAGGACGGAGGCGACGACCGCAAGCGGCGTTGCGAAAAGGACGCCTAGGGGGCCGAGGAGCACCCCCATGGTGAGCACGGCGAAAAGGGTGACGGCCATGGGAAGGTCGACCATCTGACGCAACAACAAGGGAGCTACGACGTTCGCCTCGGCCTGCGAAGCCACGACATAGGTTACTGCAGTCCAGGCGAGGGTCTGGGGGCCAGCGCTCGCGGCGACGATGAGCCCCGGCGCCACGGCCGCCATCGGACCCACCACGGGAATGAACTGGGCAAGCCCAGCGAGCAAGCCGAGCGCCAGCGGTGAAGGAGTTCCTGCGCCCCATAGGCCGAGTGCGACCGAGACGCCCACGAGCAACATCGAGGCGAGTTGGCCGAGCATCCAGCGGCGCAAGGCCTCCGCAACGGCGGCGAGCACCTGCGCGGCGCGTGGCCTCACGCGGCCCGGCAGCAGTCGAAGGGCGCCACCCAGATAGGTCTGCGGATGGAACGCAAGGTAGACGCCGGCGAACAGCACGATCACCAGGGCGGCCATACCGCTCGCGGAGCGGCGTAGCAGGTCCGTGGCCGTGCCGATCAGGAAGGCCTCGCCGTCACGCAGGCGATCGGCGCCCACGAGCCAGCCGTCGTCGAGTCCGAGCGCCGCCAATTCCGCTGAAATGGCTCGCCAAGCGCTGGGGAGAAGGTTCGCAAGAGCGCCGATCTGAATGGCGATCTGCTGACCAAACAGCCAAAGCGATCCGCATGCGACCAGCAGCAATCCGCCCGCGCTCGCGGTCAGGGCGACGGCGCGCGGCAGCTTCGCCCGCGTGGCGAGCGGTCGCGCCAGCGCATCCAGAAGGATGGCGACCAGCACCGCGCCGAAGGCGAGGAGAAGCACGTCCGCCAGACGCCAGACCAGGATCGCGCAGACCGCGAGCGCGGCGGCGGCAAATACAGGCAGCAGACCGCCTCGGCGAAGCTGCCCCGTTTCATCTCCGGCGGGCTTCAGTGTGACAGCAGAGCGGGACATGGCGGCGCGCTCAGTATGGCCTCTGTCGCGCCCCCGAGCACGAACTCGCTCAACCGGGTGCGGCCGTAGGCGCCCATCACCAGCAGATCGGCCGACGTGCTCCGCACATGGTCGAAAAGCAGCTCGCCGATCGGCTGGCCGGCGCTGGGCTTCTCCTCGAGCTTGGCCTCGACGCCGTGGGTGCGGAGATGGCGAACGAGATCGCTTGCAACGCCGCTCCTGGCGGGGGGCTTTTCGCCCAGCGCTACGAAGATGCGCACTTCGCTGGCTCGCTCGAGAACCGGCATGGCGTCAGCTACCGCCCGGGCTGCGCGGGTGCCGCCGTCCCAGGCCACTGAAACGCGCTCGAACGTTTCGGCCGGCGCGATCTCCGGAGCGTCAGGATAGATGAGAACGGGGCGCCCTGAACCGAACAACACCGCCTCGGCGAGGCCGCGGTCAGCGAGGACCGTTTCGTCAATGGGAATCAGGCAGAGATCATGGGTTTTGGCGAAGGTGGCGATGGCGTCGCCTTCGAGGTAGGGCGCGGCCTGGATTGTCGATGGGCGCAGGGGCACGCCAGCTTCTTCCGCTGCGATCTCCGCACAGATCACCTCTCGCCGGGCGGCGAGCGCGCTTCGATGCTCCTCGCGCGCAGCGACGCGTTGGAAATGAAAGAGCGCCTGTCCGATGGAGCTGCGCACCTCCGGAATGTCGACCTCGAGCACGAGTAGCTCCAAAGGCCCGCCCAATCGCCGAGCCAAAGCAATCCCGTTGCGGATCGCTCTTTCGGGGGTGGCGTCCGGATAGGTGAGTGTTGAGAGAAGCAGATCGGCGTACATCACCGGCCCTCCATGGGCTTGCTGGTCAGCGGCGGCCGGCCACTGCCGGCGTCAATGGCTGAGGAAAACGCAACGTGGCGGCGCCTCCAGGAAGTCGCGGGTGACTCCGCCAAACACCCACTCTCGAAAGCGGCTATGGCCGTAGGCGCCCGCCACGATGAGGTCGGCTCCGTGCTGGTCCGCGATGCGTTCGAGCTCGAGCGAGATCCGCCGGCCCTGGGCCTGCACCGTGATCGGGCGAGTCACGACCCCATGCCGATCAAGGTGCCAGAGCACGTCGGCCATCTGGACGCCTGCTGCGCGCTCCTGCTCGGGAGGGACGATCGCCGCGAGCAGCACCGCCTGGGCCGCCTTCAGGAAAGGCATGCTGTCGGCGATGGCGCGGCGGCATTCCCGGGTGTCCTTCCACGCAATCAAAACGGTCCTGGCGCGAAGCTCCCCGCATCGCGAGGGCGCCAGCAGCACTGGACGGCCCGCGGCCAGTACGACCTCGGCCGGGTCTGGCCGTTGCGTCTCGGCCAGATGCCCTTTGGGGCCAAGCACGACGAGATCGGCCGCGGCCGCCGAGCGGCAGAGCGCCAGATGCGGCAGGTCGTGTGCGGCCCGCCATTCGATGTCGACGCCCTCGCTGGCCCGTCGGAATGCGCCTTCTGCCGCCTTCAGCTCGGCGATGAGTTCGTCTTCCAGCAGGCTGAGCCACTCTGCCGCGCCGACCCCGGCGAACGGATCGGCCGTCAGCGGGCGGCAGGTCAACGCACCCATGCCGATCAGGCGGGCCTGCGCACGGCGAGCCAGTTTCGCGGCGATGCGAACTCGGCTTTCCGAACTCCGATCGGCCTCCGCATGAACGAGGATCGTCCGGTAGGCTGCAAGAGCATTATCAGCGCGCGCCTGCTTTTCGATCTGTCTCATCGGCAGCTCCTCGGCTGCATCCTCGGCGGGCGCCCTAGGCGACCAGAGCTTCAAGAGCGTTCCACTTGCGCACCTGGAAACGGCGAGAGGAGGGGAACTGCACGATCGCCTCGCCCTGCAGCTGGGTCAGCATGCGTGAGACGGTCTCGATCGTGAGCCCGAGATAGTCGGCCATGTCCTGGCGTCCCATGGGCAGATTTATCTCGTCCTCGGATTGGCGCTGGGCCACGGACATCAGGAAGGCGCCGACGCGCTCACGCGCGCTCTTTCGGCCGAGCATCATCACGTGCTCCTGCAGCCGCTCCATCTCGAGGTGCGTTGCCTCCAAGATGGCGCGGTCGAGCTCCGCATCGCCCGCATAGGCCCGGACCGCGCTTCGCCGGACGACTTGTGTTTCGCAGTCCGTGAGCGCCTCGGCCGCAAAGCGATGTTCCGGGCCGGGCTCCAGTCCGAAGATGTCGCCTGCATAGTAGAAGTCGCCCACCTGTCGGCGGCCATCGGCCGTGATGCGGCTGGTGCGAACGACGCCTCGGCTCACTTGGAAGAGCCGCGTGGCGTCCTCGTCCTGCGCGTAGATCTCTTCGTTGCGTCGGAAGGTCATGCGGGCGCCCAACCGTGCGAAGGCCTCCGGGAGGACGTCCGCGCGCGCCGGTCGGGATTGGGTCAGAGTATGGGCCAGGGTCATCTCGTAGCTCCGTTCGATGACCCATGGTCAGGCGCCCTCGGGATTCCGGAAATCTGTGGATGCTCCCTACGTAGCAACACGAGGGGGCCGTCCTTTGATCTGCATCACGGCGTCCGGAGCGGCCCGCGCCGATCTTCTTCGGCGGGTCACCGGAGGGATCGCGATGTCGAAGGCGGCGACGTGGGTTGTTGTGGTCAAGGACGGCCTGGCAAGGGTCTTCGAAGAGCCGCTGTTTGCGGGCGCGCTTCGCGAACTACCGGCTCTGCGCGTGAGCGAGCGGTCCATCGGTCGCCTCGCGGCCGGCATCATGGAGGGAGCAGGTCGCGGGGCGTTCGATCGGCTCGTCGTTCTGGCGTCAGCCGCGAGCCTAAAGCGGCTGCGTGGGGGCCTGACTGCGCCGGTGGCCTACAGAATCGAGCTCGCCGATGCTCATGTGACAGACTGCGAGGGCCCGCAAGCCATACGCATGCGTTTGAGAAAACTGCGTGCGCAGACAAGGGTCGACGCATGAGCCTGGAGCTCAGTTTTCACGGCGCAGCCGGTTGCGTCACCGGCTTTTGCGCGCTGATCGACTCCGGCGAGGCGCGGGTGCTCGTCGACTGTGGCATGTTTCAGGGATCCAAGACCCTCAAGGAACTCAACTACCAGCCCTTCCCATTCGATCCGTCGAGCATCGACGCGGTGCTTCTGACCCACGCTCATATCGATCATTCGGGATTGCTGCCGAAATTGATGCGGGCGGGGTTCCGAGGACCGGTGATATCCACGCCCGGCACGCGCGACCTATGCGCAGTCATGCTGCCCGACGCTGGCGGTATCCAGGAAAGCGAGGTCCGCCATCTGAACCGGCGTAATCAACGCCTCGGCCGGCGCCCGGTCGAGCCGATCTACACCGCTCGCGACGGAGAACGCGCGCTCGAGCTCTTCCGCACTACGCCTCTGAACCGGCAGACAAGTGTCGCCTCAGGCATGACGGCTCGGTTCTGGGAGGCTGGCCACATCCTTGGATCGGCTTCCATTGAGGTGCAAGTCGAGACCGCCGAGGGACCCTCGACCCTGCTATTTTCCGGAGATGTCGGTCCAGGAGGGCGGGACTTCCTGCCCGATCCCCAGGGGCCTTCAGGCGTAGATCACCTGATCCTTGAGTCCACCTATGGCGCCCGGACGCGGCCGCCTCTCGACCCTGCAGCGCGACGGCGGCTCTTGGGTCAGATGTTGCGCGATGCTCAGGCGGCAGGCGGGCCGCTGCTGATCCCGGCCTTTGCCGTCGAACGGTCCCAAGAATTGCTCGCCGACATTCAGATACTCATGCGTTCGGGAGAGATTCCCGAGGTTGACATCTTCCTCGATTCTCCCCTGGCGATCGAAGCCACCGAGGTTTTCCAGAAGCGCGGCTGGAGCCCCGCGATGGGACGCAACCCGTTCGCGGAGCTACGTTCCAGCGGGCGGCTGATGTTCCTAAGGGACCCCGCAGAGAGCGACCGTCTCGAGCGGCTGCGCGGCTGGCACATCATCCTGGCGGCGAGCGGCATGTGCGAGGCCGGCAGAGTGCGCAAGCATCTCAAACGCTTGCTCTGGCGCAGAGAGGCGACGGTCCTGTTGCCTGGATACCAGGCTACCGGAACACTCGGGCGACTGCTCGCCGACGGCGCATCGTCGGTGCGCATCCAGGGCGAGCCCTACCTCGTTCGGGCGCGCATTCGGTCGCTGGACGTGTACTCGGGGCACGCCGATCAGGCGGGTTTGGTGGACTGGGCCCGGGCGCGTTCGCCGGTGCGTGGCAAGATCTTCCTTGTCCATGGCGAACCGGAGGAACTCGGCGGTCTTCAAGATGCGTTGAGCGCTGATGGCTGGCCGCGAGCACAGATTCAGATCCCCCGCCTCGACAGTCGCTATCGTCTGAGTGATGAGCGGGCCGAAGCGCTGGCGGACAATCCGCGGCTGAGCCCTGAGGCCGCAGCCCGTGCGGACTGGCACAATGCGCGTTCGCGTCTGCTGCTCGACCTGAACGAAACGCTGCAGCGGTTGCCAACCGACGCCGACCGTGAGGCGCTGATTGACACGCTCTCGGCATCCCTGAGGACGGAGTGGCGGGATCGGGCCCTGCCTGCCGTCGCCTCGGCGCGGTGAGGGGCAGGTAGGCGCCAGAGTGTGAGATTGAGCGCGATCAAGGCCGTCGTCTGCTGGTGATCCAGGATGAGCAAGAGCCCATCAGTGGGCGAGATCTGAAGGAGCTAGGCCAATGCTCAAAGTCGTAGAGGTCTTGGCGGAGTCCGCCGAAAGTTGGGAGGATGCCGCCAAGCGCGCGGTAGACGAGGCCGCGGTCAGTCTGCGTCACGTCCGCTCGATCTACATCGAGCACATGCAAGCCACCGTCGAGGGCGGACGCATCGATCGCTATCGCGTCAACGCCAAGATCACCTTTGAGCTCGAGGCCGACCGGTGAAGCGCGACTTCGCGTCCTCTGAACCTGGGCGCGCAACCTCCTCACGCCGACCTGACGAAATGGAAAAGGAGCTTTCTGTGCAAGACAGAGAAGTCAAAGAGCTGGTCGAAGAAGAGTTGCAGTATCAACCTGCGATCGACAGCGCCGATATCGGAGTTCGCGTAGAGGCTGGCATCGTCCATCTGGACGGCTATGTGCCGACATATTCCCAACGCTATGCGGTCGAAGGTGCGGTCAAGCGCGTGAAGGGGGTCCGCGGTCTGGTGGACGACTTGGAGGTGCGCACCGCCGGAGAGCAGTACGGCGACGAGGCGATCGCCCGGCGCGTGGCCAACCTCGTGGAATGGGACGTGATGCTGCCCAAGGACACCATCAAGGTGAAGGTCGAGAACGGCGTGGTCACCCTGAGCGGTGAGGTGGAGTGGGCTTACCAGCGCGCCTCGGCGGAATCCGGCGTGCGCCGCTTGCCTGGCGTGCGCCAGCTGATCAATGCGATCCAGATCAAGCCGCAGGTGCATGCGACCGACATCAGAGATCGCATCGAAAAAGCCCTCAAACGACAGGCCGATATTGAAGCCGATCGCGTGCTCGTCACGGTCGAGGGCGGTCGGGTCAAGCTGAGCGGCAAGGTGCGCGCCTGGTACGAGCGCGAGGTCATCGAGAAGGCGGCCTGGTCAGCTCCGGGCGTCACGGCCGTCGAAGATCATTTGACGGTCGCGGTCTGACCCAGACCGCCGCCAGGCCCATCGTCGTCATTGAACGCGCCCCGCCGCCGCTCTGGCGCGGGGCGTCGCCTTGGTTCGTGTGAGGCGCCTCGCGCCCGTAGCTGGAAAGGCCGACCTTGATCTGGCGCAAGGCGCAAAAGCGGGTTTGGGCCCAACATTGCCGACCCAAAGGAGGCGATCATGGATCGGTTGAAGGGGAAAGTGGCGCTGGTCACCGGGGCGGCGCTCGGTCTTGGACGCGCAACGGCCCGGCGCATGGCCGAGGAAGGTGCAAGCGTCGCTGTTGTGGACCTGCTCACCGCTGAAGCCAACCGACTCGCGGACGAACTCGTCGATGACGGCGCGGCCGCCGCGAGCTGGACATTGGATGTCGCGAGCGAGCCCGAGGTGAAAAGGGTGGTCGACGAGGTTGCTCGCCGCTTTGGCCGCATCGATGTTCTTGTGAACAATGCGGGCGTCGCTGGCGCCAACAAGCCCACCCACGAGATCTCAGAGGAAGAATGGGATTTTGTGCAATCGATCAACGTCAAGGGGGTCTTCTTCTGCACCAAGCACGCCATCCCCCACCTCAAGAGCGCCGGCGGCGGCAGCATCATCAATCTGTCTTCGATCTACGGGCTGATCAGTGCGCCTGACGTGCCGCCTTACCACGCTTCGAAAGGGGCCGTGCGGCTGATGACGAAGACGGACGCGCTGCTCTACGCAAGCGACAAGATCCGCGTGAATTCCATCCATCCCGGCTTCATTTGGACGCCGATGGTCGAGGGCTATGTCGAAGATCTGGGCGATGAGGCCGCCGCGCGTGAGACGTTGAACGAGCTGCACCCGCTCGGTCACATCGGCGAGCCCGACGACATCGCCTGGGCCTGCGTGTATCTCGCCTCGGATGAGGCGAAGTTCGTCACGGGCGCGGCGCTCGTGATCGATGGCGGCTACACGGCGCGTTGAGGCGAGCATGCCGGCGTTCAGTCTTCCCGCCTTCCTACGCGCGCTCCTCGTTTGGCTGCTCATCATCTTCGTCGAGAGCGCGCAGGGCGCCCTGCGGCGCGCTCTGGCGAGGCCTGAGTTAGACTTCGCCATCCGCCAAGTATCGGTGCTCATCAGCGTGGTCATCATCTTTGCGATCACCTGGATCCTGATGCGCTGGATGCGTCCTGGCAGTCGTACCGCAGCTCTGGCGGTGGGCGCGATGTGGCTGGGCCTGACCTTGGCGTTCGAGGTTGCGCTCGGCCGAGCGCTCGGTCTTCGCCTGGATCAGATCCTCGTCGACTACGATGTCACACGCGGGGGCATGATGCCGCTCGGCCTTCTCGCCATGGCGTTGACTCCCTGGATCGTCCAAATCCTTCAAGATCGCACGCGCGCCGACGGACCTCGGCGCCCCTCCGCCTGACGTCGGGGGCGACCCTGCTATTGATAGTGGGCGAGCGCGGCCGAGAGCTCACGATCCCAAAGATAAATATCTGGCCGGAAGCGTACGAGGCCGTCGACGACCTCTGCGGTTCGATAGGTCACATACACCAGGATCGCTCTGGCGAGCCGCAGTCTGACGGTCCCTCCCGCATCGATCGCCTGATCCAGGTGGGCAGGCGAGGCGTCTTGGCGCGCCAGGAGCAGGCCTGCCAACTCCAAAGGTCGTTCCAGACGGACGCAACCGTGACTGAAGGCTCGCACTGGGCGTTCGAATAGCGCGCGGGCAGGCGTATCATGCAAGTAGACGTCAAAGCGGTTCGGCATGTCGAACTTGATCCGTCCCAATGCGTTTGCCGGACCCGGCCGTTGCTGGAGGCGACCGTCGACCGAGCTGATGCCCATTCTCGCAAGCGTGCCCGGCCGCCGAGATTCGGCCGGCAGGAGCTCGTTACGGGCGATGGAGCTCGGCACGTTCCATACGGGGTTGACGATCACCGCCTCGACGACCGCAGCGAACATAGGTGTCTTGCGTTCCGGCCTCCCCACCACGACGCGCATGCGCAGCGCCTGGCGGTCATCGAGGTAGAGCGTCGCTTCCTGCGCGCCCGTATCGACCTCGATCCGGTCGGCAGGAAGACTGTGCGGCAGCCAGCGCCAGCGCTCCAGGTTCGCCTCGATCTGCTCCAACCGCGCCTGCGCGGAGATGTTCATCGCCGCGCGCGTCGCCGGACCAACGACGCCGTCCGGCTCAAGTCCGTACGCGGCCTGAAACCCGCGGACTGCACGCGCGAGGGCGGCGTCGAAGAGGGTTGGATCAACGACCGGCTGCGCCTCCCGGGCTTCGGCGGCCAAACGTCTGCGAAGCACCGGGATCGTCGACGAGCGGTCCCCCTCCGCGAGTGCAGGCCCAGCCGGAATTTCGAGCCAGCCGCCGGTCGCTGAGAGGGCTGCGTACCGATCCCGCGCGGTCACGAGAGCGCGGTAGGCGTGGTTGGAGGGCGAAAGGCCCGCCAGCCATGTCGCCAAACGCCGCTCGGAGATTGCCTGCCAAAGTTCGGCCGAAAGGTCCCGCTCTGGTCGTTCCAGGGTCCAGAGCGGGTTGATTGCGGAAGGCCGCAGGCGCTGGCCAGCCTCCACCCGCGCATGCTGCAGGAGGCGTTTCAGCAGCGCGGCGTCGGACATGCTGTCGCCTGAGAGGTTCAAGGCGCCTGCGATCAGGGCGCGCTCGGCCGTGGTGAGGCGGGCGCCGTGGGGCTGGGCGACCGCTCCCGCGGCGAACATGGCGGTCGCAAAGCCCAAGGCAAATGCGCGTCTGCCGACGCCGTCGGGCGAAAGTGGCGCCGACCTGTCACCGCCAGGCGAGGCGGCCAATCTCCCTGTATTTCTAGCGAGGAGTCGGGCCCTAGCGACGTCCAGGGTCATGGCGACTCGCCTGGGTCTCGGCTCCTTCGCTCGCCCTGATGCACGCCACCTTTGACGAGTTGCCGCCAGATCTCCTCTGGCGTCTCCGCAAAGCTGATGAGCGCAAGATCGTGTGCTTCGATGAGCCCAGCCCTGACGAGCGCCTCGAAGTTGATGACCGAACGCCAGAAGGCCTGGTCGAAAAGAACGATGGGCAGGGGTGAGCGCTTGTCCGTCTGTCTCAGAGTCAGAATTTCGAAGAGTTCGTCGAGGGTGCCGAACCCACCGGGGAAGACTACGAGCCCGCTCGCTCGCATGGCCAAGTGCATCTTCCGCACAGCGAAGTAGTGAAAGCAGAAGCTCAGCTCGGCGGAGGCGTAGGGGTTGGGGCTCTGCTCTTGAGGCAGGCTGCAGTTGAAGCCGACCGAGACTGCGCCGACCTCCGCCGCGCCGCGATTGGCGGCCTCCATGATTCCCGGGCCGCCCCCGGTGGCGATGACGTTGCATCGCCCCTCTCTCCTCGGTCGCATCGCGCCGCCAAGTCGCGACGCCAGGGACCCGAAGGCCTGGGCGGCCCCATACCAACGCGCATGGTCGCCGCCTGTCTCCAAGCGGATCTGCGAGCCGCCGAAGACGACGATCGTAGACGTGACACCGAAAGCGCGCAGAATCTCGTCGGCCTTGGCGAACTCGAGCAGCAGCCGCACGCCGCGCATCGAATCGCCCATCAGAAACGCCTGATCGAGGGCGGCGAGCCGGTATGACGGGGATGCGAGCTGTGCGGCGTTGGCAGGCGCGCGAGCCGATGGAGGGGTCGTCGGTGGCTGCTGCATCAGGGGCTGCTCCGAGCCTGGCCGATCGGCTCAGGAGCGCGACCGGGCCAGAGTCTGGTTCATCCGAGCTAAGGCCCTCCTGGGCTGGAGCGCTATTTGGGAGCGGCCCCTAAGTAGCGGTCCGGAGGCCGGCGCGGGCGAGGGCTCCAGCGCCGCAACCGGCGACGAGTCCGAGCGCGAGCGCCCCAGCCAATAGGTCGGGGCGCGGCGGCTGCACGGCGAAGAGCTGAGCGACGGAGGGTAGGAGAAGGACCATGGCGACACTCGCCATTGCCGCGCAGACGATGGCGAGGAGGCTTCGGAGTTGCTTCCATCCGGCGGGTCTTGACGCTGTCAGCAGCGTTGCGAGGGCGAGGTTCGCCGCCACCAGCGTGACGAGCGCCCCGCCGCGTGCGGCTGTCTCGGGCGAGCCGTTGGCCAGAATGCCGAGATGTGCGCCGAAGCTGGCGCCGAAGATGAACAGGCCCAGGAGTATGGCTCGCAGGAGGCCTCCACGCGACAGCAGGGACGCCTTGGGCGCCCGCGGAGGCCGTCGCATGGTCTCGAACGAGGCGGGGCGTGCTTCAAAGAGGAGCGCGCAAATGGGGTCGATGAGCAATTCCAGCAGAACGACCTGCATCGGGAAAAGGACGGATGGCGCGGCGATCAGTGGCGGCGCCAAGGCTAAGCCCGCCATAGGTACGTGCACGATGAGCAGATAGGCGAGGGCCGCCTGGAGATTTGAATATATGCGGCGGCCCTCAGCGACGCCGGCCACGATCGAGGCGAAGCGGTCATCGAGCAGGATGAGGTCGGAGGCCTCTCGGGCGACGTCCGTTCCGCGCCGGCCCATCGCCACCCCCACCTCTGCGGCCGCGAGCGCAGGCGCGTCGTTGACGCCGTCCCCGAGCATCGCCACACGCTCGCCGTTGGCTTGCAGAGCCTTGATCAGGCGCAGCTTTTCTTCCGGGGCAACGCGCGCGAACACGCGTGTGCGCCGGACGATACGGGCGAGCGCGCAGTCGTCGGCCGCCTGCACCTGCGCGCCTGTGACCGCGACGCCGTCCGCCTCAAGGCCCACGCAGTTTGCGACTGCGAGGGCGGTTTCGGGCAGGTCACCCGTGATCATGACGACAGCGACGCCGGCTTGGCGCGCGGCCGCGAGGGCGGGCGGCACGTCGTTGCGCACCGGATCTTCGAAAGCCACCAGCCCCTCGAAAGCGAAGCTTTCAACATCCGGCGAATCTTCGTGATCCGGCGCGCCGAGGGCGCTCGCAACGCCGAGCACGCGCAGACCCCGCCTTGCGAAGTCGAGCATTGCGGCTTCCGCTGGCGCACGCTTCTCGGCGCTCAGTCGGCAGAGCGCGAATATTGCTTCTGGAGCGCCCTTCGCGGCATGGCGGACACCGTCTCCGTGGGCCCAGGTTTGAATAAAGGCGAGCCGGTCTGGACGAAGCGGATGGGATCTGAGCGGCCGGGCCCGACCGGGTTGCGGTGATGCGATCGCGCGTAAGGCACGATCCATGGGATCGAGCGGGCGCACCGCACAAGCGTCAGATGCGACGGCCAAAAGCGCTTGTCCGGCCGGATCGCTCGGCTCGACGGCGTGACAATGTCTGGCCGGCCAAAGGCTGGCCACGCGCATCTCATTGCAGGTGAGGGTGCCAGTCTTGTCGACGCAGAGCACGCTTATCGCGCCGAGGGCCTCGATCGCCGCCGTCCTACGGACGAGCACGTTGACCTTGGCCAGCCGCCAACCGCCCAAGGCGAGGAAGACGGCGAGCACCATCGGAAATTCTTCTGGAATCAGGGCGATGGCGAGCGTCAGCGCTGCAAGGACACCCTCGATCCAGTCGTGTCGGGCCAGCCCATAGGCCAGGAACGCGCAGCTGGCCAACACCATGGCCGCAAGGCCGAGCCTCGCCACCAGCCGTCGCCCCGCTCGCTGGAGGGGAGTCGGAGGCTCATCTGTCCGGGCGAGCTCCACGCCAATCCGACCCAGGTTCGTGCGAGCTCCTGTGGCGGTAATCCGTAGGACGCCATGACCGCGCACGATCAAGGCGCCCGCCGCCACCTCGTTTTCGGGGCCAGCCGGCCGCCCGAGCGTGGGCGTTCTTACGACGGGCGCGCTCTCGCCGGTGAGCGCCGACTGGTCGATGGAAAGCGGGTCTCCCGCGATCAGGACGCAGTCAGCAGGAGCGCGTGCGCCCTCGGAGAGCAACAGAACGTCACCACGCACCAAATCGGCGGCGGGCACCTTGTGCTCTCGTCCTTCGCGAATGACGAGCGCTTCCGGCTCGGCGAGCGCCCTCAAGGCCGCCAACGCACGTTCGCTACGCGACTCCTGCACAATCACCAGCCCGATCGAGACGAGGGCGCCGCCAAGGAGGAACAACGCTTCGGCCAGATCGCCCACGAGAAAGTAGAATGCAACCGATGCGAGCAGCAGCAAGAACATCGGTTCTCGAAGTACGTCTGCTGCGATCTTGGGGAGGCGCCGGCGATGCGAAACACTCAAACGGTTCGGCCCGTCGGCCGTCAGTCGCCGCGCCGCCTCGGCTCGAGTAAGGCCATCGCGGTCATTGCGCACTGCGGAAAGGTCTACGACAGCGCCAGCCATGCTCAGAGTAGCCACCAGGGGGATCGGCAGCGCCTTGATTACGATCAGCTCGAAAGACGGCCGTCTGGCTTTGCCTGTCGTGATCTTGATCAAGGCGTGCGCCGTGAGGCTGCCCCAGACCTCGATGTGAGGCCCGCTGGGCCGGCTCAGCTGCTGCTGCGGGTGCGTGCTTCGCCCGCGCATGGAACTGGAACCGCCATGACTCGCGACCGCAGGCTCATCTATCTCATCTGTTCGCGCGGTCGAGCGCGCCTCGTCACACACGATGCTGCGCGCGACATGTTCAAGACGGTGGAGTCCTTCACGTGTCCGTCAGGCGCAGGGCTCGCCAGTCCAGAGCACTTCCATCGGCTGGTGGAGAGGATCCGTGAGCATATGGCCAGGGCGAGGTATGAAGGTCTTTTTCTCGTAGCGCCTCCCGTAGAGATCGAGGCTCTGCGGGAGCGCCTGGAACGCAGTTTCATCGTCCTCGGCGGCCTAGATTCCGACGCGACGGATCTTGAAGAGGAGGCCTTGTCGTCCCTGCTCGAGCCTACCCTGCGCACGCCCTACCCAGAGCGTTAGCTTGCGTCAGCGCCGCCGAGCCTTCCGGCGGCGCTCGAACTTCGACCGCATCAAGCCGTGCCAGACCGAGGCGCCGCCACTGAGAATGAGAACCTGCCCAAGCGCCGAGAGCGCGGCCGAGCCCGCAAGCCCCAATCTGAACTGCCACTCCTCGGCCACAGCCGAGGGGCTGTAGAGAAGCGCCAGCATCGCAAAGGTGATGACCAGCCCGGCCAGGGCAACAGCCAGACCGCCAGCGAGATAGACCTTGGCCACGCTGCTCGGCTCCCTTTGACGGAGACATCTCCGCTAGATGTGATCCGTTCGCAGGCGGCGTGCATTGACGGGGATCAACACGACCTCACCGACCTGGCGCCTGGGCCCGCGCCAGCGAGCATGCTCTTCAAATCGGAAAGGAGCCCGAAAGCGATCGTCAGGTCGCGCTAGATCTCTGGGCCGGCCAGCCGACGCTGCTGGCTCTCGCACCTACTGCGATCTTGCGGCGTTCCGCACCGTCTGTACGTCAGTATCGGTCACGGGCAGGCGCAGGAACACGTGCCCGCCGGGCGACGGCGGTGGCAGCGCGCCCGCGCGGATGTTCACCTGCAGCGACGGCAGGATGAGCGTCGGGGCCGCCAGGGTGGCGTCACGCGCATTACGCATGGCCACGAATTCGGGCTCGGTGACACCGTCGTGGACGTGGATGTTGCGCGCCCGTTGCTCGCCCACGGTGGTCTCCCAGCGGTACTCCGAGCGCCCGACCGGCAGGTAGTCGTGGCCGACGAAGAGGCGCGTCTCTGGCGGGAGAGCGAGGATTTTACGTATCGAACGGTAGAGTTCGGCCGCATCGCCTCCAGGGAAGTCGGCGCGGGCGGTGCCGTAGTCGGGCATGAACAGCGTGTCGCCGACGAACGCGGTGTCGCCGATGTGATAGGTGACGCATGCTGGCGTGTGCCCCGGCGTGTGCAGCACCTTGATCGAAAGATCGCCGAGGCGCAGCTCGTCGCCTTCTGACACGAGCAGATCGAAGGCGCCACCATCAGAAGCGACGTCGTCCGCCTCGAACAATGGGATGAACTGCTTCTGCACCTCAGCGATGTGGGCGCCGATGACGATCTTCGCGCCGGATCGCCGGCGGATGTAGTCGGCCGCCGAAAGATGGTCAGCGTGCGCGTGCGTCTCCAGCACACAGCGCAGGTCGAGGCCGGTCGCGGCCTCCAGTATTGCGTTGGCCGAGCCGTGCGACAGACGACCGGTCTTGGGGTCGAAGTCGGCGACGGGACCTTCGCGGCCCAAACGCGCTGCGAGAACAAGCTCGCCATTCAGCACTGGCGAACCACCTACAAGCCGTTGAGTGTCGAGGGCAGGGAGGAGTTCGATCCGCGTAAGCCCGACGATAGGCGGTTCATCAACACCGTCCATCCTCGCCACATCTGGACTGTCTACGGCAGCCGGAGAACCAATGACTTCCGCATCGTGCCTGGCTCGTTCCGCCGAGGCTCCCCTAAGCTTTGCGTCACCCTGGCTCCCTGGGAACACGACAAGGAGGGCATGATCGTCAGCGACTAAGGCGAGGCCTAAGGGCGGAGTCCTACGAGCCAGCGGCTCCGGCGCCCATTACACGTGGCGCCGGCCGTCGGGCCTCCGCTCAAGCGGTCCGCACCAGCTTCGCTTGCCCCGGATCGTAGACATAGCCGGTGATCGTGCCGTCCTTGATCCGCTCAACCGCTTCGTCGATCACGAACAGCGGAACCAGGAACCACTCGCGCGGTATCACCGGCTGCCCGAAGCGATCCTTGATCTCGATGTTCAGCCGCGCCGGAGCGAAGACCCGGTGGATGAGGTTCTCAAGTCTCGCCCGGTTGATGTTGTAGAGGTCGTAGGTGGCGATGGTCTCTACCTCAGCCATGAGGAAGGTCGGATCGAGCTTCGCGTTAGCCAGGCGCCGCTGCACGTCGCCGCCAGTCACGCCGATCTTGTGGAGGAGGTTTCTGTTGGCCTCCACGGCAGGGTGGTCCGACTTGCTGCGGAGCACGTAGATGGTCCCGCTCTCGACATCGCTGTCCTCGGCCACTCCTCCGAATACGACCTCAGGCGGCTCCTCCAATTCGTCGTCGAACAGCGGCCCGGCATTGGGGTCCGTCAACCTGCGGCCCGCCTCATCCTTGTAGAGGGCTCGCTGGAGGGACCGGCGCAGCATGTTGCTCTCCGTCTATTTCGAGAATCCGAAGGTGGAAGTGGCGCTGCGCCGGGAGGCGCGCGCCGCCCGCATCCCGTTGAGCCGCGCGGCCGAGCGGGCGATCGAGCGCGGCATGGCCAGGGCCGAGGCGGCCGATCCGAGCGGACAGCTCTCCTATCTCGAAGGCGTGTTGCGCGATCATGCGCGCAGGACCGCAAACGACATGACCATGATCCAGGGGCTGCTGTTGGAATTGGCCCGAGCCGTCTTTCTGCGACTGCCTGACAGCAATGCCGATCGGGATCCGAGGGTGCAGGTCTCCGTGGAGCGGCGCATCGATGGTCTGGCCGAGGCCGCGGCCGAGAGGATCGTTGGCGGCTCAATCCCTCCGGGCGGGAGCGGGCCCGTGGCGAACCATCCCTCGCCGGGCGCGCCGTTCTCCCCTGAAGGCGGCCTGCGGGCGGCCGGCTGATGCGCCCTGAAGAGATCGCGCTCCGTCGAAAGCGGGAGGCGCTCGATCATGCGCTGGGAAGCGAGATCCTCGAGGCCCTTGCCGACCGGGAGATCATCGAAGTCCTCGCCAATCCCGACGGCCGTCTCGTGGTGGACCGGCTGGGCGTCGGCCGGCGCGACACCGGCGTTCGGCTGGTCAGCGAGGCGCGCGAGCGGGTGATCAGGCTCGTGGCCGAGCACGTCGGAGAGCCGGTCACCCGGCAGGATCCGCGGATCGCCGGCGTTCTGCCGGGCGGCGAGCGCTTCCAGGGCTTTCTGCCCCCCGTCTGCGAGCGCCCGGCTTTTTCGATCCGCAAGCGCGCGGCGATGATCTTCACGCTCGATGATTACGTGCGTGATGGAGCGATGACGGCCGAGCAGGCCGACGCCCTGCGCCAAGCGGTGACGAGCCGATCAAACATCCTGATCTCGGGCGGCGCGGGGTCGGGGAAGACCACGCTGGCCAACGCCCTCCTGGCTGAACCCGCCTTCGCCGACGACCGCATCTTCCTGATCGAGGACACCCCCGAACTGCAGTGCTCGGCCTGGGATCTGGTGGCGGTGCTCACACGTCGCCATCCAAAGCCGATCGGCGTCGTCGACCTGGTGCGCGACGCCTTGCGAATGCGGCCCGACCGCATCGTCATCGGCGAACTACGAGACGGCGCTGCGGCGCTCGAGGCGCTCAAGGCCTGGAACACGGGCCATCCGGGCGGCCTTGCAACCCTGCATGCGAACTCCGCCGGGGAGACGCTTTCACGCCTGGAGGATCTGCTGCGCGAGGTCGTGCCTGAGCCTTCGAGGAGGGCCATTGCTCAGGCGATCGACTTCGTCGTCCACGTTCGGCGGACGCGTGCGGGGCCAAGGCTCGAAGCTCTTCTTCACATTGGCGGGCTCGACCCGAGCGGCGATTATCGCACTGTTTCGCGGCCTTGACGGCTGAGCCCTATTCCTCCCGATCGCGCGCCTCGCTCCGGGCGATGA
>Ga0065721_10004431_pt1 | contig 50336 bp, 60 predicted proteins | sample Mesricmetagenome_FD_59108 | JGI IMG/M metagenome (GOLD analysis project Ga0065721, IMG submission 59108) | Mesophilic microbial community from rice straw/compost enrichment Sample: eDNA_1 v2 (version 2) | ecosystem: Engineered > Solid waste > Grass > Composting > Bioreactor | place: USA: Davis... | reverse complement strand
GCTTGCGAACTCCTCGCGAACCCGACGACCGCTCGCGGCAAGTTCCGCCGAGCCGTGGTGTTCCGACTCCATCTCGGACTTGAAAGGTACCAGAACCACTATCAGCTCCGCCCCATGTGCCTCAAGCTGCTCGCGGGCCCGATCGACCCAGGCGACTGCCTTGTCCAGGAGCGGGCGGGCGTCGGCGGGCAAGGCGATGTCATCGCTGTTGAAGAGCCAGCCACCTTCGCCGGCGAATGCGCCAGGACGCAGTTCGCCGAAGGCATTCATGCGCAACACCCCCGCGATCTCGCGGGCCATGAAGCGGCGCGGATCCATGTTGGCGAAGGTCTGGTCGAACAGGTCTGCCCCGGATCCATCCAGCCAGTTCGCCTCAACCAGCGATGCCGTCACCCAAGGCATCTGCAGCTGCGGGATCACGGTGGAAAGGGTGAGCGCGGCATAACCGACAGCCGCGGCAGGAAGCAGTGTGCGCGCCGCGATGGACAACCCCCGCCGCAGGAAGGCGCCGGTCGGATAGACCGGCGCCCCCGCGAGTTCAGATCCCTGGCACTCAGTAGTAGCCACAACCGGCGCTCCCCACCTGGCCGGCAAAGGTATGCGGGGCATTGGGGTGGACGTTGTAGCGGTGGATCACATAGCTCTGCTGACCGAAGGTGGCGCAGTTGGAGTAGACCTTCACGTCAACGGTGCTGTACGACTTGGTGCTGTTGTAGCAGTAGCCGTCGCTGACGTGCACGCGGCCCCGCGAGACGATAGTGCCGTTCGAGTAGCGGTCCTTGGTTTCATGATAGGTCCGGACCGCCTGCGACTGAAGGTAACAGGTGAACAGCTCTTCACTCTTGTAGGTCCGGGTCTCGACGATCACCGGCACCTGCACGCAGGCGCTGGTGTTCCAGCCCGACCAGGCCTGAGGCTGCTCGGTACCATTCGACATGATGTTGATGGTCCGCTGGCGCGTCTGGTTGCCGGTATAGCCGGTAGGGCAGGCCTGGGTCTGCTTCTCGGTGCGGGTGTTGACCACGCCGATATAGCAGGCCGAGGTGTTCCAGGCGGACCATGCCTGCGGCTGCTCGCTGCCGTTCGACATGATGTTGATGGTGCGCTGGCGGGTCTGGTTGCCCAGGTAGCCGCTCGGGCAGGCAGCCGTGCCGGTCTCGGTGCGGGTGCTGACCACGCCGATGTAGCAGGCGGACGTGTTCCAGGCTCCCCACGCCTGCGGCTGCTCGCTGCCATCGGACATGATGTTGATGGTGCGCTTGCGGGTCTGCTCGCCGAGATAACCGGTCGGGCAGGCAGCCTTGCCGGTTTCCTCGCGGGTGTTGACCACGCCGATATAGCACGCCGAGGTATCCCACGCTCCCCATGCCTGCGGCTCTTCGGTGCCGTTCGACATGATGTTGATGGTCCGCTGGCGCGTCTGGTTGCCCAGATAACCCGCCGGGCAGGCCGCCGAACCGGTTTCAGTGCGGGTGGAAACGACACCGACAAAGCAAGCCGAGGTGTTCCATGCCGACCAGGCCAGTGCCTGCTCGGTGCCGTCCGACATGATCTCGACGGTACGGGTGCGGCTCTGCTCGCCAAGGAAGCCGGCAGGGCAGGCGGCGGTGCCGGTTTCTTCGCGGGTGGAGACGACGCCCACATGGCAGGCCGAAGTGTTCCACGAAGACCACGCCAGTGCCTGCTCGGAACCATCGGACATGATCTCGATGGTGCGGGTACGGGTCTGTTCGCCAAGCAGGCCGGTCGGGCAAGCCGACGCATCGGTTTCCTCGCGGGTATCGACCACGCCCACATAGCAGGCCGAGGTGTTCCAGGAGGACCAGGCCAGTGCCTGCTCGGAGCCGTCGGACATGATCTCGACGGTACGAGTGCGGGTCTGCTCACCGAGGAAGCCGGTCGGGCAGGCCGATGCATCGGTTTCCTCGCGGGTGTTCACCACGCCCACATGGCAGGCGCTGGCATCCCAGGCCGACCAGGGCTGCGACTGCTCGGTGCCGTCCGACATCTCCAGCACTTCGCGGGTGCGGACTTCCTGGCCAAGCATGCCGGTCGGGCAGGCCTGATTCTCGGTTTCGGTGCGGCGGGAGACTTCCACGGCGTGGCAGTCGGAAGCGTCCCAGCTGGACCACTCTTCCGCCCGCTCGCTGCCATCGGTCATGACGATGACGGTGCGGGTGCGAACCTGCTGGCCTTCAAGCCCGGTGGGGCAGGCCTGGGTCTCACTCTCGGTCCGGCGAGAGGCCTCGACGATTTCCTCGCACTGCGAGCGATCCCATTCGGACCACTCGAGGGTGGTGGTGTTGCCGTTGGACAGACGAACGATGTCGCGGGTGCGGCTCTGGTTACCCAGGAAACCGGCGCCACAGGCCTGGCTATCCGTCTCAGTGGTGCGACCGACCTCGATCGGCTCCACGTCGAGCACGTCCTCGACCTCGATCGGCTCCATGCTCATGCTGGCGTTCGGCAGGAACGCCCAGCGCATGGCGCTGATGGTGGCGCCGCCAACATTGCGGGCGCCCTCGTTACAGGCCGCTGCAGCTTCTTCCGGAGACACGACGCCGTCGACATTGGTGTCGACGATATTGCCGTTGATGGCGACGCCAGCGATGCCGGTGCCGGCTGCGCCGGTGCCGAGCGCGGTGTGAGGCGCAAGGCGCACACAGGCATTCAGCGGCACGTCCTGGTAGTCAACCACGAAGGCATTGGGCCGGCCCGAGATCTCGATCAGGCCGCCCCACTCGTTGACGATGGTGCCATCTTCATTGATGAGCTTGCCCGGCACGATGCCGGCCGAGATCGTGGCTTCGACCAGGTCCGAACTCTCGCCGAAGGTGGAGTCGTTCACATAGAGCGAGCGAATACCGGACTGGATCGAGACGATCGACCGGATGGCGTCGTTGATCCTCGAATTTTCGGTGGTCTGCTGAAACAGCACCACGCCGCCGATCGTGACGCCAATTGCGATCACCACGCCCAGTGCAGCTTCGATGATCCCAAGGCCGCGTCGCTTCTTCTGCAAGAACAAGGCTCGCCCCCATTGTGTTTAGGTTTGTGCGAAAATCCATCAGTTGTGCTTTTCGCGCAAGCCATTTCTCGCTTGCTCAACAGATGCTCTTCGGCCCACGCTGCCTCGGGATATCCCTGTGTCCCGGTAAGGAAATACTATTTCTTAACTGAATGCGAAAAACCGTCTTGTTGGAGCTTCCCCCGTTATAACACCCGTGACATCCTGCCCCTAGAGATTTGCGAAAAACGAGGGCTTCAATGGCACGACAATTCGCCCATGAGAATGGATTCCACTACCTGGTTTGCGCCTGTGGCGCCCGGGTGGAAGTGGGTCGGGGTGGAGGCCGCAGGGGCGGCCGGCTGCCTCCGGACGCGGTGGCCCGCATGTTCAGCCAGAAGGGCTGGCTGGTCGGCTCCGCTCCCCGCAAGGATCGTTGTCCGGAATGCCTCCGCCCGGCACGGAGCCAGGCTCCCATGGAGGAGCTCCTGCCGCCGGCGCCCCCGCCAGCCCAGATCACTCGCCCGCCACGCACCGACAAGCCGAACATCCGCCTTGTGCAGCCGGATGACTATCGCACGACACTCGAGGAGAAAGCCGCCATGCCACAGACCGCATCCACCAGCACGGACACCGCCAAAAGCCCCAGCCGCGAGGATCGCCGCCTGATCTTTGCGCAGCTCGAGGAGGTCTATGTCAGCGAAAAGGTCGGCTACAAGCGCGGCTGGAGCGACCAGAAGGTTGCCGAGCACATGCAGCTGCCGATCGAATGGGTGGCGGAGGTGCGTGACGCCAATTTCGGTCCGGACACCAACGAAGCCGCGGTTGAGCTGCGCGAGATCGTGTCCACCCTCGAGCTTACCCAGGCTGCCATGGAAGAGCAGGAAGCCCGGATCGAGGAGCTCGCGGAAGCCAACGCCGAACTGCAGCGCCAGAACGCCTCGCTCCAGCGCCAGCTGATGGCGCTCCAGGCCCGCTACAAGGAAAACAAGCGCGACCTCGACCAGCTGCTCGCCAATGCGCGGCGCAACCTCGCGGCGTAGGTTTTGCGAAAAAGGACAGGATGATCTCACCATGGGCCAGTGGCACAGCAAGCAGGCAGGCCGCGAGCGGCACCACATCTACGGCAGCCGCAACCAGCTTCTGGCCCGCGACATCGACTTCAAGGCCGCCGTGTACCTGGTGACCGCGCACAATGCAGATCTGCGGCGCCTCGCGGACGACATGCTTCCAGTCAGCAATGACGGCAATTTCGTCTTCATCGACGGGCCTGGCGACGTCGAGCTCGATCATGGCGGCGTCATGCGCGCAGCGCTCGAGGCGATTGCCTCGGGTACCGCGGATCCGGCGGCGGTCGCCCGAGCCGCACTTGACCGGACTGGATTTCAGCCGGACGAGGTGAGGCCGGACACTCCGTCCGCATCCTGAGCATCTAGGAAAGGCAATGACGCACAGGGCCTGGAAGGGCCCTTTTCGCTGCCCTCAATTCTGCCGCAACTGAAACCCTGCACAAATATACTTCGAATATATTCTTATACGCTGCCATCACCTTGGGTTGACCTACAAACAGAAAAGCGAGCAATCCTCGAAATGAGAGTTGTTGAAGCACGTCCTATAGACGCTTTTCTAGGGCTGATCGGGGAGAGAAATGCTCAATATTTCAATGAACGAATACCTCAGGGAAGAAGCTGCCAGAAGATCGATCCTGGCAGAGGCGAGCCGACGGCTTGAGAACCCGTCTGAGCCTGCGCCGAATGACACTTTTCCCGAATACCTTATCCAAAAGCTCGTTGAATCCAGAGCCTATGTTCTGAGCATCGAACAGCCCGTCCAGGTGGGCGTGGTCTTTGCAATGTGGCGAGAATCCCGGCGCCTTCGTGAGAATTCCCCTGACAATCCTCTGGGCGAAGACTGCCTGGCGGCGAAAGTCGAAGCTCTCAACTGGCTCTGCGCAGGCACCCAGGTGGACTGGCACCTCTATGGGATCGACGACGGTTGTGACGAGGGTAGTTTCGAGGCAGCGCTGGAACGCATTCAGGGTCACGAGTGCGAGCAGAAGGTGACCCTGCGCAAGCTTGCCGATGACTTCCCCTACAGCACGGCACCACTTTCGCGCCTGTCCGCCATAGAGATTTCCCAAAAGGGCGGATCCATCCTGCGCGGTTTCGAACTGGCTCTCGCCGATGGCCAGGATTTCGTCGTCTACACGGACTGTGACAACTCGGTTCACCTGGGCCAGCTCGGTCTCCTCCTGCAGCCAGCGATCGATCAGGGCAAGGCCGCCGTCTTCGGTGACAGGTTCGATGATGCATCATTCTACTTCTGGCACCCTGACCGCACCTCCGATGCTCCCGGACTGAAGATCATCAGTCACATCCGGCGCGGGCTTTTCGAGGGTGGCCTGCTGACCAAGGACGTGCCGAGCCCTTTCAAGCTCTTCAGCTCGGGACTTCTGCGTCAGGTGCTCCCGCGACTGAGCCTTTTCGACTTCCATTTCGACTTCGATGTCATCATGGCGGTGAAGTCACTCGGTGCCGACACCGCCAACGTGTCCTATGCCTTCGTGGACTCGTACGAAGAATCCACATGGCCATTGCTGGGTCAGCACAAAATCTGGTTCGATCGGCTGAAGGGGGTGATCCTGGCGGCGAGACGGAATGGGATCAGGCTTGATGAAGATCTTGCTGATATCGTCGACAGGTTCATCAACTCGCACGGCGATATCGGGATCATCCTGACCAACCCGATCCCGCCTCAACTCCTGGGCCGTCCGGATGATGATCTGGGCAAGCTCGAGGTCATGCCGGCGAACGAGGTAGCCGCTTTCCTGACAAGCATCGGGCTGAAGCCTGCCCCCTCCCACTGATGCAGCGACAGCCAGCAAACAGGAGCAATCGAGATGAGCGTCAAGCCTCGCCTGCCGGTAACGCCGATGCTCGGATCGGCCATGTTCATGTGCGGAGTGACGTTCGCAAGCTCGCAACCGTATCATGCAGTGGTCGGTATCGAGGCGCTGGGGCTGACCAGCGGCCAGTTCGCCCTGGTCATGTCCCTAGGCTCCATCATCGGCGCCATGATTGCCGTCGCCATCGGCTACATCTCCGACCGGCTACGTGACCGCCGGGTTCTGGTTCTGCTCACCGCGGCAGCCGGGGCAGGGGGCTTCGCGCTGATCTATCTCGTCCGCACCCCATGGATGTTTGCTGTCAGCATCGGAATGATCGTCCCACTTGGGATGGGTATGTACTCTCAGACCTTTTCGTATGTGAGGGTCTATTACGACGCGATATCTCCCGAGAGATCGCGGTTCATGGTCTCCGCTATGCGCACCGTCTTCACCATCGCCTGGGTGATCATTCCGCCGGCGGTCGGCTACGTGGCAGCGGTCTACTCCACCTTCGACGTCTACCTGGTCGCCGCGCTCGCCTACGCTCTCGCAGGCCTCGTGTTTGCCGTGTTGATGACCGACCCACTCACTCGCATCGCGCCTCAATCAATACCAAGGAAGAAGGAAGGCGCCGCCTTCATTTCCCTTCCATGGCCCGTCGCCTCGGGCCTTGCAGGCATTCTCGTCATAAATGTCGCCATGAGGCTCGCTAGCCTCGCAATGCCGCTCATGATCATAACTCAACTCGGTGGCTCGCTCGCGGACGTCGGCATTTACGCAGGCATCGCAGCGGCCGTGGAGATCCCCTTCATGCTCCTGTGGGGACATTTGCTGAGCCGTTTCTCCAGGGAAGACATCATCGTCGGAAACGCGCTGCTGTTCGGCGCCTACCTGGTGCTGGTTTCCAACGCAGCTTCGGTCACCGACGTTTACTGGCTGCAGGCCCTCAACGGCATCTCCACCGCCGCACTGATGTCCATCCCCATAAGTTACATGCAGGACACCATTAAGGGGCGTGTCGGGCTGTCCTCATCCTTGATGGACGTGATGAACGTTTCGGCCGCGCTGCTTGGCGCCGCCTCTTTCGGGATCCTTGCCTCACAGCAGGACTACGGCTGGGCCCTGGCAGTTGCCGGCGTGCTGGGCGTGGGCGGCGGCCTTGTCATGCTGATCGGCAACTTCAGGAAACCCCGCCTTACAGCCGATCCCTGATCTACCAGACGAATCCTCCCAAACCTCCGGGCGACGAGTTTTGCAAACTCGTCGCCTTTCTTTTCCTTCGTCGCCAGATAAAGGCGCCAGCACGATAATATATCATCTAAATAGATTGCCTATATGGCATGTAATTCAACCGGTTAGCCTTGGACTGAATGAATAGTGCTCCGGATCTAGTACAAAGCTGTTTGACAAAAAATCTGCCGTCGCTTCAGATGAGGAAACCTAGACGAAAGTAGAGCGGTCGGTCTTCTGATGTCAGTTCCTCCTACAACCAAATCCAGAAAAGCCGATCCATCTGTCCGGATTCCCAAACTACCGCCTCTTGTTGATGGATTTAGCGGTACGCTAACTTTTCCGGAGACCGTCCAGTCGCTGGAGAGGTTATTCTTCTCGCACTGGTCTTTGCTGCGCGTGCTTTCGGGAACCATTATTTGGGTTCCAGAGATCGAGACCAAAGTCTTCCTCTCTCACTGCATCTATATGCACGCAGAAATTGCATCCGCCCTGAAGCGCCGCCTCACCGAACTGCGCGTCCGCGACTCCAAGCTGGTGGATATTCCTGAGGCGATCGACATCGTGGCCAACGAGTTGCTGTCCTGTGCATCGGCCGGTGAACTTGTGCATGGCTATAGCGTCCTTGTTGAGCATCTGCAGAGCGAGCAGGACCGCTTCGTTCAGGCAACTGACCCTCTCCTGGATCGGCCGAGCCTGCAGATCCTGTCGCGCTTTGCCGCCGATCTCTCCAGGGCCTCGACATGGCTGTTGAGAGCACGCATCGGCTACCTGGACGTGGAGCCGGGGTGTTCCCAGTTCGCCGATCACATCCGCGCCGTCAGCACAGCGTTGGCATCGGGCAGGGAGTTTCCGGGCCTGCGCCAGCGGGATGGCATTGGCTATGTCAGGACGACTGAATGCGCCCGCGACAGCAGGTTCGCCCTTTTTCATGAATCAAGAGCCTATTCGCCCGCGGACGACGAGGACGCCAGCGCCGACGACTATACCGCTGATCGCCTGGAACTGGCGCGAACACAGCGGGACGAGATCGACGCCATCGAGACGTTTGCCAACGTGCTCTTCGACGTGCATGCCAAGCCGTTCGAACTGGCGGAACAACTGGCCAGGTTCGTGGAGGATGAGGCACGGCATGTTGAAGTCGGCCATGCCCTGCTGGCCGATCTTGGCTACGACCCCTTTGCCTTGCCCTGCTCGATTATCGGCATCAACGTGCGCGCGCCCATGCCGCCCGTGCTTGCTTTTGCGCAACTCAACATCTTCGGCGAACTGAACGTGGTCAGCCGCCTGAATGTGCTGACCCAGAGGGCATATTCCAGGGGCGACGACGTCGTGGGCAAGGCCTTTGACTTCGTGCACGCCGACGAGCTCACGCATGTGCGTCGCGGACGTAAAATCCTGCGCGAGATGGCACCCTCCGAAAGCCTGGTGGAGCTGGAAGAACGAGCCCATCGGCTCGCCGCGCGGCGCCTTGCCGAAGAAGGCGTGCTTGGAGAGGACTATGCCCTGGCCATGAGCCGGAAAGAGATTGGCGACTTGATCGGGGAATGACCCCGCCGACCCTTCAGGAGTGGATTGGAAGCGATGCGATCACCGTGCGAATACTGCCTCATCAGGCTGGTTGATGGTGGGTCCCTGCAGGACCTTGAGAGCGCGGCCGCGGCCTTCGCGAGCACCCCGGCAGCGCTTCGGCGAAAGCTGGACCAGGCTCTGGTATTCGCGGCCCAGCGACAGATGCTCGATGCCGCGCGGATCCTGATCTCACATGGGGCAGACGTCAACGCACGTGAGCCGACGTTGAACCGGACGCCACTGATAGCGGCGGCTTATGACGCATCCCTGGATTTGGCCGAGCTGCTTCTGTCGCACAGAGCCGAGGTCAACGCCGTCGATGATTTCGGCAATTCTGCGCTGAATGCAGCGGCTGAAGCCGGTAGCCGCGAGCTGATGGCCCTGCTGATGGAAAGCGGAGCGGAGGTAGATCATCGCAATGATCTTCGCTGGACGCCGCTACTGTCCGCCAGCGCCAGCGGAAACCTGGCGGCTATCGATGTGCTGACAGATGCTGGCGCCAGTTTAGGAGCGCGATCGGTGCTTGGCTGGACGCCACTCATCGTTGCTGCCCAGCACGAGCACCTCGATGCTGTTTCGCACCTTCTGAACCGCGGCGCCTGCATGAACGACACGGACAGCTTCGGAAGGACCGCTCTCGCCGCGGCACAGATGTACCCGGACATATCCAGCGTCCTGCGCGAACACACAGTTCAATAGTCAACAACGACTTCGGGGATAATCCATGCTCATCGATTTTTCTGCGGACCTGTACAAGCAATTTGGGGACCGCATGTCGCACACCTTGATATCCGATCTCGGCTACAGCCGGCCGGAGGCATCGTCCTTGACCGGCACGGTCGTGGAGTTGCTCGTCGAGAAGGGTACTTCGGGCTATTCCGATGTGCATGACTTCCTGGTTTCCCAGGGTGTGCAGAATCGCTGGAACGGCGTGTTCTATCACTGTCGCGCCCCGGCCCTGGCCCAGTGGGTCCTGCCCCATGTTCGTGGAAGCCTCATCGATGTCCTTTGCGGCAGCGGCCGGATCGGCGGAATTCTCTCCGACATGGGCGTGGCCACGAGCCTGTCCGAGAGGGGTTCGGTCCGGGACAGCTATCCAATGGTGCAAACGGGCATTACCTGGCTCGACCACGACAGCCTTACCGAGGAAAGCGAGCCCGCCAAATACGGGACGGTGCTGCTCAGCACTGCGCTTCACCACGAGCCGGATCCAGTCCAGCTCCTCGAATTCGGGCTGAAGCTGGCCTCGGAACGGCTCATCATCGTCGAGAACTGCGTCGAAGCCGACCTCACCGAAGACATGCACATCTTCGTCGACGACTTCTTCAACTATTGCCTCAACAAGACGCCGCTGCCGTGTCCGGCGCAGCATCACACTGTCGACGAATGGACCGACATGCTGAAAGGCCGAGCCAAGCTGGTGTTCAGCGATCGCCGCAGTTCGCTTCCGGGTATTCCGTTGAGCCATCACCTGCTGGTGGCTGAAATCCTTCACTAGCTGCCGGCTGATCCAGCCTCATTCCCATCATCGCCGGGGGCTGCATCCTGTGCAGCGTCCGCCTGAGCGAGCTCACCATGCCCCAGACCGCTACTGCCGACACAGCGTATCTGCATGAAGCCCTGCATGCCCTCGGCGTTGATCCGGATTCAATCCTGCCGGCGGATTGGCACTCCAAGGCAAAGGCACTGGAATCACGCATCCATTCGAGGGCTGAAGCACGCAACAGGACCTTGAGCGTGGCTGAACCAGTAGAGACCATGGAGCAGTTCTGGGAGCTTGTCGCCGAAACCGAGGCAGGCACCAGCGAGCGCACATACTGGGACACATTCGAAAACGGCCGGCGGCTGCAGCTCGAGCGGACACTGGCCAGCGTCTATGGCGCGGACGAAGCGATCCTCCTCAACTGTGGCATGTCGGCGATCTCGGTCGCCCTGGGCGCGTGCAAGGTGTCTGGTGGCACCCGTCTCCTGGTCGGCAGATCGCGCTATTTCGAAACTTCTGGCCTGCTGGAACGCCACCTCAGGCCATCCGGTGTGAACGTGCGGGAGGTTGATGTGCTGAAGCCAGGGGCCATCACCGAGGCGATCGAGGACTTCCAGCCCGAGGTCGTGTTCCTGGAAACGGTGGCAAACATGCCCAGCGTGGATGCCATCAAGGACATCCGACTGCTGTCCGGGCGGCAGCCGTCACCGGTATTCATCATCGACAATTCAGTGCAGAGCGTGCTGACCCGATGGTTCGAGCTTCTCGGTGCTCCCGACCAGGTTCTGGTGCTGGAGAGTGGCACCAAATACGTCACCAACGATGTGATGTGCGGCGTGATCTATGGCGCCTCTGCTCCGCTGATGAAGGCTGCGCGTCACTACGCTCGCGACAGCGGCCAGTTTCTGCAGGCCCGAGCTCTTTCCTACCTGGAGCCCGCCCTGCTGGAACTGCTGCCGCTCAGGATGGCGGTACACAGCCGCAACGTCGGCGCCTTCGTTGAAGAGCTGGCTGCAGCTCAGCTGGAAGGGCCTACGGTCTCGACGCTCGACAAGCGGGCGGACCACACCAATCAGGATCTGTTTCGAGCGGGGAGAGGTTCGCTGATCTACCTTGAAATCAGCGGAAGCGACCCTGCCATATACCGTCAGATATTGCATAGATGGAGGAGCGCCTCTCTGAACTGCGCGACGGCCGTGGTGCCTGACATCCGTGCCGGCTTCGGTTGGCTACGGACCAGCTCCAGAGTATACGAGAGCGCAGCTCTGAATCGCTCCGATGCACCCTCCTATCTGCGCATCTCCGTAGGGCTGGAAGAGCTGGATGCGATCAGGGCCAGCGCCCTCTGCCTGTCGGACGCCATTCTCGCCACGCAGGCGAGAAACAGGGAGCTGGCACTATGATGCTCCCGCCCGACGGCGCCTCACCTTTCGACAACGCCTGCCAGTTCCTTGAGCGATCGGGCTACGCGCGCAGGCCCGGTACCTACCTGGTCGACAACAAGAACCAGGGCCTGGTGAAGCTTGGTCTCGGCGTGCAGCGCTATGCAGAGTTCAGGCAGGGCAGGTTGCGCGTCACCGCTCCAGAGCAGGAGCCGACCCAGCATTTCTCGTTCGACAACGACATCGACCATCTGGCGGAGGTTCGATCTCTGCTGCCTGCTCATCTCCCCTGCTTTTTCCTAATCAGTGGAGATCTGAAGCGTCAACACCGCGACCCCCTCGTGCCTCTTTCGATTTTCGCTCAGCCACGAGCGGAAATAACCTTCTCGATCGACGCTCCTCGCGGGCATCTGAGCTACGCACAGGATGAGAAAGCCCGGCACGAAGCCGTGCAGCTGCTGCAGGATTTCCACGCGGCTCCGGAGCGGACTCAGAACACCCCGACGGACCAGCGGGGTGGCTCGTTCGATGAGCTGTCCGGGCAGTGGAGACGGCTGGAGACGGACGATGCGTTCCGAGACAGGCTCCAGGCCGGAATCGATGCCCTTCAGGCCCATCCCGACGGCAAGATCACCATGATGCGTGGTTTCGAAAGAGACCTGCCCGACGGCTTCTCCGCCCTGGACCTGCTTCGTGAGCAGTCGAGGGACAACGGCGATTACGCGCTCAGCCACTATTTCTGCCTGGACGAGGAAACATTCTCGGTCGGGTGCACGCCTGAAAACGCGTACGAGATCGTGGGCAGCAGCCTGGTCGTCGATGTCGTTGCGGGTACCTGCCGGTCCGGCCAAGGCGAGGGTTTCGAACGGCGAGAGCTCACACAAAATCCAAAGCAGCGACGCGAGCACCTGGCCACGGCCGACGCCCGGCGCGGCCGCTACAGCTCATTCTGCCAGGACGACTACATGAGCCTCACCAAGGTGATGTCGGTGAAGAGGCTTCGCACCGTCAGTCATCTCCATTCGCTCCTGGTGGGGCCGCTCCGCGCCGGGGTTTCGATGTTCGACATCATTCCCGGGCTCTTGCCGATCATGGGAGCCCGTCCGGCCTCCCTGTTGCCCATCTCCGATAGCGACGGGCAGCCGCACCGCTTCTATGGAGGCATAGTTGGCCATTCGCATGCCGGCTACGCCGGCTGCTTTCTGAACCTGAGAAACGCCTTGGTCAGCCGCGACGTGCTGCACGCCAAGGTTGGCATGGGGCTGCTGCGAGAATCGGTGGCCGACAGCGAAGTGGTCGAGACACAGGACAAGATCAAAGGGCTGATGGAGGCTGTTGCCTTCTGCATCGGCAATCGCAGTCCAGCATCACAAACCGCCCTCAGTTCGACCGCGTGAACTGGGATCCCCACAAGTGGAGCCGCAATATGCATGATCTGCTAGACCAGAGCCGCCCTCCTCGCGAGACGTTTGACTGGCTGCCGGGCCCGATGCAGCCGCTCGTCACGTTTTTCAGCGGCAAGCCGCTGCCGAACCAGTCGCCGATATTCTCCATTTCGCCGGTGACGAAGACCTTGATCGATTTTGCCAAGCTGGCGATCGGTCTGGGCTCCGGGATGGCGGTCCTCGCCGCCGGCGGATGGTGGCTGTTGGCTCTGCCGCTCGTATGGGTGATCATCGTCAATGGCGCGGTTTCGCTGAAACTGGACTCGCACTACGCGGCGCATTTCTGCATCACCGGAAACGGTCGGATCGACACCTGGATCGGTGAGATCCTGACGGCGCTGGTGCTTTCTCCCAATATGGAAGAATACGCCGACGGCCACACGATCCAGCACCACGGACTGGAAGGGATCGGCACGATCGACGATCCTGACCTGGGTCTGCTTTTCCTCATGGGCTTCGAATCCGGTCGTGACGTCGGCTGGTACCGCAGGCGGCTGTTGTTGACGCTGATCTCGCCCCGATACCACCTGTTGTTCGCCTGGGAGCGCGTGAGATCGAACTTCTTCTCCGGCCCCTTGGCCCGGCGTCTCCTGGCATTTGCCATCCACGGCACGATCTTCGGCGCCGCAGCATGGTTCGGGCTCGTGTACGCCTGGGCACTGCTCTGGTTGCTCCCGGTTGGCCCGTTGATGCAGGTCAGTATCGCCTTGCAGGTTCCGGCCGAGCATCTTTGGCTGACGCGCAGAGGGCCAAAGGAACCGCCGCGCCTCTTCGTCCGCCGCATATCGCACGGGAGGTTCTTCCTCATCCCATCACCGAAGCCCAACCTTGGCGCCACAAAGACGATCGCGGCGTGGGCCTACTGGTCGCTCGCAAGCCTTGTTCCATTGCTCGAGCGCAGTTTCGTGTGCGTCTCCGTAATGCCGGCGCACGATTATCATCACCGCCATGCCAAGAACCTCGCCTGGCCGATGGAAAAGTACATGCGCCAGAAGGAAATCGACGGCGGCGCCACCGATTACCGTGACGTGTACGGGCTCTGGCCGGCTCTGGCTGAACTGTTTAGCGTGTGGTCAGACCTTCCGTCCGACTTCGTGCCGAAGTCACCCACCATGCTGCGGTTCGCGGAAGCTTGCACATCGAGGACGATGAGCGTGCTCCGCCTGACACCAAGAGGATCGTGATTTGCCATCTGAAAGACCCAGGATCCTCGTGTTGTTCGGAGGGCGCTCGGCTGAGCACGACGTCTCCTGCGCCTCGGCGCTCAACATACTGCGCTCCATGGATCGTGAACGCTATGAGCCGGTCCTGGTCGGCATAGCACGCTCCGGAGAGTGGAGAGCGCTCGAGGTCCCCGAAGATCTCGGCGCGCCGGCCGCGAAGCTCTCGGTGCCGGAGGACGGTCCTGTCCTGGCATTGTTGCCGGGTGGGCGCGGGAAGGCCCTGGTTGTTGATCAGGGGGCCGCTCGGGAGATCTTGCCTGTGGATATGGCCTTTCCCGTGCTGCATGGCCCGCATGGCGAAGACGGCACGGTTCAGGGCATGTTCGAGGTCGCCAACATTCCTTATGTCGGCTCGGGCGTGGCGGGATCAGCGATCTCCATGGACAAGGATGTTACCAAGCGGCTTTTGCACGAAGCGGGCCTGCCAACCCCACGCTTCCTGGCCCTCACGGTTGCAGACACACCGGATTACCGCACGGCGACCGAAAAGCTCGGAAGCGCTCAGATGTTCGTCAAGCCGGCGAACATGGGCTCTTCGGTTGGGGTCTCCAGGGTCGGCTCCGAAGCGGAATATCGGCAGGCCTGCGCAACAGCGTTCAGGTTTGATCGGAAGATCCTCGTGGAAGAGTGCATTGCCAATGCACGCGAGATCGAATGCTCGGTACTGGAGAGTGACGATGGAGAGCTTCGGATTTCGCCCCTGGGCGAAATCGTCCCGCACGGAGCTCAAGGCTTCTACTCGTATGAATCGAAATACATCGACTCTGACGGGGCCAGCCTTGTCATACCTGCCGAGTTGCCGGAGCAGCTGGAGTCAGAGATCGCCGATCTCGCGCTGTCGGCATTCAAGGTGCTCGGCTGTGAGGGCTTGGCCAGGATCGATTTTTTCGTCAGCGTGGACAGGGTGCTGGTCAATGAGGCCAACACCCTTCCTGGCTTCACCGACGTAAGCATGTACCCAAAACTCTGGACCGAAAGCGGGATGTCCCAGAAGGAGGTTCTCGACACCTTGCTTTCGCACGCCTTGCAGAGACACCGAGCAAAAGAGGCGCTGTCGTCTCACAGATAGCTCGGTAGCGACCAGACCGAATTTTCACATCACCGAAGCCTGCTACTGGCGATCAGAGGTCCTGATCAGCCTGCCGGCGAAGTGTTGCCTGTTTCATCAAGGGAGAACTCGAATGACCACAGAAATACGGAATCGCCAACCTCCACGTCAGGGGGTAGGGCTTGCCGCCGCTTCCCTGGCCCTGGCCGCCTGTTTGTCCGTCCCGGCAGCTCAGGCGGGCGTGCTGGAGGAAGTGCAGGACAGAGGCTACGTGCAATGTGGGGTGACGCCGGGCGTCCCCGGCTTTTCCGCGCCCAATGAAGACAATGCCTGGGCCGGCCTGGAGGTCGATTTCTGCCGCGCGCTCGCCGCTGCGATCTTCAATGACGCCGACAAGGTTCGCTACCTGCCCATCGCCAACCAGGAGCGCTTCGTGGCTCTGTTTTCCGGTGCGATCGATGTGCTGTCCAGGACGACAACCTGGAACATGAGCCGCGACACCGAACTGGGCGTGACCTTTGTCGGCCCCCTGTATTTCGATGGCCAGGCATTTCTCGTGCACAAGTCGATCGGCGTCACCACCGCTCTCGATATGAGCGGCGTGTCTCTGTGCATGAAGAGTGGCACCAACACGGAGCTCGTCGCCGCGGACTACTTCAGCAGCCATGGCATGGAATACAGCGCAGTGGTGTTCGTTGATGACGACGAGCTCATCAGCGCCTACGAAGACGGCCGCTGCGACGTATTCACCAACGATAGCTCAGCCCTGGCGGCGCTCCGCTCCAAATTTGCGCGGCCAGACGACCACCTCATCCTGCCCGAGATCATCTCGAAGGAATTTCTGGGGCCGGTGGTCAAGGATGACGATGAACGCTGGTTCAAGATCAACCGCTGGGTCTACTTCGCCCTTGTCCAAGCCGAAGAGCTCGGCATCACCCAGGCCAATGTCGACGAGAAGTTGACCTCCGAGAACCCCGAGATCCGCAGACTGCTTGGCCTCGAAAGTGAGTTGGGCGACCCGCTTGGCCTCACGGACGACTGGGCCTACAGGATCATCAAGCACGTCGGGAACTACGGAGAATCCTTCGAGCGCAATCTCGGCACGGGGACCGAAATCGGCCTGGCCAGAGGACTGAATGCCCTCTGGACCGATGGCGGCCTGCAATACGCCCCCGCAATTCGCTAACCTGTTCTGGCCCGGGAATGCATAGGCACCGGGCCAGCGTCGGGCCTGATCACCCAAGCGTCATGGTTTTGATCAGGCCCGTCCGCAAATCCGAGACGGTTCTCTTGGCGCCGAACTCCGCCAGCTCCGGCAGCCCGGTTGAGATTGCCCTGAAATAGCTTCGCAGTGCGCCATGGAATTCTGCTTGTCGCAGATCGCGCTTGATCCGTTCATGCACGGTTCTGGCCACCGCATGCAGGGTTCGCTCGAGAACTCTCGAATGAGGCAGCCTGCCCACGTCGAGGAACGTGTTCGAGAGGGAAGAGGAGATCTCGTATGGCTGCATGGCGGCGAATTCTGCCGCTGAGGTCGGAAAATTGCGGTTCAGAGATCGCATGATCGACAAGCGGCGCATGTCGTTTGACGCCAGGTAATAGGCGGTGTCGATCAGCATTGTCTGCAGCAGATCAAGATTGTTGAGCGTCAGAGAGAAGTCATCGCTCTTGGCATAGTATCCGCGATTGGTGACGTACTGAACGAGCCCGTCGGCGGCCAGGGCTGCCAGCGCCTCCCGAATCGGAATCGCGCTTACTCCGTAACGCTCCGCCAGATCAGCGATGCCCATCGCCGATCGATTGGGAAACACGCCATTTACAAGATCTTCTCGCAGACGATCTGTTATCGACGGTCCTGACTTTACAGCCATCTGTCGTTCTAGTGCCCTCGCCCCCTTCGCATTCATAGCCTCAGTCTCTGTTGAAGTGAATAATATATTCTTATTATACAGTTCGGCCGCGGATTTCAGCAATATCGCTTGAAGATGACTGGCAAGAAGCTGCTCTAGCGCTCTGCTGGTACGCTATACAGCCGCACCATGTTTCGTGCCTCCGCCGAATTCCAGTAGACGCGCGCCACGAGATCCGGCCTGCGGCCGGAGCGGAAGACGGCAATGCCCAGCACCTTGGTTGCCGCATCCTCGGGGGAGGTAGCCTGGACAGGCGTCATCGGGTTGATCTGGTCGCGGAGGTCGACCACCTGGTATTCAGTCATGCCTGCCATAGGCCCCAGCTGGCGGGATTCTTCAAGCCGGACTGGCCCCGCGGTCTACCTCAGCCGGCGCCCTTCCACATAGACGCCGTAGATCGTGGTGATGATGGACACCCAGACCATGAGCTTGAACCAGCCGGTGATGGCGAACATGGCCATGCCGACCCAGACCATGGGGCCCGGCAGGGCGGTTACCGCAGCGCTCACCATGTCCACGGCCGCGACCGCTACTCCGGCGATCAGGGCCAGGCCAACCAGCGTGCCGTTGGCGAGCTGCGTCGACTCCCAGGCGTCGCGCAGATCCACCTTCTGGCCGATCGCGGCGCCGGGCAGCAAAGGCGCCAGGCGGAAGGACACCAGGAGCATGGCGATCGTGGCGACCAGCGCGACCAGAAGGGAGGCTACGGGGCCAAGCAGGAAAGCGAGCAGCACCGCTACGAAGCCGAAGAAGCCGGCAACGAGCATGCCGATCAGTGCGATCTGCAGCGTGCGGCCGAGATAGGCCAGCAGGCGGTGACCATGGAAATTCGGGAGCACCAAGCCGGGCTCTTCATCGAGCAGCACGAAACGATGCCAGCCGACCGCGGTCCAGATGTAGAGGGCGCAGGTGACGACCGCGCCGACAACGGTCTGCCAGCCGATCGGGACCTCCCCCGCAAGCGTGAGGCGCGCCTGGGACATTGCCGCGATGACGGTCACCAGCAGGCTGAGGGCATAGAGCGCTCCGGAGATCTTCAGGGCTGAGACGAGCTGGCTGAGGACCAGGCGGACGGAATGCAGGAAGATGCGGAAACTCATGATGCGGACGCTCCTTTGGCCGGCAGCCAGAAGAAGCTGAAGACCGCACACATATTTTGCGTTGCCACTCGTTTTTCGCAACCCGCTTCGTTGAAGAAGCTACTTGCAAGTCCCGCGAAACGCGCGGAGAATAGTCTCTGGCTCGCAACGGGAGCCTGACGCCCGCAAGGCAAAGCTGCTGGTCAGCACCGTGTTCAACATGAAGCTTCCGAAGGTCTGGTTCAGGCTTGGTGAAGCGGAGCGGGCGACGCAGCACCCAAAAGGGCCATGAACGAGATGTCGAAAGCTGACGGTAGACCCGCCTCCATTGCGGGTATCAAACGGTTCGCCAAACAGATCGCTTCCGAAAAGTCGATCAAGCACACCGCTGCCTTGGACGAGGCGGCGAAGCTTGCCGGCTACCAGACCTTCCTTCACGCCAAACGATCCCTTGAGCCAGTCAAGGATCAAGCCAAGCCCGAAAGGAAGGCCATGTTCTATTCCGATTTCCATCAGAAGACTCGTGCCCGCTGGGCCCGCGCCATTAACGCCCTCGGCGCTCGCTCCCTCAATTGGACAGACCCAGCATTGATCAGGGACGCCATCGAGCCGTTTCTGGGACGAAACTACAGTCACGCCCACCTGCCTACGGGTGGCGGCTTCGATTTCTGGTCGGTGCGCCTGAGCCGTGAGCCCGGCTGTCTCGACTTCCAGTTCGGCGAACGCTCGGCGATCACCGTAAAGCCCCGCGACCTGCTCATCGAGCGCATCGACTCCGACCCTGCAGAGTCCTTTGTCCTTCTGCGGCTGGACTCTCTCGAACCGACCGGTGTGTACGGTGCGGAGCGCAGCGAAAGCATGAAGCGCTATCGTGTCGAAGAGCTTCTCGAAATCGAGGGTCGCTACTACTCCCGGGATGGTCTCGATGACGGCTGGTATGTCGACGCCGACGGCCACGAACAGGATCTGCCCAGGGACTGGCGGCTTGTTGCCCGCCATCTCGACGGCCAGATCATGATCGTGTGCAAGGGTTCGTTCTGGAACGGAAGCAACGAAACCTACGACGGCCTTCACGACAAGATCGATGTTGCCGATATCCGGCACGTCATCGAGGAGGTCCTGCGCCGGCGCGATGCAGCGGAGTGAACGGCTGCAAACCGGCTGAATCACTACAATTGGAGCATTTGCCTAACGCAAGCGTAAGCGCTTGGGCTCTAGGCTCTCCCGCATGAATTTGGGGGGAGCCATGAGGCACTTACTGACATCCGCTGTGGTGATACTCGGCCTGCTAACGCCCGCGGCCGCGCAGCAATATCCCACGATCGTGGGCGAGTGGTACGCCGAAGAGACCGGCCCGCAGGATTGCGGCGGGCCGTTCGCCTTCCATATTGGCCCCATGCAGTATGTCGAAGAGCAGCTGGTCTGCGAGTTCAACGACGTCCGTCGCGACGGCTGGCAGGTCACCTGGAACGGCAGCTGCAATGACGGTTCCGACGAGGTCAAGGCCAAGGTGGTGGCGCTCGAGGAGCGCGGCCGGCTGACCGTGTGGATCAATGGCCATCCTGGCTGGAGTGCTCTGAGGCGCTGCCAAGCCAGGTGACATGTTCCACCGGAGGCGCTCAATCTAGCGCCCGACCTAGTCGGGCCGGGAACTCACTTCCATGACCATGCCAACGGGCACAAGAGCGGCTTTCGAGCGTCTGCTCGCCGTCGCCAGGACCGATACGGGGCAGGCCCGTCGCGTTGCCAACTTTCTGTTGGCCTGGTGGAACGCCGAGAGCCTGGGCGGGTTCGACCTGACCGAGCTCTTTGCCGTGGATGAAGCCATCGCCCTCGATATGGCCGCGGTCTTCTCCTGGTTGGCAACGCAGGAGAGCGCCGTCTACCCCACCGAATACCGATCGGAGCTCGAGGTACTCATCCGCGAATGGCGTCCCGAGGTGTGGGAACAGAGCAGTCGGTGACGGCAGCACCCTTGCGGCCCTGCCAACTTCCCGCGGATCTTCGTTGACCGGAGAGGCGCCGGGGCGCACTCTCGGCGGGTAGCACGATCTCCAGTCGGTGCATCCTCAGGCGCTTCGGACCCATATCCGAAGCGCCTTTTCTTACTCGCCCGTGGCTTTCTGCCGCCTCTCAGCGCCGTCGCTGGCCCAACGGGATGCATTCTTCACCTACTGTCGATAATGTAATGTTATCGACACCGCGCAATCTAGCTTTTTGGGGTCTACCAAACTGACAATTTGAGGTCTCTTGTTGTCGCTGAGTGACCGAAATCGAATACAACTCAGTAGCTTAACGCCGTTCCCACTATCACCCGAGAATGGGTTAATTCGACGAAAAACACACCCATGAGTGGTTTTTACAGGAAAACCGCAAATTCTTTGGGAATTTCAAAGACTTAGCAGATCAATGCAGTTCTTATTGGCGGAATCTAACCGACAAGGCGCGTCTGTTTTCAGGAAGTCGCGTGAGTTTTTTCATCGGTCGCGTGTATAATAGTCATTCTATAACAATAGTTTAGCGTCATTCCGCATTACCAGAAACGGTAAAAATCCCCGTTTCCAAGACGGGGAGCGCCGGCGCCCTGGTTGCACCGGAGTTTTCATGAAGTCGCGTTATTTTTTCCAGTGGTCGCGCTGTTCAGAACCTAATCATATCAGGCACTTAAAAGCGCGGCAGTCATCCTCAGATCGTCAAAGGGCCATTTTTCAAGACGGGGAAATTGCCGCTCTCTGCCAACAAGACGCGTCACCTTCGCCAACAAGACGTGTCGCCTCCGCCAACAAGACGGGACCGGCCCCGTAAGTGCGGAGGGCCGTCGACCCTGGCACGTTACGGGCAACCCCACAAAAGGCTGAAGAACCACTCTCCGAACTCACCGGAGGTGTTGAGCCTCAAGGCTCCCTTTGCCTAATTACAGGTGCTCAGACAGTTCTCAGGGAGGCAGGATGTCCAAAGGTCAGGCGCGGAACATGCAGCGCATTTCGCTCAAGGTCATGGCCGGTGTGGCACCGGACCTGCCAAAGGCAAAGCAGGTTCCGACCATAAGGCAGCTCCAGTCGATGGAGATCGGCCGCCTGGCCAGGATCCGCTACGCCTTCGAGATCGAGCAGCGCATCGAGGCCGCACTGGCGGCCGGCGAAAGCGTCGGATTGCTGCGCGAAAAGCTGGCCGGTGTCCGCAACGGCACCGTTCCGGTGCCGCCGGGATATGGCGATCGGCCAACCGGCCCCTCCCTTGCTGCCAGCGACATGCACATTCGCCGCGGGAAGACCCGTGAGGAAGCCCGACGGCGTGTTCGCGAAGAGATGGAGGAGCGTCGCAGCCGCCAGCCGAAGCGCCCCAGCCGGATTCGTCCGCTCTATCGCAGCGAGCGCGAGGCAGCTGCCGACCTGACGGATCTCGCCAAAGGCAAGCTGACCATGACCGGCGTTGCTACGGTCCGTGGCCTGCTCGATCGCTTCGATCAGGCCTTCGTCGAGGCGACGCTCTCCTGTCCTCCTGGCTTCATCGAGAAGGTGAAGAGTTCTGCGGCCTACGGTCTGGCGCCCAAGATTTCGGCCGAGGACGGGCTCCTACTTGTCGGCGTGCTTGAGGAACGGGCGCCGCGGCCGGCAGCCATTACTGAACAACCGGCCTCCAATGAGCCGGAGGACCTGCCGGAACCCTAGTCAGCAACAAAGGTTCAATCTCTCTTTTCGCATAACCGCTACCATGTTATAACATCGGCCCGGCAGCTAGGGCTCTCAGCCAAAAGCCCGTATTTGCGAAAAAGGACGAGTGATGAGCAGGTGCAAGGCAAATCCCTGTTGCGGCAACCCTCACAGTTGCGAGGTGCCACTGCCCCAGCACAAGTCGGGCCTGGTGCACCTCAACGCCCAGGCTGAACCGGCGTCGGCCGCAGAACCCGTCGAAACCGACGGGCCGGAGGGTCGGCCCGAGCTGACCGATGACCGCCTGCGTGAGCTCATCGAATACTACACCGCCGAAACGGTGCCCCCCTGCCGCGTCTGCGGCCACCAACTGGCTATCCAGAGTGCCGGCGGCGGCGAGGTCGTCTGGGGGTGCAACAACATTCGCACCGATACCGGCACGGACTGGGGGCACTACGACTCCAGCAGGCACCGTCAGTGGCGGCTGGGTGACCCGGACGTCGTTCGCGCCCTCACCGAGCTGCTCGCCTTCCGTAATCCTGGGTCGACCAGCGGCGCGCGCAAGCATTGCGAAAAGGTGGATGATGCGCAGTGAGGAGGACGAACTCCGGGCCATCATCCCGGCGCCGCGCGACATGATGAAGGTGCTGGCGATCTGGACCTTCTATCCGGTGCTTGCCGACATCGCCGAGGGAATGCTGCGGGGGCTGTTCGGGCTATGATTGCACCTGTCCTTCAGGCGGCACCGCCGCGGCCCGCTTTCTCGCAGCGCTGGCGCGACCGTCGGGAATACCGGCGCCTGCCGGGCGAGCGCATCGACCCTGCCGAATACGGCATCGAGATCCTGGGCGATCGAGTGGCCAAGGACTTCGTCGTGCGCCACCACTACTCCGCCAGCTATCCGGCAGCGCGTCTTGCGGTCGGCCTCATGCGAAAAACCGGCGTCTCACCTGCGCGGCTGGTTGGGGTATGCGTTTTCGGCGTACCCATGAACCAGCAGTCCATTCCGCTCTACCTGGGCGCCGAGCCCCTGAAGGGAGTCGAGCTCTCCCGCCTAGTGCTGCTCGACGAGGTGCTTCATTCCGGCGAAAGCTGGTTCGTTTCGCGGGCGATCAACGCCCTGCGGCAGCACAAGCCGCACGTTACGGGCATCATCTCCTATGCAGATCCCACCGAGCGGCTCGACGAGGCCGGCAAGGTCTTCAAGTGCTCGCATTGGGGCTACATCTACCAGGCGATGAACTTCGGCTATGCCGGGCGCAGCTGCGGACGCACGCTGCTGCTGTCGAAGGATGGCCGCGTCGTATCCCAGCGGGCCCTTTCCAAGGTCCGCAGCGGAGACCGCGGCTTCGACTACGCCTGTCGCCAGCTGGTCGAGCTCGGCGCCCCCGAGCGCGAGTTCGGTGAGGACCCGCGGAGCTGGGTCGACCGCGTCCTTGCCTCTGGCGTGTTCACGCGCCTCAGGCACCCAGGCAATCACGTCTACCTGCTCGGCCTCACCCGTGAATGCCGCCGTCCGGTGTTGGGCGCGAGGTCTATCCCAAGCAATGGAAGGAGGCCGCCTGATGGGTGAGCGGTACATGTCACCTGCCGAAGCGGCCGAACTGGTCGAGCGCGCCTTCAAGAACGGCCTGGAGTACGCCACGATCGTTGCCGTCGACAATGACGACGAGGCCCGCGACCAGGCCTGGCAGGTCTCCAAGGTTCGCGCCGAGCTCGGAGCCCGGCTGAAGGGCGGCAATGCGGAATCTCCGTCGCTTCCTGTCTCGGCCCCCGTCACCGCCGCGGCTGCGGGCGCCCTGACGGCCGCCATTATCCCGGTTGGGCAGCGCCTTCTTTCAATGGGCCTCATGCGCTCTTCCCGGGCGCTCCAGGCCACCATCGAAACCATCGGGACCGAGGTGGAAGAGCATCTCGGCCGCAACGGTAAGGAATAACTATTTCCATGCCCACTCTTCAGACGGCGGCAGACCCCAAGCCTCTGATGGCCTTCGCCGTCACCGAACCCGATGAAGGCATTGGCGGCGTGGTGTTTGCCAGCAGCGACATCGTCGCCCGTCGGGTTGGCGCCAATCGCTACAATGACGGCGAGCTCTCCGGGATGCGGGTGCGACGGGCGAGTTGGGCCGACCGCTTCGCTCCCGGGCCCGTGCCCTTCACTGCCCTGTTCGATCAGGGCTGGTGGCAGGATTGCCAGGGCTGTGGCGTTCGCATCGAGGATGGCGCCTGCGACGACGCCGGCAATTACCGCGTCTTCAAGCCGGTGGAGACGGCGCAGGGCGTGTTCTGCCGCCCCAGCTGCCACAGCCGCCACCAGGCACACGAGCGTGCCCGCCAGAGGGCTGAGCAGCGTGCGATCGCCCAGTTGCAGGATCACGTGCGCTCGCGCCTCGGAGAGGTCGTGTTCGAAGAGCGCCAGCACGCCTATGTCAGCCGGCTTGGCCGCCACTGGCAGGCAGAGCAGGTCGTCGTCCGTTTCTCTTTCCCCGGGGCAACGCTCGGGCCCGCATCGTGCCGCTTCGAATGGAAGAACGGCAAGCCATATGGTCCGCTTCAGCCGCAATTCTTCTGCCCTGCCGGTGACAAGGCCGCGTTCGAAGCCTTTGTGGCCGAGCGTCGGAGTGCCGCACGATGAGCGCAGTGGCCGATTATTACAGCGGCAATGCCGATCGGCTGGCCGAAGCCTATGAATCCGTGACCTTCGAGCAGGTCCACCAGGGCGCGCTGACGCTGTTGCCCGCCGAGGGCGTGCACGTCCTCGATGTCGGCTGCGGCTCCGGCCGCGACGCGGCGGCCCTGGCGCAGCGTGGGCACCGGGTGATCGGCGTCGATCAATGCCCTGCCATGATCCAGCATGCCCGACGCCTCCATGGCGAAGGCGTGGCCTGGGTGCTGGACAGCCTGCCGGACCTGAGCACCCTCTGTGGACACCGTTTCGAGCTGATCCTTGTCTCTGCTGTCTGGATGCACCTCGAGCCTGAGCAGCGGGCCAGGGCTTTGTCGCGTCTGAGCGACCTGCTCGCCGACGACGGCCAGCTGCTGATCTCGCTTCGTTTCGGGCCGGCCGAGCCCGCTCGCGGCCTTCACAGGGTCTCCATTGCCGAGATCTTCGATCAGGCAGACGCACTCGACCTGGTCGTGCATGACGGCATCGATCAGGCAGACAGCCTCGGCCGCGGCGAGATCACCTGGCATACTCTGGCGCTGCGGCGCCGGCGCCAGCCCCACAAGTTCGACAAGGCACAGCGCGAGCTCGCCCGACATGCATTGGGGCTGCCTTCGAAGTTCAACCGCAGTTATCGCAACCGCTTCTATGCGCATGTCGACGGCAAGGATCACGCCATCTGGATGGACATGGTGGATTCCGGACTGGCGCGCCGCTCGCGCGCCCCTGCCCCCGACTTCGTCTGGTTCTGGCTGACACCCAAGGGAGCCGAACTGGCGCTCAATGCCCGCGAGAAGCTGTGCCGCGAAGACTTTCCGGGACATCCGTGCTCATGACCGAGATCTGGAGCAATTCAAGCGCGCTGCTGTCGACCGCAAGCGAGGACGAGATTTTCGCCTATACGCAGGGCCTTTGCCACGTCTTCGCCTTGGCCCTGCACCGTACCACCGGATGGCCGATGATGGCCGTGCTGGACCAGGACAATCGCTGGTGGGCGGACGAAGAGGACGAAGACAACTTCATCCCCTCGGTTGTCCATGTCTTCTGCCTCGACGGCGAGGGGAATGCCTGGGACATCCGCGGCCGGCGTCCGCTCCACACGGTCAGGGAGGAAATGGAGGGCTGGACCCGCATCCGTGAATACGACAGCGACGAGATCTTCAGCCAGGCCGAACTGACCTATTATTGCGGTTGCTGGGGCGAGGACGGGGCCGAAGCGATCGAGCGGCCTCTGGTCGAACTGGAGGAGAACGAGATCGGAGAGGCCATGGAGATCGCCACGCGGGTCCTTGCCGGGATTCCGGGCTTCCCTGTTATGGACGACGAACCTTTGCCGGAAATGGCTTCTCTCTGATAGCCCTTACCCCCCGGAAACGGTCCGAACCAGATGATCCGCTATCCAGCTGGGCAAAGTCGGAAGGAACGCAAACGCGCGGTAGGCAAGGACCGCAAATACTACCCCAATGAGCACGATGATGATCGACCAGTTTATAACGGCACTCTTCGTCTGCTGGTCAGACTCGCCCCAAACCACGGATGCGGCTTGCCTCAATGAGATCGAGTACCCGTTTCTCTTCGCGTAATTTCTTCTTAGGTGGATGTTGTTCAGGAAAAACCAAAAAGCGATCAAAGTTCCTCTCCCTTTTCTGTGAAGTATTCTCCTTTTTCGCTCGTTCAAGCTTTTCGCGTTTTCATCGCCCCGTGTGATGCTTCGCCTGCCAACTCCTGAAGACTAGCTCTAATGACCATCAACCAGACTGCCCTGGATGCCGCGATAGCGACGCTCCCCCGCCCTGCCAATGCACGTGAGCGCGCCGGACTGGAGAAGCTAATCGGGGCCTATGTGGCGGCCCTGCCGCCCTCGCACAACATTGCCCTTCCCGAGGGCTGGCGCATGGTCCCCAACAAGCCCGATGCGGAGATGAAGGCGGCCGCGATGCAGGTCCTGCTCCATTCGGGCAACATCTACACCAATGAGGGCGAGGAGACCGTGGTCGTCGAGACCTATACCGTGCAGGCGGTATGGGACGCCATGCTCGGCAGGGTACCGGCGCCCGAGCCGGAGAAGATCAAGGGGCCGGACAACAGCAATCCGATTGTCGCCTGGCTCTGCTTCGACAAGGTGAACGGCACCTGGGCCAAGCCCATTCCGGCTGGCGAGCTCGCCGACTATCGCCGTGGCCGGCCGCAGGCCTGGGACATGATCCCGCTGGAGCGTTTCGCCCCGCGGCCGATCGCCCATGTATCCGAATACCGTAAGGCGGACGGCACCAAGGACTATTACGCCACCCTGCGCTGCGGCGACCGGGACATGACCCTGTTCAGGCACGCTGTCCGAGGCCGCGCTGAATACGAGGTTGCAGAACTCAACTGGCTGATCTCGGGCGGCGAGAAGCCGTCCATCGGGGACTTCGATTGCGACGCTCCCGAGCGTGAAAAGCCGGCACCGCAGGAGGTGCCCCCTGTTGTTGATGCCACCGAGGTTCGCAACAAGGCGCTGGACGACGCTGCCTGGGCGGCTCAGCGCCTGCTCGAGAACTGGTCCGGAGACCTCTATGCGACCTTCGAAAGCTATGTGGTTGCCCGCCGGACCGGCACCCACAATGGCCGCAAGATCCCCGAAAGCATGGCCAGAACCTTCGCCCACGACTTCAAGGAGCGCTCGGAGGCGGTCTCCGATTGCGTCGAGCACGTCGTCAACGCCATCAGGAAGCTGAAGAAGGCCGAACCGGGAGCCGAGCCGGTAGATGCGCAGCTGGAGGACGCCACTCCGTGAACGTAGAAACCCGGACCAACATCGCCGGCCGCATCGAAAAGCGCTGGCGGGATCCATTCACCCGCGAATGGGGCCCCTGGCTCGAGATGCTCTAGGTCTCTCTCTGCCGGTCCGTCAGGATTAACGACCGGTTGCCGGCATGCCGGATTTCTCGCGTCATCTCGTAATGCCAAGTCAATGATGCGCGTGCAAAATCAGCCGACCATCCATGGAAGGCTACCATGTTCAGCGACGTCGAAGTTGCCGTTATCCTGCAGAGCGCCCGCAATGAGGTTGCTCTGGAAAAGCAGGCGCAGGGGATCATCAATGACAAGGTGGCCACGATCAAATCGCTTAGGCGTCAGGTCGAGGTCCTTCAGGCGGCGCTCATCAAGGAGATCGCCTTCGGCGCCGGCAGCAAGGCGCAGGTGCGGGCTTTCATCGAGCAATACCCCGATAGTCCACTCATGCGGGCGACCGGCAAGCAATATGCCGACGGCCGGATTCAGCGCGTGGTGACGACCGTGTTCGAGAAGGCTTTCGACGAGAAGGCCCGCGAGCTGGGAGTAGCCGATCCCACTCAGATCCGCGACGTCGCACGGTAGGGGAAGCATCTCATGTTCAGCGACGTCGAAGTTGCCGTTATCCTGCAGAGCGCCCGCAATGAGGTTGCTCTGGAAAAGCAGGCGCAGGGGATCATCAATGACAAGGTGGCCACGATCAAATCGCTGAGGCGTCAGGTCGAGGTCCTTCAGGCAGCGCTTATCAAAGAGATCGCGCACAGCGCCGGCGTGACCGCGCAGTTCATGACCATGTGGGAGCGCCACAACGACCCCGCTCTTCACAAGCCGACTGGGCTCTCCCTGCCAGACGGTCGGCCTCAGAAGGTCATTACGACGATCTATGAGAAAGCCTTCGACACGAAAGCCCGTGAGCTGGGTGTCGAGGACCCCAAACAGATCCGTCAGGTCGCACGGTAGGAGAGCGCCATGTTCAGCGACGTTGAAACCGCCGTTATCCTGCAGAGCGCCCGCAACGAGTCTGCAATTCGCGATCGGGGCCAGGCGATTATCAACGACAAGGTCGAGAAGATCCGGCGGCTCGAGCAGGAGGTGGAGGTGCTGCGGGAGGCACTGATCCAGGAGATCGCGCACAGTGCTGGGCTGACGGCTCAAGTCATCGCGATGCGCGATCGGCACGGCGATAGTCCACTGCGCAAAACTACTGGCCTCACCTTGCCCGACGGACGGCCTCAGCGTGTGATTACCACGATCTACGAGAAGGCTTTCGACGAGAAGGCCCGCGAACTCGGCGTCCAGGATCCGACACAGATCCGCCAGGTCGCTCGGTAGGTTAGGCAGCGCCCCTGATCACCCTGCCAGGGTCACCGACTTCGCCACGGCTGCCACTTCTTCTGCACTAGGCGCCTCCCGCCCCTCCCCTGGGGGTTGGAGCACGCTCGATCTCACCAGGTCCAGCCATTCCTCGAACTCGTCCATGCCGAACTTGTTCTTGGCCAGATTGCAGGCCAGGTGCGTGATCCAGACATTGGTTTCGTCATAGGACCCGTTGTCGCTGTCGATGCGGTCGGCGGATGGCTGCAGCATGCCCATCTTGCGATCGAGCACCAGCTTGCCGCCGCAAAGCGCGCAGGTGCAGTTCTGCTCCTGGATCTTTCGCACCAGCAGCAGAAAGAGGTCCGCCATGTTGGGCGCATAGCGCTGCGGATTGATCCTGACACTCGACTCCCCGACAGACTTCACCCGGCTGATTATCAGGTCGGCCATGCGGGTCGCCTGTCCACGGATAAGCTGGTCAGCGTCGGACACGGCACTGCGCATGTCGTTGTATCGCTGCACCCTCTCTCTCGACGCAAGGGAGAGAGGCATCACCCGCACTCCCAACACGGCATCGCGCTCGTCACCGAGAGCCTCAACGACATTGCCGCGATTGGTCGGCTCATTGAACGAGCGGTAGGCGGACGGGATCAGATCGTAGGCGGACGGATAAGGCGGACCGGCGACGAGCGCTGCGGCCGTCACAGGCATCGAGAACGGCCAGCGATCGCCCCACCTGGCTGTACTGTCCTTCCAGCTCGCCTCCGGCACGATGTCGCGCGTGGCGATGACCTGGGTCGGATCGATGGTCACCGCCGAGATCAGGCCGCTGCGATGATCGGGATTCTGGGTCAGCTGCGGATCCCGCGTGCCGACATAGACCAGGATGTCCCGGCCAGGCACATAGTTCGCCCTCAGCCGCTCGCCCGCTGAGCGCTTGGTGAAGGAGACAGCCGGCCAGTAATCACTGATCTGCCCCCACTCGCTCTTGAGGAACACTCGGCCGTCGGGCTTCATCATGTCGGCTATCAGCATGTGTCGAAGATGCCGGATCGGCGCTGCCGCGGCAATGGCCGTGACAATGGGACGCCTCGCTCGCTGCCTCGCCCTGGCACACACCAGTGTGTTCGAATGTCGCGAAATGACAGGTTCGCTCCGGAGCATCTCCGCCTATACGGGCCGCATCGACGTTATAACGTGGCCCATCTTCTCCGTATGTCCTCTACCCGACTATCAACCAAGCTGCGCACCATCGACTGCATCGGGTGCGATGAACAGCTGGTTTCCTTCTCCGATCGCTCTGTCACCTTCAACGGCCCGATGCCGATGGAATTCTTCACGGATTTCGCCAGCGAGCAGGTCTTCATGACCTGCCCGCATTGCGGCACCCCGGTCGCGCTCGAGCGCGAGATCATTCGCATCCACTGATCTCCTGACCTCCATCGCCGTGGCGCCCTGCCCCGGCGATAACTGTTAGGAAACCCGGCTTTTCCGTCAGGTTTTTCGTCATTCCCGTGTATTGCGAAAAACGGGAGTGAATTGAAATGGACACCTTCATTGTTCTGACCCTTGTCGTCTCAGGCGCGCTGATCGATGCCGCGCGTGGCGGCGGGGATGTATGGGCGCTGGCGATCTATGCCGGCCTGGCCGTCGCCTACATGATCTGGGCGACGATGAACCTCGTGTTCGGCGAACGAATCCTGTTCGTCGTCGAGCCTGGCCGCTCGTCGCGCGCGGCGCGTTCCGACGATTTCGTCCGCAACCGCCCGCATCTCGAGCCCGTCGAGGACCAGGCATGAACTGGGCTGACTACTTCATGGGCTTTGCCGATCAGGCAGCCCTCAAGTCCAAGGACACCACCAAGGTCGGCTGCGCCATCTTCGGGCCTGACAAGGAGCCGCGGATGACCGGCTATAACGGACTGCCGCCAGGGGTGGAGGAAAAGCCGGAACGGCTTGAGCGTCCGGAGAAGTATTTCTGGACCTCGCACGCCGAGGAAAATGCCGTGGCCATGGCCGCCCTGATCGGCGTTTCGCTCAAGGGCTGCACTGCCTATGTGACGCATGCTCCCTGCGCCCGCTGTGCCCGTTCGCTGATCCGAGCCGGCATCGTCGAGCTCGTGATTGGCCCTGGCCTGACGAGCATGGATCCGCATGAATTCGCCGTTGCCCGCACCATGCTCGCCGAAGCCGGCGTCACGGTAACCGAACATCGCGCTACCGATGTCGAAACCCAGGAGGTCGCCGATGCAGAAATGGCCTGAGCTTTCACGCCGCTGGCGCCGCATGAACCTGGTCCAGCGCGCCTTCACCGGCTTCATCGCCGTGGCCGCCGTGCTGCAGACCGGCATCGGTGTCGCAGCGACGCTAAGCTCCACCAACCCCGTTCATACCGGGACCATCTACGCCATGTCGGTGGCGGGCACGGTCCTGTTGCTCACCCATTTCTCCTGGTTCGTGACCCGAGATTGACCGCCATGTCTTCTGTTCGCGCCCTCGCGCCCGCCCGTCGCCCCCAACTGCACCGCCAGCCGCAGCATGGCCTGCCACGTGATCGCGTCGCCATCAGCCGCCTCGATCGCACCGATCGACGGCCGGATCTGGTGCTGTACCGGATCAATCACGCCGGCAACGAGCATCTGCTCTATCCCGACGAGATCGCCGAGCGCTTCGGCATTTCCGCCGATGCCCTCCCGAAGTCCACCTCGCGTGAAAGCGTGCTGCAGCTCGAGCCGTAATGCGAAAAACGCGCGCAGATTCCATCCTGCTCGGAATTTTCACCGGCTCGTGCTGATACTGTCTCGAGGAGTCGTAACATGCGCCAGACCATTGCCAGGACGCCGGCGGACGTCGTCACCTGGATGTTCGGAAATCCGCACCACGAAGGCTGGATCACCCACGTCGGGGGTGAGCGCGGACTGATGTTGCGCGGCTACGATGTCACCCTGTTCATCCCCAACAGCGTCGACAGTCTGGATCTCTACGAGACCGCCGACTTCGAGGCGACCGATCGCATGTACTTCCCTACGGCGAAGGGGCTGGCCATGGTGCCGCGCGCCCGGGTCGTTCACTGCAAGCGCGAAGAGTTCGACTTCTATATCGGTCGTGGCGAAGGCTCCAAATTCGGCAACCCCTTCAAGATCGGCGTGCATGGCGACCGCGACGAGGTGATCGCCATGTTCCGCCAATGGGCTCCGAAGCAGCCGGCCCTGATGAAAGACATCCACAATTTGCACGGGCAGACGCTCGGCTGCTGGTGCGCGCCCAACGCCTGCCACGGGCATGTCCTTGCCGACCTGGCGCAGGAAGCCTTCGATGCACGCTACGGCGTGACGACGCCCCGCGAGAAGCCTGCAGCGCCCAGCAAGGCTGCGGATCCTGCCCAGCCCGAATTCGAGTTCTGAGGACCGCCATGGCCGAGGTTTCGACCGTTCCTTCCCTGCGCGAGCGCATCGCCGAACTCGTCGATCCCCAGTGCTGGGAAGGCTGGCGCGCCATGCACAAGTTTACCCTCGAGCATATCGCCAAGGACCTCCGCGGTGTCTCCGAAACGCAGATGCGCCAGGTAGCGGCCGAGCGGGCCGATGCCCTGCACGGCGCCGCCAAGACGCGCTCGCTCGAAGTTGCCGACAAGATCATCGAAAGCGTCTCGCGGGACGTCCTTCTGCTGCTCCGCGACGCCCCGAATCCTCAGGATCTCGCCACGCCAGAAGGCCTTGCCGTCTATCGTGAGTGGCATCAGCGCCTGTCCCAGCTCAACTTCGAAGTTCTGGTCGCGCCCGGGCACTCCACATCCACTGAAGAAGAGGAGATCGGCCCTGTCTGAACCAGCCCTCCAGTCCCTGCCTGCCAACGAAGAGAAGCACGTACGCGACCTGCGCCAGCGCTTGGTGCTCGAGTGGGCCATCCGTGTCTTCGGCGAAGACGACGACACCCCCGACACCGCCTCCCCGCTCGAGCGCGCGCTGCGCTTCATCGAGGAGGCCGCCGAACTCGTGCAGGCGATCGGGCTCACCGAAGAGCAGGCGATGCATGTGATCCGTCACGTCTACTCCAAGCCCGTCGGCGAGCGGTTCCAGGAATTCGGTGGCGTCATGGTGACCGCCCTTGCCCTGGCCGAGAGCGTTGAGACCTCGCTCTATGACGCCGAGGTAGCCGAGGTCAGCCGGATCTTGGCGAAGTCGCCGGAGCATTTCCGCCGGCGGCAGAAGGAGAAGCGGGAAGCTGGGCTGGAGTTGGCACCATGACGTCCTCTGCAAAGCTCCGCGCCCTCGCAGATCGCATTGCCGCCCTCCCTGGTGACCGGGCCTGGACAGGCGCCATGCACGAGCTCAACGAAGAGCTCTATGCCCTGTTTGCCGGCTGGAGCACGCCGCTGGTGGGCTCGGCGGTGACCGACTTCGAGCAGTACGGCCGCGAATACGGCAACAACTTCCTCGGCGACCTCTCGCACGCCATGACCCATGCGCAGCGGATCTTCGAGGATCTCGCGACCTGGGAAATGAGCAAGGACGAAAGGGCCAGCCTCGTCGCCGATCTGTGCTGGAAGGCCATGCGGCAGGCTGAGCCGCCCGCAGCGGCCGCCGGCAAGCTGACGCCGCGCGAGTGGATGCCGCGGAGTTTCCTGCATGCCGTACTCGACATTGCAGCGCTCGAATACGAGCGGCGTGCTCAGCCCGAGATGGCCCCGCTCGTAGCCGAGGTGACCGGCTCCACATATAGTGTGGAGCTCACCACCGAGCAGTTCCTGGCGGTCGAAAGGCACGATGACAAGGTCCTGCTCCAGCCCGGTGCCGCGCTCAGCGAAAAACTGGACAAGCTGCCGGGTGTTCGCAACGTCGAATATAACGGCCACTTCGGCGCAGCCATCTATTTCTGGCTCGACGAGGACCACAAGCACGAGCTGCCTAAGGTCCTCAAGGTTATCGAAAACTATGTCGAAGGGGCACTTTCCCGGCGCGCCGGCGCCGAGATCCAGGACAGCCCTGAACCCTGAAACACAAAGTTAGCCAGTACCTGCTTTGTGAGTGGCCCTGAGGGCCGTAACTCAGTAGTGATCCCCACGAATGAATTTGCCTTTCTCCCCTTCCGGTCATTAGGCAGCCCCATCGGCTTCGCGGCCGGCGGCTCACCTTTGACCGGAAAGTTCTGCCTCAGGTCACCTTGTCGCCGTTCCTATCCATGACTGCCCGTCCCCCGCCGTCCTCACGGACGCAGATGCCCGCCGCGGATTACGTCTCTTCCGTCAAGTCGACCGCCGACGACCAGGTTACGGTTACCCTCGGCGCCTTCATCAGTGCGCTCGCCACCAGCCTTGGCGCCTATGTCAGCGATGAGCCGCTGATGACCATCATCGCCGTGCTGATGCTGGCCACCGGTGTGTGGCGCTACATCCTGTTCGGCGCCCTGGGCCGCGCCGAGATCGCTGCCTTCGACGTGAAGAGCGCAGCCCGGTGGGATCGCCGGGTGTCGATCGCCACCGGCGCCGTGGCCGCGTTGCACGGCATCTGGTGCTTTACCTCCTACACCATCGGTGACCCCTTCCTCGAGCTGACCTCGACCTCGGTATCGATCGGCATTCTCATCAGCGCCGCGGGGCGCATCTTCGCACGTCGCCTGCTCGTGCTGGTGTGCACCTGCCTGATCGTGGTGCCCATGGGCTTCGGCATGCTGCTGACGGGCGAGCCGCGGATGTACGCATTCGCCCTGGTGCTGCTGCCCTGCATCATCAGCGTGTATCGCCTTGCCGGGAAGAACCTGAATACCCTGCTCGCAGCGCTCCATGGCCGCGAAGACGCTACCCGCCTGGCCGGTGAGCTCAACCTGGCGCTGGCGACCATGCCGCACGGTCTCTGCCTGCTCGACCAGAGGGGTAATGTGACACTGGCGAACAGCCGCGCCATCAGCTTCCTGCGCGAAGGCCGGGACAACATCGCCGGTCGCCCGTTCGAGGAGATCCTCGGCGAAGCGGTACTGAACGGCCGCCTGGATTCCACGGCCGCGTCGCAGATCCTCGCCACCATGGCGGAGGGCACCGGCTCGATCGTGGTCAGCCTTGGCACCGACAGTCATTTCAACGTCAGCATCACCGCCAGCGGGGGCAACGCCGTGGTGATGATCGAGAACGTCACCGAACAGATCAACGCGCGTGAGCGCATGACCTATCTCGCCCGGTTCGACAACCTCACCGGCCTGCCAAACCGCGCCAGCCTGATCTCCGAACTGTCGGAACGAACCGCAAGAGCTACCGACGATGACGCGCAGCGATCGGCGCTGATGCTGATCGACGTCGATGGCCTGGATGACCTGGTTCGCCAATATGGACAGGCCGCCGGCGACCATGTTGTTGTCCAGCTGGCCCAGCGGATCCAGAATCTGACGGGAGAGCAGGGTTTTGCCGCGCGCTTCAGCGAAGATCAGTTCGGCATGATCTGGTGCGCAGACTCGGACTTCGACACGCCCGAGAACTGCGCCGAGCGCCTGCTGCAGGACATCCGCGGCCCTTACTTCTTCGAGGGTGCGCGCGTCCTGCTGACCGGCACGATCGGCATGACGCCGATCCTCAAGGGCGCTCCAGCGGCCGAGAAGTTGCTGCAGCGAGCCGATTTTGCGCTCTACGAGGCGCAGCAGGTGGGCAGCGGCAACTGGAGCATGTTCGACGTGCGCCGGCTATCGGCGCAGGCCCTGCGGAACGGCACGCGCTGAACAACGTCCCGCCTCGGACGAAGCATGACCGCGCAGCTACAGGGCTGACGTCATGGATCTTCACCTTCGCCAAAAAGGGATTCGTCGCCCACCCAGTATGGGTCGACTTCCATGAGATGGCTGCCATCTGACGCAAGGACGTAGATGCCGTTGTGGCCGAACTCGGTGCCAATCTCGAGCTGGCAAGCGATAGATCCCGCCTCCTCGGCACTGCAGTCCCTCAGTGTCGCAGTGTAGCAATATTGAGCATAGCTGTCGCACCAGAGGCTTTCGATCCTGCCGCGCAGATCGGGGGCGACGGCATCGACCATGTTCGCCATGGTTTCGAGCTCGGCTGCCTTACCGGCGCGGCTCGACAGCCGAACTCCCTTGTACACCGGCTCGCGCACCGCAGTGGTCGGCACTTTTTCCATATCACCGAAACGCCGACGGGCCCTGGCGGCCAGGACTTCTGGTTCGTGAACGGGGTATCGCATCGCAGCCCTGAGTGCTTCCATCAGGCGAGATTCTAGCCCGTTGCCGATGGGTTTGCACTCGACGATACGAGACAACCCCCCGTTTCTGGTGGTCAGTTCGAAGCCAGCGTCACCAACAGGTACTCAACCCCCTGGTCGCTGATGGCAGTCGCGGGCTTTCCCGGTACCGCGGCGTTGCGGATCTTCACGATCCGGAACAGGACCTGCCGCGAACCGCGGGGTGAGCGGCCGGTGATCATCATGCTGCCGTCCCGCACGGCTTCCGCCGTCCAGCCGTCATGATCGAAGTCGAGGACGTTGCCGCGATCTTCACCCGGCACGCCGTCCTCTTTCCTGAATTCACGCAAGGTTCGGTGATCCGTTTCTCAAGCCGATAGATAAACCCCACAGCATCGATACGATCCGCTGTTAACTCCTGAAATGTAATTATCTCAGCCAGTTCTGGGGGCTTCACATGTACATTTCCGACGGCGAATTCATGTTGGCCATGGCGCGCAAGGCCGATCAGCGCCAGTTCGACCGCGAATATGATGCTCTACTTCGTCAGCATGCAGCAGAGATGCGGGTGGCCGGTCTCAGGCAGGATCTTGCAGAGATCGAGGCCAGCCACCTTCGTGTCGAAATGGAGATGCGCCTCAAGCTGGAGGAGGTGATCACCAGGATCACCGCCGACTATGGCAAGCCGCTGCCTGCCAGGATTGTCCTCGCTCTTCGCGGCAAGCTGAATGCTGACCTTCGCGAGGTGGGCATCGAGCCGAGCCGGCAGGATCCGGAGGCAGACCGTGCCTGGGAGCAGGCGGTCATTGACTACCACAACAACAGGGTTTCCTCACTCGCTTCCGAAGCCGGTCTGAAACTTGCGCCTGGCACGATGAGCAAGGCCTTTGATCTTTATGCGAACAGCCCGAAACGAACGAAGAAGCAGCGCCAGCGCCTCGATGAAAAGCTCAACGACCTGCTCGATCCGCGTTGGCGGGAGAGTCAGCGTCGCATTGACGAGGGCGTACTGGAAGCATGCCTCGCCCGCCGTGAGGCCGCCCGAAAGGGGACCACGGCTGGGATCGCCGCCGCCGTGCTGCCTGCGATGTTCATAGGCTCTTCCGAAAAGGAAAAGCAGGGCTATATCCGCCGTTTGCTTGTGCCAAAGTTCACGCTCAAGGAGCGCTTGGCCTACCACGCGTTCGGGAAGGTGCCCGAATGGGCGCGCCTGTGATCGGCACAACCTCCACGTCGACTCTGGGCGCATCCGAGAACTTCTGCGCTATCCTGCACGACATCGTCGCCGATGCGAATGCCGACGCCGAGGTGGTGGCGGCCGCACGGAGGTGCCTCGAGTCCGACAACTGGGCCGACATTGAGCGGCTCATGAAAATCGCCAGGCCGGTCGCCGGCCGGGACAGGCTGATGAGTGCCTATGCCTGGCTTGTGGTCGAGCGCGAAGCCTGAAGACCCGAAGGAGAAGGTCAATGAGAATTCTGCTGGCAGTAATGCTCGCCCTGATGGCCCTGCCCGCCGCGGCCCAGGAAATTGTACCGTGGGACGATCCGCGGGCAGCCGAAATCTGGCCCGAACATCTGGGCCTGGTCGGCAAGACCGGCAGCCCGCTCAAGATCATCTCGTTCCAGAACCAGTTCTACGAGATCCAGATCGTGCATGGCTGGGCGGCATGCGGCCGGAATTCCTGCCCGGCGAAGTTCATCGAGGACGGTTTCGTCGTCTACCAGGACAGTGTCTGCAGCAACAGCGACACCTACCGGCTCAGGGATCGCTGGTTCCACCACTGCGGCGACGAGCTCTACCTGCCGCCAGGGGATTGAACACCTCTAGCCGGACTGAACGTCTCCCGCCTGCCAAGTCAGGCGCTCCGCTGCCTGCGCGTTTCTCGCTGCCGCGCCGACTGCACTGGCGAGACCATCGACCGAAGTCTGACCGACGAGGCGCTGAGCCGAACTCAGGCCGATCCGCTTGCTCGCCGGCAGCCTGTTGGCCGGGATGACGAAGAACCGCCACTGCGACGGATCCCTGTGGTCGGCAGTGTCGTCGAGCACGTCATGTAGGCCAAGGACATAGATGTCGGCATTCCGTCCGGGCCGATCGATCCAGTCCGTGCCGTTCTCCCAGACGCCCGTCCGCGCGGCGATGTCCCAGGAGGGCTTCGGCGTCCCCTTCGTCGCCCAGGTTTGCTTCATGGCCGACTGCTTGACCTCGAGCCTGGTGCCATCGGGGTGGATGAAGTCATGCGCGGCATAGTCGGCGCTGCACCATTCCCAGTCCGGCAGAGCGGCAGCGACAATCGCCTCGACGATCACCGAGCGGTAGACATTGGTGACCAGCGGTTTGCCAAAAATGGCCTCGGAGGCTGAGGCGATGATGTTCTGTGTCGTCAGCACCCGTTGTGCCCCTCACCTGGTCTGGAGAAGGATTTCATTGAGGCGGGCGGCCGGTTGAAAGGCATGCTGGATTAAGCCCCAACATCAATGATCTGGTCATCAGCGGCGATCACGCTGGTGCGATGCGTAATAGCAATGATAGTGACTTCATCCCTAAGCCGCCGGAGTTGCCCCATGATGTCCTTCTCTGTCTCCACATCGAGCGCTGAACTTGCTTCGTCGAGCAGTAGGATAGCGGGATCCCCGTAAAGAGCTCGGGCGATAGCAATGCGTTGCCGCTCTCCACCCGACAACTTCAGGCCGCGTTCCCCGACCACTGTTTCGAAGCCTTCCTCAAGACGTTCGATGAACTCAAGGATTGCAGCACGACTTGCGGCGCGGCGTAATCGGTCCAGATCAAGCGCTCGACCCAGGACGATATTGGTAGCCAGCGTATCGTTAAGGAGAATGGTATCCTGCGGCACAGAGGCTACCTGGGAAAACCAGTCAACACGAGAAATCAGATCAAGATTGGTGCCGTCAACCAGAATGGCACCCGTGCTCGGCCGCATGGCCTTTAGCAACAGTTTGAATAACGTCGATTTTCCTGCGCCGGTGTCACCCGTGAGGTAGGTTATGATACCTCGATGAGCGGAAAAGCTAACTCCAGCAACGCCGCGGCCGTTTGAGTAGCTATAGCCAGCGTCCTTGAACTCGATACAACCAGCCGTTACCGAAAATGGGCTGAAACCTGCCGAATCCTGTTGATCCTGGGTTTGCCACATGCGGGCAAACGGCAGGAAGTTCGCATAAGACTGTGCAAATTGTTGAATCGCTTGGCCCAGCATTTGAAACGGCATGTTGAGCTGAAGGAGGAGAGTATTAAACAGGACGAGATCGCCCACGCTCAAACCGCCAGAAATTACACGTGGAACGAGCAACCAAAGGCTGATCGCGAATTGGGCAGTTAGTGCGACGCCGAAAATGACCGAATAGCGCAGTTGGGTGCTCACAAACCGGCCATAAGCGTCCCTCACTCGGCGCTTACGGCTGGTGAATTGACCTATCATCCATTCGTCGGACTGGAACTGACGCAAAGTTTCCATGGAAGAAATGGCGTTGCCAACGAAGCGAGCACTCCCCTGGGACTGCTCTATCGCTTCGTTCAAATGTGGCCTAGTTACACTCGCGGAACGAGCGACCAGTGCTACGTAAGCGAGCCCGTAAGCCAGGACAATCACGGCGATGTCAAGGTTGAGAACAGCCCCCATGAGAAGCAGAGCGAAGATGAGCTGAGCGGCGCTAGGCAAAAAGGCCGCCAAACCGAACTGAACGACGATATTGAGCGCACTGGCGCCCTTCTGCTGCGCACTTTCAATTTCTGCGGGGTTGTGGTCGAGAAAGAACTCCGACTGCTTTCGGACCAATTCTGAAAAAAAAGCGGTCGACGTAACAAAATTGAGGTCTTCGGTCGTCAAAAATACCAGAAAACCCGAAATCCGCTGAAGTGAGAAGCCAATTCCCATAATCACGGCGTAAATTATAAAACTGCCCATGATTCCAGTGAGCACAGAACCCGACGAGAGTTGATCAATGAGCCTGGAAAATAGATAAGGCGCTGCTATATTGGCGATTGTAGCCAAAAGGGTTACAAGGAGCACGACAGCAAGCGCTAGCTTAGCATCTACTAGATACTTCGACAGAATCGCCTTCAACGGCGGATAGACAAGGGCGGTATCAGGTTTCATGATCCACACGTACTGGACGCATCTACAGTGCTGACCTGATCAAGCCGCTGCCTCCATGGGTAAAGGGGCGAAGTGCATCAGCACGTAGCCGTCCAACACCTTCAGAACCACTATATCAAGCGCGTTGAATATCACCGTTCCGGGGGCCTGGTCTGTGATCTCGCCGTTCTGCCACGCCGAGATGGACAATATATTCCGGCGCTTTCCAGTGAACTCGAACCAGCTCTGCGCATAAAAAGCCGAGAACTTAGCGAGTGCCTGGTCAACGGTGTCCCCTGCCACAATCTGAGAGAGATGGGGATCGGCCATAGACCACCAACTACCAGTCGCCTGAGATTTTGCGTGCTCCCACGCAGCATCAAAGTCTAGCAGTACGCGCTCCAGTAGGTCCGCCGCAACAAGCCCACACCGAATTAGGTAGCTGAGGGAGCTGTCGTGACGTGTCAGCTCAATTGGCCTTTGTGCGACGATATCTCCAGCGTCAATTTGGGGCGACAGCTTATGAATGGACACACCCGCGGCAGCCCTCTTCCCAAGCAAGATGTGTGTATGGGGGTCCGGTCCACGACCTTGTGGCAGCAAGGATGGGTGAATGTTAAGGCCCCTAGTGCCTGCCGGCAGAGTCAGCTTGAACGGATAGCCGGCCACTACGCACAGCTCGCTGTCTTCCCGTACGCCGGGCGTGCTAGCCCTGTCAGTGATAAACATCAGCTCCGCGCCGGTTCGCCTCGCGATCTCTCGAAAGGCAGAAGCACTCCTGCTGAAGGTGACTATCGACGACAATTCATGCCGTTCTGCGAGCACCTCGAGAACCGGCAGAAAATAGAAGTCCCCACGGAACTCGACTCTCATCGCCTTCTCCTTCACGCGCGCGACAATCCTAACAAGATATCCCACCCCGCCTCAGCCGTGATGGACGAAATCAAGGCGAGTCCTTGGCCGGTGCGACCTTCCAGAAAACTAAGATCCCCCGCAAACTCCTCACTTGCGAAGTGCGCATCCAGCGCTTCCGAAAGCCAAAACCGTGCGGCGCCCCCACACTCCCAGTCTCCTGTAAGCGTGTAAATTCGTTGGAAACAGTGCGCCACGCCCAACGAGCCGTGACAAAGTCCCGAGTTGCCTATCCCGGATTCGCTTGCGTGACGACGGGCTGCGTGTCGGGCGATCCGCAAACCCTGATCAACCAGATTGTTGGAACCAACCGACTTGCCGGCTACGACCAGGGAAGCGGCTACTGACAGATCACCATAGCACCACCCCAGTCGCGAGATCTTCTTCTCCCCACGGAAATATCCAAAGAGAGATGTCTCCGATCCCTGCTCACTTTGATGAAGAAAGTCTACCACGGCTGTGAGTAACCTCAGAGCCTTGGCCTGCCCTGCATCGACCAACGAGAATGCGGCCAGTTGCAATATGGCGACTATTCCGTGCGCAATACCCAGGTCGGTACCTTCGTATTCTGGAGACCTGAAGTTGAACCTGCCCTGATGCACTCCCCTTTCCCATAGTTGGTCGAGAATATGATCCACTGACGCTCGGCAATCACATCTCTGTTGAACTAGGAGGAACAGCCCGGCTCCAACTAGGCCGTTTATGAAATCGAGCTCTGTTATCTCCTCGCGCTTCACTGCTCGCTGCACTGACCGACAAACATGATCTTGCGTGCGTGATATTCTCTCCTCAGCGGCAGTACTCGAAGGAAGAAGCTGCAACATCATGGTTTGGCCGGTTTGCCCGTTGAACGCGCTCACCAGCGGCAACTCGGGGATACGGTCACAGGTTTGTTCAACGATGTGCTCTATGAGTTGGCTCGAGGCCTTAGCCGGGCATATGGCGACCGATTGAGCAAGAAACAGTGCAACCTCAGCCCTGCTGAGCCAGCGATTTGGATCCCCGCGATACGCCAGCCTATACACCAGGCTCTGTATTTCGGTAATGGCTGACACTACCTTTGCTTGTTCCACAGCGTAGGGCGCCCAGGCGCTGGAGATGACAGGCTTCATTTTATCAGTCGCTCCGGTGCCGAGTATTTCTTTGTATCTCATAGCACCGCAATAGCAGCCTAAGAGCTGCTTGCTCTCGCTCCCGAGACCAATTCACCATGCAGCGATTGGCACTCATGTGAATCAAGGAAAGCACGGTGCTGCCTGCCAAGGGCGGTCGATCACTTATACGAGTTTCAGAAGCAACTAACCCGGCCACCTGCTCAAGGGTTTCTCGATCTCTGGAGAGGTCATTTCCACCACTCTTGCCCGAGTGTAGCTTCAGCAGCTGGCATGCCTCAGCGGGCGTCCATCCGGACTTCACGAAAATCTGGTGAGCTCTCTCTGCACAATGCCTGACATCGGCGTTTATGCGCTCACCTGCGCCAAGTAGTTTTGATTGACTGATGTGCTCTATACACTGCTCTGAATCCTGACAGAACCACGACAGAAGCTCATTCTGTTCGACGTCTTGGTACCGGATCGCTTCGGGGATAAACGGCGAAATTCGCCAATCCAAGATTTCACTATCCGCGAGAAGCAAGAGAAGCAGTTTTTGCATTCTCTCTGAGATGCGCCACGCAGAGTGCATGTCCAGCGCCTTCAGCCTGAGCCGGAGGTGGGGCCCGTCTTGGTAGTACCTAATATAGAACCAAGCTTCGAGAAGGTTGTCCTTCTTCAAGCGCCTAACAGTTTGGATCACATTGCCAAGTAAAATGTCCTCTATTCTGTCTTTTGCACAGAAGATCTGGAAATTTAGCAACGTTGGGTCGACAGCCGGATAATGGCTTTCACTTGCACCCCTCTCGGCAACCCTTTCGCTCCAAGACGGGGTAGTACGTTGTGCTATATAGTGCAGTCCGAATGGTACTACGAACTCATGATTATATATAGCTTCCATTCTGGCTCCACTTGGCGCCGGGTGCTGCTCTGCAAAGCTTTCCGAGATGTGCGCGCGACCAGCGAGCAAGTCGGTCAAAGCGAGTGATAGCCCTTGACGATCGTCCACCCGAAAACTGAGACTGTTTTCTCCTGTCACCAGTTCAAACTCGTTCCCCTCAATTCTTCTCTTCAGCCATTCCGAAAGAAAGCCGACAGCACCTTCCGGATCCGACTTCATCTGCGAAATCTCCCGGGGAGACAGGGCCCACGTTCTTGGGCGAAGCCACAGATCCTTCCCGTATGTCAGTCGCGGCATATAGCCCATGGTTTCAGCCAAACCACCTAGGTCCACATAGGACAGTCGCGATCGAGCGCACGCAGCCAGGAACGTAAATATCGGGGCATGTACTGGTTGGACATAGTTGACTGCGTTTGGCAGCGTTAGCGTCAATGGTCGCCCACTGGCGGCGTGGCAGAAGCAAACGTCGTTTCCGTCAATATACAGATCTATATCTCTGAGGTGGTAATCTGAACCGGAATAATCGTCAGAAAACACGTCCAGGATAATCAGGCGCTTTTGGAACACTTTTCGGCGCGGCATGATGTCATGCGTTCTGCGCAGCGCCCGGTAGTGTATCTCCACCACCTCCAGCGGCGCCTCTCTACGTTCGAATTGGCGGCTTATTTCGAGTATCTCTTCGTCAATGTACTCATTGTCTCCATAGAATCGCCCGAGGTATTCAACTCCCGAACCAACAATTAGATTTCTAAGGTTCACCACCGCATTCCGATTATTTACGACCGATCCTATGTTCACGATCGCAGAGCCACTAACACTCGAAGCAGTTGCCTCCTCGTCGCCAAAATCAGCAACGTCGATCGCTTGCGCTGGCCGACCGTCACTCCAATAACGCTCCATAATTTTGTGCAGGGTGGCTTTTTGTGAAAGTAGCTCTATTGGAGGACCATCAAGCTGAGCCCATTCCCAGTCGAGGTGACTTTCCAGTCGCGCGAGATTGACTGGCCCCTCGTTGTAGTAGCGCCTAATATACCTGATTACCCGCTCATAAGTATGACTGCGTCGCAATGTACCTTTTGCGGCACGTTCAATCTTTTTCACCACCAGAGCGAGGAGACCACCTTCTAGCTGGAGCGGCTGACTTTCGACATAGCTATTGATATTCGTGGTTTTCATGACATACCGCTTCTAGGTCGAACCGATCCTTCTCGGGAGTGTCGTCCGGAATACAGCCGATAAGGCACTGGCGATAAACTAGAGACTCCAGATCTTCGATTGTCACACTTGGGAACTCGGAAATAATTTCGGAGACCTTAGCTACTCTATGCTGCCACACATACTTGAGTAAATCCCAAGCCTCTGATCCGGCTCTTCGAATTATTTTGTCGTCAACAACTGCGGTATATTTGTAGTATAGCCGGTAGAAACACAGTGTTGCATTTATGGAAAGGCAATCGCTTCCTTGCAGCGGCAGCGACTGTCTAGTCTGCATGCGCTTTGCCCCGGAGGGTCGTTTGACAAGTTCCACGGAATTCTTCCGGCCCTCGAGACTTCCTGCCGACAGCTGCGAAAACACACCAAACGGCGTGCATCGTTGCGACATCCTTACTGCGTACAGGTCAAGCTTGCGCCGCGCCTTCCCTGCCCCGTCATCTTTAATGGCTTCCGGCAAGCTCTCTGAAACCAAGGCTACGGCGTTAATTAGCACATCAGTCGGGACCTGCCGCACGAGCTGATCTACTCGCAGCAGACAGTTCTGATCGCCGCGCCAAGGATAACTTGGGGAGCGTACGACGACCGGAATGCGGCTATTGGCCCTTACCATTTCATTTCCCTCCCGTGGGCGGCGCCCCGGTTACGGGGTGCCGCTTGGAAAGCTCACCTAGTGCATGAGCAGGTGTCATCACAGCAGCTAGTGCTGAGGCACGTAGTACAGGTCTGACACGAACTGGTGGGGCAGTTGGTCGTCAGAAAGCTGTGAGGTTGGTTCGTCGCCTGTATGTAGGCGTCTTCAGCAGAGCTGGAGTTGTCGAGAAGTGTTACTTCCCCCTCCTCCCCCAACTCCTCACGAAACGAAGTTAGCCAATCCATTGCGAGCTCCTCATTTTAGAGCCAGAAAATCCTGGCGATAACAGTCAGAGCGCCTTCGCCATTGGGAGCAAGCATATTATTAAGATATATCGTCTGGATATTCTCGGTATATTCTGCGTGAGGGGCCCATTACGAGGTCGTTTCGCTTCGCGCCTGGGTTCGGCATAACTCGCAATCCACGAACCTGCCTCCAAGGTCGCTGTCCACGCTTTTCTCTCTTTCGGATGAGGACGCCACTTCCGCCTTTCATCTGGGAATGCGAAAACTGAAGCCAGTTCATCGAAACACTCGCTAACCATGGCTGCCAAGAACGCGATCACCCAGGCATACCGACTGACCGAGCCCTTCGCGCCGCACCACCGGCCGAACGCTGTCATTCCCGTGGGCACGATCGTCCACCAGGCCGCCGACAGCGACGCCATGGATCTGGTGGGCAACCGCGAGCGGGCCGTGTCCATGGATCCGAGCGGGCGCTTCCCGACGCTGTCCATCCCCGCCGATCTTCTGGAGCCGGTGGACCTGCCTCCGCCCAACCTGCGGCCGATCTCCCGGGATCCGGCGCTGCGCACTCATAAGGACTTCGCGCTCGAGCACGGCCAGAACCTGGTGCGTGGCCTCGGCCGTCTGTTCGACGTGGTGCAGCGCATCCGCGCCGTCAAAGGCGTGCCGGCCGACGAGTTCTCCGAAGCGGTGCGTTCGGTCGCCGCACTCAAATACGCCTTCGAGAAGCGGATGAACCGGGCGCTCGCCTTCGGCTTTGGGCCGGACATTGCCACGGGCGCCGGCGGCGACGATGCCGAGCAGCGCTGCTACATGATCCGCAAGGGCGGCTACTGGCTGCGCGAGAATGGCTTCGGCTACACCACCCGCAAGCGCGATGCCGGACGCTTCACCAAGGCCGAGGCCGAGGCGCAGGCTCAGGTCGAGCCCATGCATATGCGCGCCATCCATGAGAACGACGTCGCCGAGGACGCTCCGGCCGCCACCGTCGAGCAGCTCACCGAGCAGATCGAGCAGCTGAAGGCGGAACGGCAAGCCCTGCTGGACACCGATCGCTGGAGCAGCGACGTTCGCATCGTTGCCGCGCGCGACCAGGGCGCACGTCTCGCCTGGGACATGCTGATCACCCATTTCAGCACCGTGGTGGACACCCACGCCAGTGGCGCGACCGCCGTGGCGCTCAAGAACGAGCTCGAGGGACTGGCCGGCTTCGACGTCTCCCATCTGGAGGCCTTCGATCCCGCCGTGGAGGAGACCATCCAGCCATGAACATGCATGTCCCGGGCGCTGATTTCCCCGGTTTTGCGAAAAATGGGCACCGTTCCGAGTTCGACGAGGTCACACGTCGGATCGCTGAGACCGAGCGGCAGCTGGCCGACCTTCGCCATCAGCGCCGGCGGCTGTTGCCTGCCGATCGCTGGCCCTTCGGCAATCTGCAGATGATGGGGTATGGCGCGCTGCTGCTGGATCCTCCCTGGCGCTACGTGATGAACACCGAGAACGGCTACGCCAAGTCGCCGGAAGCCCATTACGACACCATGAGCGACGAGGAGCTGTTTGACCTGCCGCTGGGCAGCCTCGCCGGCGGGGACTGCCTGCTGGTGATGTGGGCGATCTGGCCCAAGCTCGGCACCGCCATCCGCTGCATCGACGAATGGGGCTTCCGCCTGGTCACCGGCGGCGCCTGGTTCAAGCGCACGGCCAGCGGGCGTCCGCGCATGGGGCCGGGCTACACCCTGCGCACCGTCTGCGAGCCTTTCCTGATCGCCCGCATGGGCAATCCCCAGGCCCGCCTCACCGACGTCCGCAACGCCCTTGGCGAGTATCTGGTCGACGCCATTCCGGTGGACGCCATCGGCTCGATCGGCATTCAGGGCATCGCCCGCGAGCATTCCCGCAAGCCTCCGCAGATGCGGATGATGGTGGAGCGCATGACGCCCGATGCACGGCGCGCCGAGCTCTTCGCCCGCGAGGCTTGGGACGGCAACGAGGTCTGGGGCAACCAGACCGACAAGTTCAACGACATCCTACACCCCGTTTTAGACAGCCCGGAAATCCTTGATGAGGACGACCTCGACCCCGCCCAGTTCGCCCTCTTCGACCCAGGAGAAGTCTACGCCCTCGCCCCAGAGCAGCACCCCGTCTGAGCAGACGGGGGTGTCGCCGCTCGGCATTGCCGTGGCGCTCTCCGTCCTGCTGGCGGCAGCTCAGGCGAGCCAGGAACCGCAGAACGCTTCGCAAAGTGAGGAGACCGAGAATGGCTCGTGACCCCCTGCCCCGCATCGAGAAAGCCCAGATGGCGTTCGAGACCGGCTTTGCCAGCAAGGCAGCCCGCGATCGGGCGCTGCAGGAGCTCAATCGCGCTTACGAGGCGGTGCGCTACCAGGCTCATGACAACCAGATCGACCATGCCAACGACCCCGAGCGGCCCACATCGCTGCAGGGCGAGGCCCGGGCTCGGTTCTTTCAGGAGAACGACCTGCCCTTCGACCTGCACCAGGTCAGGGATCGCCATGTGGTGCTGATCGAACGCTGGGCCGGCGCCGATCGCGCACTGCTGGTGCGTGACATGATCGCGCTGCGCCAGTCCATCCGCGAGGCTCCGCTCGCTCCGCCCAAGCCCGTCGACGAGCAGAAGGAGCGGGTCGAGACCATTCGGCGCTCGATCCTCGAGGAGATGGAGCGCCGCCATGCCCAGTTCGTTGAAGGCCTCGAGCTCGGCCGGCAGCTGGGCGGTCTTCCGGTCACCGTCAATGCCCATATCGTGCACGGGCACAAGGGAGCGGTGTTCCCGCGCTACTTCTTCTACCTTAACGGCAAGCTGACGCCGCTCAACACCATCGTGGCGATCGCCCAGACGCTCGAGGACGAGAAGGCTGCCGGGCAAGCTCCCGCCGCCGGCAGGGCGCCGGCTGCCAATCCCGAGCCGTTCTGAGCGGCGCCATGCCAGTCCATGAGGTCTATCGCGGGGAGCATGGCGCCGAGGCGCCTGAAACCGGCTTTCACACGCGCCTGCCGTCGATCTCCTTTGGCTCAAAAAGGGCAGCGGAGATCTATGCCCGCAAGCCCAACAACCGCACCGATCTTTTTGCGGCGCGGCCGCGCGTGCGCTGCTTCCAGATCACTATCGAGAACCCCATTCTTGATGATCCGGACGATCCATTCGTGGACGTGAGCCTCCTCATCGAAAAGCTCGGCGAACCCTTCGCCCGGCAGATGGCGCTCCGCCATGCCGAGCACATCAGGCACACGAATAACTGGGAAGAAGAATTCTCGGGGCACTTCGACTCCGTCGAGGACCTCCTCGCCCGCGCGCCGGAGCGCTTGGGCGAGCTCTACATGAATGCCTATCCTCTGCTGGACGATCCTGACTTCATCGCCGCCGCGGCGGCTGCCGGGTTTGATGGCGCAATCTACGCCGGTACCGGGGAGAATGCACTGGAAGCGGAGTACCGCATCTTCAGTGCCGACCAGGCGCTCGAGCTCACCGATGTGGTTGCGCCGGTCGTGAGCCAGGCAGGCGCGGATGGCTGTGATGGCCCTTCAACTTGACGCCGGCCTGCGAACAGATTCCTTTGGGGTGGTCGACATCCCGCCAATGCGGTGCAGTGATTTGATCTGGAGCGCCGAACGCACACTGATGCGCCTTGAAGCGCTTCTTGCTGCCCACCCGCAGGCGGCTCTGCTCTGGCGTATCCAGACCGGCCTGGTTGAGTCGGTACGCTCCGCCGAAATGGAGGAACAGGTTGCCGATCGCGGCAGGCTCCTGCTTGCGCTTGTCGGCAATCCCATGCCGCCCATCCCCGCCGAAGCGGTCGGCCAGCGCATTGCGCAGACCGTCTACGGCATGCTGTGCAGCGCCCATATGGGCACAAGCCTGTACCAGGACGCGTTCGACATCGATCAGGGCGCCCAGGTTTCCATCTACGATGGCGAGGTCTACCTGGACCGCTTCCAGGAGTCGGTGGATCTCGACTGGTCCATGGAGGCGGTGCGGCGGCTCGGCGCCGATCATCACCTGCCCTTGCTGCCGCGGCTTGCGGCCATTCCTGCGCTGCTGCGCTCGACCACCGGCACGCCGTTGCCGCTGACCGAGCGACTCTGGATCATGCTGGCCGACAATGAGTGGCGCCAGCTCGAGCCTGTGCTCGTGAAGTCGCAGCCTCCCGTGGAGCCGCTGCTGCGCACGCCCATTTCCGCCCGGTGGCTAGTCAGTCCGGCCAGCCTGCTCTCCCATGACGGGGTGGGCATCTGGGAGCCTTCGCATCCGCATTATCTCAGCCAGTTCATGGCCAAGGCCGAGAGGTGGTTGATGCGTGAGGTCGATGTCCTGCTCTCCATCATCCGCTGGCAGTCCAACAAGCTTGCCGCCTATGCGGAGAAGGGCCGCGGGGAAAGCCGCCAGCACCTGGTCGATCTCATCTCGGTCTGTCCGATCCTCGACAGCGAGTTTGTCGCCCGGCGGCTGCGCCTCCACCCGCGTTCGGCGCTGCGGCTGCTGCAGGACGCAGCCAGGGATGGCATCATCGACGAGGTGATGGGGCGCTACAACTACCGGATCTGGGCGACGCCGACGCTCGCCAACTGGATCGCCTTCGCCCGCAACAGGCGCCCTGCCCGGCAGATGCCGGCCGGCGAGCCTCGGATCCCGCCCCTTCGCTTTTCCATCGAGCCCGGAACCATGGCCCCCAAAGACCAGAGAGAAGACAGCCTTGCCAAAATCATGGCTGACCTCGACGAGGTCGGCAAGGCAGCCGACCGGATCAGCAAGAGCACTTTGAGTGCCGTCGAAGAGACGGCGCGCGGGTAGACGAAGACCAGAGCCCAGACTGCATCTGTCTTTCCTCCAGACACCCGAGAAACCAGATCGGGTGGCAAGCGTAGCTGTGCATATCGATGCCAGCGGCCGCGCAGCCATTCGGATATTTCGCCCAGATATGCGAAAAACCAGAGGAACCAGAAGCTCCAGAACCTGAGAGCCAGACATGTCCGCACCGATCGCCAATGCCCATCGCCTGTTCACCGACGGCGCCTGCAAGGGTAATCCCGGGCCGATGGGCCTCGGGATCGTCGTCCTCGACGCTGCCGGCGAGCCTCTCTGGCAGCATGGTGAGCCTGCCGGCCATGGCACCAATCAGGTGGCGGAGATCCTCGCGGCTGCCCGCGGACTGGAAGCGCTTGCGGCAGGCTCCACCGTCGAGCTCCACACCGACAGCCAGTACGTGGTCATGACCATGACCCAGGGATGGAAGCGCAAGGTCAATCTCGATGCCTGGACCCGGCTGGATCGGGCGGTCGCCCGGCATAGCCGTGTCAGCTTCCACCATGTTCGCGGCCACAACGGCAATGAATGGAACGAGGCAGCCGATCGGCTGGCCAGCAGTGCCGC
>Ga0065721_10049034_pt1 | contig 50373 bp, 33 predicted proteins | sample Mesricmetagenome_FD_59108 | JGI IMG/M metagenome (GOLD analysis project Ga0065721, IMG submission 59108) | Mesophilic microbial community from rice straw/compost enrichment Sample: eDNA_1 v2 (version 2) | ecosystem: Engineered > Solid waste > Grass > Composting > Bioreactor | place: USA: Davis... | reverse complement strand
GTTGTCCTTAACAAATGCCTTCACCTGATCCTTGCTAAATCGTGCCACTTGCGTCATCCTCTCAACCCGACCTTTCCTTTAGTTTACTAGATTTGGGCTTGAGAGTTTACACGATTTATTTTACAGACTCATATGTTTCAGCACGTAGAATTCCCCATTTCTGATCATATTCGCTCTCCCCCAATGGGGAGATTGTCTGCCGATTATGGGGAAATTTCAAATGCCGTTATTGGGGATTTTACCACTGCCGTTCACATTTTCTAGACACCTCATGTTTCCTCATATAATTTGCTGTTCTGTGACCACAGAAGTGACCACAAAGTTTATATTCCACACTACTACAATCGCTCTAGTTTTGAGCCATGATTACTTCTTTTAGCAAGCCCAATGCACTTTCCTCGTTTGGATCATTTGCTCCAAGTTCACCACGGAAAGCACGAGCAAGGATTGCCTTCTTCGTAAGGTCAATTTGGTCAAGAACATCTGTTAGATGTTTCGCTTGATACTCAGTGTCAAGTATTCTGTCTAGAATCCGAGCAATTTCATTCTGTTCGGGGATAGATGGTAAATTTATTGCTAAACCTTCGAAGTCCTCCTTTCTTATTGCAGGCGAATTATCTCCTTTCATAAGGTTGGTATAGTAGTCAATTGTAGTTTGGCTACATAACAAAAAAAATAAAAAGCGCGGGACCACATTTGGCTTACAGCTACACACGTAGAAACCAGTAGAGGCAATACAGTCATCATGTTCTTCATCAATCATCGCTATGTTTTTAAGATACGGCCTTACTAGGGAGAATAGAATGTCTCCCCGATTAACTGATCGGCTTGCTCTGCTCGGAGCTTCCGATACCAGTAATCTTTTGGGCTCGCGAACCATTTGAACTTTATTGTCTATTGCATCAATATCAATGTAACTAAAATATTCTTCAGAAGGATTAGGTTTTCTCGTACGCATTGGCATCAAAATTTGCCCCAATTGAGTAAGTTCCCAACTATCCATCCCCACACCATGCTCTTCACGCCACTTCGCAGTGAGCTCCCCTGTAAAAGCTTTGTGCAGGATAGCGGCTTTACGTGTTTCAAAGCTATCTAAAGCATTTTGTGCCAATTCCTTTGCCTGATCAAGCTTAGCAAACAGGCTTTCAATACGGTCAACAATACGTTGTTGTTCAGCAAGCGGTGGCAATGGATAAGCGAAATTTTCAATATCATCTTTTCTTATAGAGGGGGAATTATCCCCTTTCATAAATGCATTTAGTCCATTTACTACATAATCACTCGTCATAAGATAAAACAGATATCTGCTGTTAAATACTTTACTTGGCCTGCAAACATAAAACCCCGTTGAAGCAATACAGTCAGACAAAGACTCATCAATATAAGCGATATTTCTTAGATATGGTCTAACGAGAGAAAATAACGTTGAGCCAGTATATAGTTTTCGGCTAGCTCGACTAGGAGCCTCAGAAACCGCTATTATTTTGGGTTCCAGTACCTTTTGACTTTTATTATCAATGGATTCTATATCAATATATCTGAAATAGTCTCCTGTAGGTCTCTTTGATTCCATTTTATCAAACGCAATTCTTCCGTATACCCAAAGCCAATTATCAGGCACCTCAGTTGGCTGTTCATCCTCAGGCACCAACGCTTGTTTTAATAACTCTTCTCCCCATAGATTCTGCTTTTTCTTCACCGTAGCCATTATCGACTAACCTCCAATGACTTCAGTTCCTTAACCACGCTCAAAATTAAATCAACTGCTTCTTCAAGCTGCGCTACGACTTGCTCTCCGCTCTCGATTGGATCAGGAAGATCGTCATAATCAAGTACGCTCTCATCACGAATCAGCCCCATATCGAGACTATTGTTCTTCGCTCGGATTTGCTCACGCGTGAATACATTCCAACGCTCATCCTGTACTTTGTGACGGTCTTCTGCGGTATATGCCGCGATAAATGCATCAAAATGCTCTGCCCTTAGCGGATTTGTTTTACCGAAAGACGGCATGTTCGTGCGCATATCATAGATCCATACCTCCTTCGTATTGTTCTTATCGAACTTGCCGCGCGTAAAGAAGAGTACATTGGTCTTAACACCCTGTGCGTAAAAAATTCCAGTTGGTAGACGCAAGATGGTATGCAAGTTACATTTGTCCATCAAGTCATTACGAATGGAAGCACCGTCCCCGTCTGCAAACAGGACATTATCTGGAAGGACGACGGCCGCACGTGCTTTATCATTTGCTTTCAAACTGCGGTAGATATGCTGCAGGAAGTTCATCTGTTTATTTGACGTAGGGTAAGTAAAGTCATCACGTGTTGCACGCTCGCCGCCTTTTTTGGTTCCAAACGGCGGATTCGTGAGCACAACATCAAAATCTTTCATTGATTTCCCTAAGTTGGACAACGTATCGCCAAGCATAATTGGCCCTTCAATATCATGCAGCATCGCATTCATTAAGGCCAAACGATGGGTTTCATGGACAAGCTCAGCGCCAGAGAAAGCATGTAAACGTTGGAAGTCTGCCATTTCTTGTGGCAGAGCAAAGAGATTATTCGTCCGTTCCTTAATGTAGCGATCAGCAGCGATCATAAATCCGAACGTACCGCAAGCAGGGTCATTACACCGTTCGCCTGGCTGAGGAGCTATAAGCTTCGTCATGACATCAATTAACACACGAGGGGTAAAGTACTGTCCTGCACCAGACTTCTTCTCATTTGCATTTTTCTCAAGCAATCCCTCGTACAGGTTGCCAAGCCCTTCTTCTTTAGCCGAATACCAATCAAGCGCGTCAATTGAAGTAATGAGCTTCTCCAGGTTCTTGGGCTCATCAATATTCGAAGAAGCTCCTGCGTAAATTTCGCGCACTCGACCTTTGGTATTCTCACCTAAGTGATTGAGCAGCTCCTTATAGAACTTTTTAAGTTCAATCCCTTTCGGCTTAAGCAGTTGATCCCATCTATACTGTTCTGGGATTTGCTCTTCCGTCTCGGTTTCTTTCGCCATCTTCAAAAACAGGATATAGGTAAGCTCCGTTACATACTGATGGTACGTAATGCCGTCATCTCGGAGAACGTTACATAGGTTCCAAAGTTTAGATACGATCTCTTGGTTGTTCACGCTGATTGTCCCCCATCTTCAAATAAATACTGATTCAAATCTGTAATAATGGTATCAAGCTTTTCTCGGAAAATCTTATTGATGCGATTGTAACCGCCCTGATTCTTGAATGCACCAGTATTGAATAGATCACGGTCCAGTATCGGCTCGTGCAACAATACCGTTTCTATACGCTGAAGCCAATCCAGCTCCATTTTCGTAAAGGAGTGTTTCTCCTTCAGTTTGGCAATTGCATGTTTCGTGCGCTCTTCTCTGCTTACCAACGCAGATCCAAGCGCTTCTTTACGAATAAAGCTAATAATATCCGCTGTGATGTCCTCATTCGATAACTGCTTCCAAGCGGTATTCAGCTGCTGTTCTGTAAACCCTTCACGATCCAACTCCAGACGCAAGCTCTTTAAACTTTCTCGAGTTAGATCGCTTGGCCGTGTACAAACGACTTGGAGTGCTGCGATTTTGTTCATGTTGTTCGTAATGAATGCCTTAAACTCATCCAGGTAGTCCTTCGGTTTCAGCCCTTTACCGTAACCACGTTCATGAGAGACAAGCTCATCCTCTTTATCCGAAATCACTACAGCTCTTGGCTTACGGCTACCGCCTTCATTCATAATATCAAATATCTTCCGATGAGCGAGAACATATGCTTTGGCTTGCTCGATTGGCATGTCCTTGACTTTCTCAATAAACTGGTCAGGTGTGTCACCATGTGCGATGTCACGAAAATGTGCCATGGCGTCTTTCGTCATGCTCCGCTTCTTTCGTTGCATCTTGGCCACAATGAGATCAATTTGGTTTTGCAGCTGCTTCTCGGTCTGTAGTGCATCAAGTCCATCCAGCAAATCATCAAATGAAGTCGAAGGCTGGATCACCACTTGCTTCATTGTATTTACATCTTCAAGCGATTCATAGACGCCAACAGGATCGTAGATTTCAAAATGCGTCTTGCCGATTTCAGGGCAAAGTCGTGTAGCACGACCCATCATCTGTTCAAAGAGGATACGCGACTTAACCCGCCTCATAAAGACAAGAGTCGTAATCTTAGGTACATCAATACCTGTCGTTAATAGATCGACTGTAACGACGATATTAGGGTAACGTTCATTTTTGAAACGTTTGATCGCCTCTTGTACTTTCTTAGGGTTCCCCCCGCCAATGCTTCCAGTAATCTTCAAGATCGCATCGTTATCTACACCGAATGGCTCGTAAATCTCTTTAAGCAGCTTCACGATGATATCGGCATGGCTATCATCAACGGCAAAAATGAGTGTCTTCGCATCCCCTTCTGGATTAATGTCTTGAGCAATCTCGGTCAGTACGGTGCGGTTGAAATTCTCCGTGATGACTTGGCGGTTAAATTTCTCCACATCGAATTTTAACTCATCATCCAGCTCACCACTATTTGTAATTTCTCCCGTTACAGGATCATAAATAGGGACAACCTCACCTTTTTGATAGGTGATCCCATCTTTACTGAGTTTTGTGACTATGGTATGTGGCGCATCATGATCAACAAGGAAGCCTTCAACAACGGCTCGACGATAGGTATAATTGAACACAGGTTGCCCAAATATCTTCGTCGTTTGAATAGCTGGCGTTGCCGTCAATCCAATCTTTACCGCATTAAAGTAGTCAATGACGGCACTATATCTGCTTGCGTAATCTTCCTGATTACGGTAGAGAAGTTCGTCATCGCTCATTTCTTTGTCCAGGATATAGCCGCGGTGCGCTTCATCGACGATGATTAGGTCATAATCAGAAACAGCAGGGATGGTTTCCCCTTCATTATAGAGGACACGCTTGACTAGGCTCTGAACGGTGGCAACATGCACTTTGGTCTCTCTATCAATTTCCTTATCGCTTAGCTCCTTGATGTTGTAAATGTTATCCAACGTCATGAGCTCTTCGATTTTGACTTCTTTGAATACATCCTGCGCCTGCTCTCCAAGTGATGTGCGGTCAACAAGGAACAAAATACGCCCAAAACGGCCAGATCTCAAGAAACGATACAACATCCCCAAAATCGTTCGCGTCTTACCTGTTCCTGTAGCCATTGAGAGCAGTACTTTGTCTTGTCCATTGAGAATGGCTTTTTCAGCCGCTTCAATGGCCTCAATTTGGTACTCACGAAGGTTGAGACCGTCAGGATCACGAAGCAAATCATACGGCGTTGCACTTAGAGCTTGATCTGCTTCATCTGTATTTTTGCTCAATAATTCCATAATGCCATCTGGACTCATCCAGCCTTGAAGGGTTTTGGAGATATTTGATTGTTTTCGCACATCGAGGAACCAAATCCCTGATTTCGTCTCAAGCTGCTTCAAATACTTCCGACCGTTCGTTGCGAATACGAAAGGTACTTTATACTGACTCCAATTACCTACCTGATAGGCTGCGTGTTCTTCACTTACGGATTGTGCGTATTCCTTGCACTGGTTATCGATTACGGACGGAATATCTGTGTATTTGCGTTTCGCTTCAATAATTCCAACCAATTGAAGCCCAACGAATAAAGCGTAATCGGCAGATCCAGATTTACCGTTGGGATTGCGTGTCGGCCATTCAGCAATTGCAAGGTTACGGCCTTTCTGTGGTCGCGTTCCTTTCGAATATCGCAAATGGACCGTGTCTGCTTCCCAACCAACCTTTCGCAGCTGATCGTCGATAATGTATCTCGTTTGCTCCTCTGAAAGCTGAAGTTGCTGGACAGCTCGGCTTCCTCTTGAGGTACGTTCTTCAATCGTCATCGTTTGGGCAGCGTTTGCTTGTTCAGCAAGCTTTGTCAGCTCTTCGATCTTGGCTTCTTTCTCGCGAATGATCGCTTCGTAATCAACCTTGGCATGAGACTTTTCAAGCGGCAAAACAAACCGCTCAGGGTTATACTTCCAGTCTCCATAAGTTTGCATAAACCAAATACTCAGCTCGTGTGCCATACCCATAAGAACTTTACACTGTTCCAGCGAATCATAGTTCGCATGCACGGCTTTATTCCGAGCCATACGCAAGCTATATAAGATGTCATCAATTTCTCGAGGCAGCAGTCCTTGACCCTTCAACAGCTTAATGCGATTCGCATGCGTGTTGTCGTAACTTGGAGGTTGAATGCTATCGAACTGCATCATGAGGTTGACGATCGTTTCGCCTAGTAAACCCAGTTTAATTAGGCATGAATTTGGATCGGAATAAAGATATTCTTCCGCGGTGTTGCCTATTTGAGCTAGTACAGGAAAGTTGCTTTCTAAGAATGTAAAATTAGACTCCATTCTGCTCCTCCTCTTCATGTACTGATAAGTTACATTTATCTGTTATCGCATATTATCAGAACGCTAGTATGTCTCAAGTACTATTTCTATTTCGACATAAAGCCGACAAGTTCCTTCATTTGAGCATGAACTATCATGTAAACTATACAAAAAAGAGCACCAATGGGTGCCCAGACCAGTAGTTATTCAACAAGAAATAACCTTTGAGCGAACCCGCCACGATCTGTAGCGTCAGAAGTTTGTGTATCTATCCGATGATGAGATTACGGAGAAAACGATAAGTTGGAAATTGAGCATTCGCCGCTTTTGAGAATCCAAGGGCATAAAATACTCGATCCAAACCGATTTACAAATATCTGGAGATTATTAGTTCGGTTGCGCTTCTAGGTTAATTTAAATCAGTTCTTTCTTAATATTTTTATCATAGATTGATTCTCTTTTGATTACCTTGAAATTATCAGAATCAAATTTAAAGTTACTTTCATGGCTTACAATAATCTCAGAGTCTGATATCAATTTATGAATATACAACTTATTGTTATCAGCATCAAGATAGCAGTATCTGTACTTCTTCTTAACAAATAGCAACATTATTTTAATGAGAGTAAAAATAAAAGTTGATAGTAAGGCAAATATGAAGACAAACAATGCTATAAGTTGTATAAGTGGTGTTCCTTCGTTTTGGATGGCAAACAGTAGAGTCAATACAAAGCTGAACGCTGAAGTAATGACTAAACCTTCTGTAAGCGTAATTTGAATTTTTTTATAGTCTGTTATAAAGATCCGCTCAAATCGGCTTAGTCTTGAGTAACTAATAAAAGTAATAATAAACTTGACCAGTGTGAATACTGTCGCAGCAGCAGCACCGATTTTAATGATTGTATCCATATTAACCCCACCTTTCTACATAATATTACAATCTACGAATTAGATCTTTGTAAGGTTTCGGTATGTATTAACCGATAGGAGGACTGCGTGCTACGAAAAAATGCAGTCGAAGAATAATCACAAATCTATCTTTATTATGTCGACACATCCGCTTTCTATTTCGTTGAGGAAGCGGAGGATAGGGATTTAAGAAAAAGCAAAAGAAAATTGAGAAGTTTTGAAAATGTCCAACTTTAGAAAAATACTTTATAAATCAAGGGATACTGCACAGATTGTTTACCAAGAGCTTACAAGGGATAGAGTCAGAAAGCATCGTAATCAATAAAATCGTAACGCTTTTGACAATCTATAATGAAATCAAGGTTTTTTAATAATTTTCGGAACATTTTTGTGGAAAGAAAATAACCAGTCATTATGAAATATAGCTTTTTCGCAATAAGTAAAAGCAGGAGTAACTAAATATATAAAATCTAAACACTCTTTTAAGGAGCACTTTTCCTAACACGATCATGAAATGTAAAATAGGGTTTAATTAGGGTGGGTAAATGTATCGATATATGGTAGAGGTGCACTTCTTCATTTCCGTGTCGACAGCGCCATGCTGATGCTCTGTCACTCACGGATTAATAATATCGGTTGCATGGGTTGACATTTGCCATTCTCGGCCGCTATGCCAATGAGGTTAAAGCATTTCCTCCGATAAATCCGAGAGTATTGTTCGAATTTTGTAAATTATGGCGTAAGGCAATGTTATATGCTATTCGTTTTTACTTCTCGGTTTTTGTAATATATTTTTTTAATTCTTCAGCAGTCGTTCCGAGCCGTTCCATCTCGCGGACTTGTTCGCGTGTGAACCAGTATTCGCCGTTATAAAACTCTGGTGTTAAGTCAATCGCTGGTGTTTTTTTGTTGTCAGTCATTTTTAAAACCCTCCATTTTTATTTTATTTATGGTGTATATTTTACAACGCAATTCTTAAACATACAATTGATTAGCTCCAGTCTGGGAGCTTTAAAAATACTGAGATTACCTAACCGCAATGACCAGATGGATTGTTGCGCTCAGGACAAAAGATATAAAGAATGAAATAGATGCTCAAGTTGAAATTCCCATTAGAATCTAAGAGGTAAATTTCGATGCCGTGCTCCTGCACTGACGCTTCGTGCGCGCGGTCTGCCCCCTGGGCAATCCATACGAAAAACGCCATCACATATGTGATGGCGTTCTCTTCGTATGGAGCCTAGGGGGATAAGTCTCGCACAAGCTCGTCTACCCAACATGGGATGTCCGAATCCTGATCGTAGGCTGACGAAGCTTATTCGACGAGGAACTTTAGCGGTAGATTCAGACGCCGTGCTCGTCCGTTTGAAGCTATTTCTTCGGAGCATCACTTCCACTTCCTGCGCGCGGACTGAACCCCGGGGTTCGCCCCCTTGGGGCTCCACCAAACAACAAAAAACCACTTCGAATGAAGTGGCTTGAATTTATTGTTTGGTGGAGCCTAGGGGGATCGAACCCCTGACCTCATCGCTGCCAGCGATGCGCTCTCCCAGCTGAGCTAAGGCCCCGTGTTGTGATGTCGTCGTGAATCGGCGACAAGACAGATCATATCATGAATGGACATGACCTGTCAATCGCAAATTCAAAAAATTTCTTTCGCGGCCGGAATCAGCCTTGTAGCGTCTTGCCGTTGCCCGCTTCGGCGGCGGCCGTCTGCTTGGAAGGACGCTCGGGAAGCTGCAGCTTTCCGATCAGCACCCAGTAGAACGGCAGCTTGCGGATCAGCGCGATGACGACCCAGCTGATGAACAGCGCCGTCAGGAAAGCGAACGGCAGCGACAATTGGTACAGAATCGGATGTCCCGTATTGGTGTAGTCTCTATAGTACAGCAGCACAAGCGGATGAATCAGATAGACGCCGAAGGAGCAGGCCCCCAGATGAAGCACCCAATAACGAACCTTCGGCTTCAGCTTGCCGTACAGCCAGAACGACGCCTGGAACAGCACGATCGCGGACAGCCACGTTTGCACGCTCCAGGTCAAATCGAGCAGCCTCAGATGGAAGACGGCCTCCCCCATCCGCTGAAGTGTCCAGAGCGTCCCTTGAATGGAGCAGGAAATGACCCACAGCGTCCAGATGACGTATTTCCATTTGCTTCGCAGAAATGCCATAAAGGAATCGAAATAAAACGCCACAAAGATGCCAAGGAAATAATGCGACATATACGAGAACGAAATGCTTGCCTTATATGGATATTTAATAACGTACATATTGAGGAAGATATACGCCCATTGCAGGACGAAGCCGATCCAGATCGCATGTTTGGCCAGGCGCGGCATCTTTTTGAACAGCAACAGCAGGATCGGAAACAACAAATAAAATTGCACGTTGACGAATACAAAATAAAGATGCGGATACACCTTGCCCTGCAGCAGAAGCGTCAAGAACGTTTGCACCCGGTCCCAGTCCAGATCGGCCAGAACGCCCTTCCGATACAACTGCACCCCGTAATAAAGCATGGAAAACGCCGCATAGGGAATCAGAATGAATTTGATCCTTTTGAAATAGAAGCCTTTGAGAGAACCCAGCGTAAAATCCCGATTCCGATAACTGTAAAACAATACGAAAGCGCTCAAAAATATAAAGGTCGTCGTCCCGATTTTCAGAAACGAGTTGAAAAAGTTATAAACCGGAAACAGCAGCGCGTCCGGCTCCAGCATGACTTCCACCTTCGAAGTGGAATGGACGAAGATAACGGCCAGGATGGCCAACGCCCGCGTGATTCCCAATTCGTCGATGAATGTCCTTCCGCTTTGATTATTTTCCATAGCTTCAACATCCTCATTTGATTTTATGAACGGACGATTACCGTCAAATTATGCCATCCTATCATACACTATTGCATCGGCGTTGCCTATTATATTTTTCTCATAAATGAAGGACAAGCGCCAGCCCGCTTATAGATTTGGGTAAAAGTAACAGCAAAAAAAATACCCAATTGCAACATAATATCTCTGACATTCGTCATTTTTCTACAGATTGAATCTGCCGCGTGATGCTGTTAAACTGAAAAGTATGCTTGGTTTTCATGGTTCTCATAATCTAGTGATTCAAGGATCGCGGCTGTATTTCGAGAGGAGAATGTAGTCAGATGTTCAGAAATGCAAGTTTAGTATCGGTCGTTGTCATCATGGGCTTGCTGGTGTCGGCTTGTTTTGGCGGCAAACAGTATCAAGCCATAGACCCCTATTTACCAACGGCTATCGTATCGGATGACAATTCCGCCGTGGACTTGGGCGATTACAGCATACGCGCGGGCATCGTTCATCATCGCGACGGCGCCTCGCACGAAAGTCCGCTGCAGCAGCTGCAGCAGTCCAATCTGGTCAATTTGGAAACGAGCAGCCTGACCTTTGAAGATTGGGTGAGCCAGACGGGCGACAATAAATACGATCTGCTCTTGATCGACGCCAGCCTGGCATCGCTTGGCGAAGAAGATATGCAGAAGCTGGAAGAGCAGTCCCGCAGCTTTGCGGAGCAAGGCGGAACGCTGCTGCTGGCGCATGAGTTCGCCAAGATTTTCCCGCAAGATTTGACGGGGATCAAAGAAATTAAACCGATCGAATCCACTTCCCTCGAGTTCGGTTATCCCGAGGTGAGCTACAACCTGCAGTCGCTGCAGGACGTATGGATCAGCTTTACGAATACCTATTCGCAATACAACGGACTGAATCCCAAATTCCATATTAATCATGAATTTGGCGTGGTTGCCGACTCGGCCGAGCCGATCGTGACGCTGGACGGAACGGCGCTGTTCACCGCCAACAAGGTTGGAGACGGCACGGTCATCTGGGCCAACCATTTCCTCCCGAATGAACAGTTCATTACAAGATTCGATTTCAAGGCCGAAGACGAGCAAAAATATTTCCATTACGGTTATGCAACGGCGAACTACTTGTTCCATTCCGAGCTGGCGGCTTATGCGGCAAAGGAAAAGTTCGGCTATGCGCTGTCGAACGCTTACGGGCCTTACGGCAGACCGGGAATGGCGTGGCAAAACCACTATGAAGAAGCTTACTCCTACGTGCTGGAGGATATGATCGTCTGGACGGATTTGCTGAAGGAGCATATGCAGGTTCCGACGTTCTCCCTGGTTCGCAGCAGCTACAACGGCGGCCAGTGGCATTCTTCCATCGCCTGGAACGAAAATATCGGCACGGCCGAAGCGCCTGCGTTCCTGGGTTCCAACATGCACTCGCTGTTTACGAGCGGCGTCAGAATGCAAACGGAAAAAGATTATATCGACTTTGACCGTTATCCGGGCTACAACTCGCTCATGTCGGATACGGACAAGCCTTACAGGGCTTATATTACCGCCTTCGACTGGAATAACGACGGCAAGCTGGACCTGATTACGGGCAACGCGGAAGGCAAGCTGATGCTTCTGCTGCAGACGGCGGCGTCGGAGGGCAATCTGTTCCAGGAGCCTGCGGAAATCGGCGGTGTCTCCGTAAGCAGCTATGCGGCTCCAACGGCTGCCGACATTAACGGCGACGGCCTGCAGGATCTGATCGTCGGCGACGGCGAGGGCACGCTGACCTACTATCCGAATACCGGTACGGCCGGCAGTCCGAAATTTGCAGGCGGCCAAACGGTCATGCTGAACAACGGGCAGCGGCTCCAGGTCCCGGGACCGTCGGCTCCGCACCTCGCCGACTGGAACGGCGACGGTGTGCTCGATCTGCTGGTCGGCGACGGAGAAGGCTATATTCATCTGTTCACGGGCGAAGCGGCCGACGGCTCGATCCAATGGAGCGAAGCCGGCAAGCTGAGCGCCGGCGGCGAAACGATTCAAACGGGCCGAAACGCCGCTCCGCATGCCGCGGACTGGAATAACGACGGACGCCTCGACTTGCTGATCGGCTCGCTGGACGGCACGATTCGCCAATATTTCCGCGGCGAAGACGGCGGACTGTCCGACGGAGGCATCCTGCAAGGACAGCATTACAATTTTTATGGCAACCAAAATCTGATCGCCGGCAAAAACGTCATTCCGCTCGTCGTCGACTGGAATGGCGACGGCAAGCTTGATTTGCTGACCGGCCATATGGAATACGGCATTCCGCGGCCGATCGATCTGGGCTTCTTCCCTTACAAGGACCAAGTGCTCAAAAATACGAAATATGTAACGGACCGTTATTTGCCGCTTATCCCGCATATGTTCCTGCACAGCAACCTGACGGACGAGCAGGAAAAACGGGAAATCGAGCTGCACAAGCAAATGTTCCACAACTTGGGCCTGGAATGGGATAAAGATATGGGCGTCAACCACCATACCTGGCGCGTCAACAACGATGTGCTGCGCACGTTTGCCAATCAGGCGGCCGCGGGCATCTGGTGGAACTTCGGATTCAATCCGCCTAACGTAGGCACCGCGCCGCGCGACGGCATCGAATTTCTGATGGGCGTTCCGTTCGACGTGTCCAAGCTGGTGCCGATGAAAGGCGTGGACGGCGAAGACGTGCCGTTCGTGCTGCACGTTCCCGCACCGAACATCCTGAACTTCCCGAAAGCTTGGGATGCGCTTGGAAGATTCAACCTGCCGACCACTTATTTCGAGCATATCGAGCACAGCCAGAAAAAAGGGACGGACGTCAACGACAAACTGCTGAACAAGATTAGCTCGATGAACGAGTTCAGAAACAAATACAACTATACCTTCATGACGGAGCAGCAGATGGCCCGCTCGTTCCTGAACACATTCCGCGGCAAGGTTGGCGTGGAAATGACGGACAACGAGCTGAAGCTGACGCCGGACATGAGCGAAGTGCCATGGCAAGTGAAGGAATACGAGAACACCTTGGGCGTGCGGATCGAGCTTGGCGAGAAATACAAAGACATGGAGCTCGACACGGACAGCTGGTTCTTCTACAAAGACGAGCATGCCTACTTCATCGGCGTAGACAAGCCGGTGACGATCAAGCTGACCGAGAAATCGGAAATCGACAACCGCATTTACGTCGTGAAGACCAACTCGCCGGCGCTCATCGAACAATCCGGCGAAAGCTTGAAGGTAACGCTGAATACGGCGGGCATGCAGGAAATTACGTTCCACTCTCCCGTACCGCTTGAATTTACTGGCGAGAAAATGGATTACGTGCTGACGGAGGGCAACAACTACACCGTCATCCATTACGGCGATAAAGTGACGTTCGAAGTAAAAGCTTTAAAATAAGGGCAACCGCGCCATAAGTAATAAGCGCCCGCTCCTGACGAACTTGCACTTTTAACTGTAAAAGTACGCATAAACGGCTAAAGGCCATATCCGGATCAATCCCCGAATATGGCCTTTTCCAATGGCGGTCAAACAACAAACAAAAAACACGCAATATGCGTGTTCGAGTTCATACTATTTCTCTCTGTCATTATGCATCGGATGATTGGACAACAGGTGATTCAGCTCTTTCATAAACATCTCGATATCTTTGAATTGGCGGTATACCGACGCAAATCGGACGTAAGCCACTTCGTCGACGGGATAAAGCTGGCTCATAACGATGGAGCCAATCTCGCTGCTGTCCACTTCCGCATTCGCCGTAGTGCGCAGCTCCTTCTCTACCTCGGAAACGATGACCTCTAGCCTTTCCACCGGTACCGGACGTTTCTCGCAAGCCCGGATCAGACCTCTCAATATTTTGTCGCGGCTGAACTCCTCGCGGCTCCCGTCCTTCTTGATGACGATCAGCGGCGTTTCCTCGACCATTTCGAAGGTCGTAAACCGGCGGCTGCATTTCTCGCACTCGCGGCGGCGCCGTATCGATTTGTTTTCGTTCGCCGGTCTGGAATCCAGCACTTTCGTTCCCGCGTAATCGCAATAAGGACATTTCATAGGGTGCCCTCCTTTTCGCCATTGAATGTGAAGCGCTTCATTATCAATTTTGCCATACGTTTCCTGTAATGAACTTCGAAATTTTGCACATAATACGATTACCAACCGCAAGGAGGTGAACAACAATGAGCAGAAACCGCAGCAGCAACCAATTGGTAGTGCCGCAAGCGACAGCCGCTCTGGACCAAATGAAATTCGAGGTCGCTCAAGAGCTGGGCATCGCGATCCCGCAAGACGGTTACTATGGCAATATGGCAACTCGTGACGCTGGTTCCATCGGTGGTTTCATTACCCGCCGCCTGGTGCAAATTGCCGAGCAATCCCTTGCCGGTCAAAAATAATGATTCATTAAGCTTGTACGAATAAAAATGCCTTGGAGAGGCTCGTCCGATGCGGCGGGCCCTTCGGGGCATCACCGGCTTGCAAGCGTATGTTCAAAAGACCGGGTACAGGTCTTTGTATTTATTATAGTAGTAATAAACCTTTTGTACATAGTGTCTCGTTTCGCCGAACGGGATATCCTCGGTGGTGCCGATTTCCCCGTTCCAGACGCCGTCGTCCAGCCATTTCCTCACATTGCCGGGTCCTGCGTTGTAAGCGGCGACGGCGGCAATCATATTGTCGTCGAACTGTTCGTGCAGCATGTTCAAATACCAGGAACCGACTTCGATGCTGACATCCGCCCGATGCCGCAGCATATCGTCGGTGACCTTATCGAAACCTGCCTTTTCCACAACCCAATGAGCCGTGCTCGGCATCAGCTGCATCAACCCGAGCGCTCCTTTTCTCGATTCCCTGCCGGTCTGATAATTGGATTCCGCCCGAATGACGGCGGCGATCAAATGCGGCTCCAAATTGTAGTTGGAGGCGCTTGCCCGAATATCTTCTTTATAATGGATCGGATATATTTTGGAAGCCAGCCAATCCGAACGAATAAACCATACAATCAGCAATATCAAGATAACCGCCAGCAAAAGTCTTTTTTTGAATGTTCGTTTTTTTCTCATGGCAATCCCTGACTTTTCCAAAACTGTTCGACCTGGCGCTCCGTTTCCTCCAGCGAGCCGCTGTTGTCGATGACCCAGTCCGCCCGCCGCCGTTTTTCTTCGATGTCCATCTGCAAAGCGATGCGCCGCTCGGCTTCTTCCCTGCCTAAATCGTTGCGTGCCATCAGCCGGACCAATTGCGTCTCTTTCGGCACGTATACGACCATAATGCCCTCGTAAAGCTTCTCTTGTTTCGTTTCATACAATAAAGGGACGTCCGCCACGATCAAGGCATCGGGCTCCCGTTCCGCATATGTACGTATCCGCTCCCGCATCGTTTCCCGGATGGCGGGATGGGTAATGCTCTCCAGCTTCCGAAGCGCGGCGTCGTCCTGAAAGACGATACGGCCCAATGCGGGGCGGTTCAACGAGCCGTCCGGGTTCAGCATAGCTTGTCCGAATTCGGAGGCGATCGCCTCCAGCGCCGGCTCTCCCGGCATAACCACTTCCCTCGCCACGGCATCCGCATCGACCAGTTTGGCGCCGCGCAGCGTCAGCAGGCGGCCTACCGTGCTTTTGCCGCTGGCGATGCCGCCGGTCAAACCCATAATCATGGTATCGCCCGCCTCCTATAACAGCTTCGTTATTCCAAGCACAATCAATAATATTCCCGGCAGGCAGCTGATTGCATGCATCCCTTTTCGAGGCGACAGCCGGATGCCCAGCCGGGTTCCCGCGATTAGGAACAAAGCTCCGGTTACGGCAATGGCGACAGCCGTCAACAAGGCGGGCAGCCCCAGCAGCGCAGCCCCCAGACCGGCTCCGAACGCGTCCAGCGACAGCGCCGTGCCCAGCATCAGCGCTTCCGAAGACGAGATGGTGCCCGAACGGTCAACGTCCGCAGCCTGCGGCGTTCGCAAGATCTGAATGACAAGGCCGAGACGCTTCAGTTCGACCAGCAAGACGGTCGACGGCGAAGCGGAACCAGCCGCCAAAGGCAAAGCTTCCGCCGCTTGGTCTTCACTTGCAGACGATCCGCTTTCCGAATCGGCGCCTTCTTTCGTTCGAAGCAGCTGAATAAGCGCCCAGCAGCCGATGGCGATCAATATTGCAGCACCGGCAATATTGGCCGCATGCTCCGAAATGACGCCGCTGAGCCAGCTGCCCGCCTGCATGGACAGCCAAATAATCAAGCCGGAACAGCATGCAATAATGATCACGGACAACAACGGGATCCGAATTCGTCTAAGTCCGTAAGTAACGCCGACTCCGAAACCGTCCAGACTGACGGCAAACGCAAGCACGATGACCGATGCCAGATGCGCCAACAACGTTGTCCCCTCCCGCCGGTCGAAGCCCCGGACGCCGGAAGCGGCCGGGAACATTCGCCTAGATGATAACAACATCATCATATGCGGGGAAGTCTTCATCGTGCACAGCGGACATGATCAGCTCTGCGGCCGCTTGGCGCGCGCGGCCCGGAGCGGCTGGCATCGAGGGCAATAATGCGTGCCCCTTCCTCCGACGACGGACTTGGCAATCGGACCGGAGCATGACGGGCACGGTTCGTCTTTGCGGCCGTACACGAGCAGCTGGTGCTGAAACATCCCCATCTCGCCCTGTCCGTTCACATAAGATTTGACGGAGGAGCCGCCGGCTTCGACGGCCCTTGTCAGCGTCTCCCGAATCGCTTCGTGAAGCCGCCGCCACTCGGCCGGCTTCAGGCTGTCCGGCGTTCGTTCCGGATGAATCCGGGCCTGGTGCAGCGCCTCATCGACATAGATGTTCCCCAGGCCGACGATGAGCTCCTGATTGAGCAGCAGCGGCTTGATCCGAGAGGAGCGCTTGTGCAAGCGGCTTCGGAGCTCCTCTACGGTAAACTCCGGCTCCAGCGGCTCGATGCCGAGCTTGTTCAGCGGGGGCTGCTGCAGCTCTTCTCCGGCGGCAAACAGATGCATCGTGCCGAATTGGCGAACGTCTTTATATCGAAGGTCGGTGCCGTCCTCCAAATGAAAAATGACATGGGTGTGAAGCTCGACCGGTTCCTCCCGGTCGTATACTCCGTAACGGCCTTCCATTCGCAAATGGGAGACCAGCACGAGTCCGTCCAGCAAAATGCGCAAAAACTTGCCTCGCCGCTCCACCCGCTCTATCGTCCGTCCCGCCAGCGCGTCCGCGAATTGGGAAGGCTCGGCGGGCCGCTGGACGATGCGGGGAAGCGACACCGTCACCGATGCGATCGTCCGGCCGGCAACCAGCTGATTCAATGTTGTCTTGACCGTCTCTACCTCTGGAAGTTCAGGCACTTCTTCTCACCTCAACAACCATTATACCGGATTGCGGCCGGACACGCCTCCCGAACCTCATTTCGCCTCGTACCAATTATATCCGTAGCTGACATCCGCCTTCAGCGGCACGTCGAGCTTGATGGCTCCGGACATTATATCCGGCACCAGCGTCTTCATCAAGTCCAGCTCGTCCGGCGGCACCTCGAATACCAATTCGTCATGCACCTGCAGCAGCATGCGGCTCTTCAGCCCGCGCTCGCGCAGCGCCCGGTCCATCTGCACCATCGCCAGCTTGATGATGTCGGCCGCCGTCCCCTGGATCGGCGTGTTCATCGCCGTACGTTCCGCGAAAGAACGGAGATTGAAGTTGGACGAGCGGATTTCCGGCAAATAACGGCGGCGCTCCAGCAGCGTCGTCACGTAGCCGTCCCGCTTCGCCTGGGCGACGATATCGTCCATATATCGCTTGACTCCCTTGAAGACGGTCAAATATTGCTCGATGAACTTGCCGGCTTCCGTCGGCGTTATGCCGAGATTTTGCGACAGTCCGAATGCGCTGATGCCGTACACGATGCCGAAATTGACCGCCTTGGCGGTCCGTCTCATATTGGCGTCCACCTCCTCGGGCTTCACCCCGAACACGTCCATCGCCGTTTTCGTATGAATGTCCATGTCGCGTACGAAAGCTTCCTTCAGGTTCTCGTCTCCCGAAATATGGGCCAGCACGCGCAGCTCGATCTGCGAATAATCCGCCGCCAATATCGTCCAGCCCGGCTCCGACGGCACAAACGCCTTCCGGATTTGCCGGCCTTCCTCCAGCCGGATCGGGATATTTTGCAAGTTCGGAAACTGGCTGCTGAGCCGTCCCGTCGCCGCGATCGTCTGGCGGTAATACGTATGGATCTTGCCCGTTTCGCCTCGTATTTCCTTCAGCAGCCCTTCCACGTACGTCGACTGCAGCTTGGACAGCTGGCGATAATGAAGGATAAGCGGCACGATATCGTGATATTTGGCCAGCTCCTCCAGCACCTCGGCGTCGGTGGAATAACCGGTTTTCGTCTTTTTCTTGGCGGGCAGTCCCAGCTTCTCGAACAGCACTTCGCCCAGCTGCTTGGGCGAGTTGATGTTGAACTCCGTACCGGCCAAGGCATAGATCTCGCTCATAATCGAAGACAGCTTCGTTTCAAGCTCCCGGCCAAGCCGTTCCAGCTCTCCGCTTTCCGTCTTGATGCCCTGCAGCTCCATGCCGGCCAGCACGCGCGACAGCGGCTGCTCCAGGTCGAAATACAGCTCCTTCATGCCTGTCCGCTCCAGCTCCGCGGTCATCTTCGGCGCAAGCCGCCGAACGGCGTCGGCCTTCAGCGCGAGATGGCGGTACAGCGCGTCAGGCTCTGGCACCTTGAACTTCGCTCCCTTGCCGTAGACGGACTCGTCCGACGGTACGCCGGCGATGCCTTGCCGCTCGCAAATGCCGGACAGCGTCTGCGGGCCTTCCGTAGGGTCGAGCAGGTACGCCGCCAGCTGCGCGTCGAAGGCGGCTCCGCCCAGCGTCAGCCCGCTCCAGCGCAGCGTCAGCTCGCACTTGTGCAGATCGAAGCCGATCTTCGGCAAGCCTTCGTCCTGCAGCCAATCTCTCAGCTTGGCGGCATAGGGCGCCTGCAGCGCTTCCACGGTGAGCACCCACACCCGTTCCTCCGTGGCCGCGGCGAAGCCAAGCAGCGAAGCGACGTGCGGATTTTCCCCGATCGCTTCGATATAGAGGCCGTGCTTCCCGCCTGCGGCGCGAAGCGCATCGACCATCGCTTCCAGATGAGGCAGGTCGGCCTCCGAAGCGATGACGGCCAGTTCCAGCTCGGCGGCGGCCGCCTCCGCTTCGGCTTCGGTCGCTCCGCTCTCTCCGGCCAGCTCCAGCCGCTCCAGCAGCGATTTGAATTCCAGCTTGCGGAACGCCTCTCCCAGCGCGGCCGGATCGTAGCCGGCATAACGGATGTCGTCCTCGGTGCGCTCCAGGGGCACGTCGCGGAAGATCGTCGCCAGCTTTTTGCTCATGACGGCGTCCTCGCGATGATTCTCGATATTTTCCTTCAGTTTGCCTTTGAGCTTGTCCAGATTGTCCAGCACCTGCTCGACGGTGCCGTGCTCGTGCAGCAGCTTGAGCGCCGTCTTCTCGCCGACTCCCGGCACCCCGGGAATATTGTCCGATGCGTCGCCCATCAAGCCTTTCAGATCGATGATCTGCACGGGCTTAAGCCCGTACTTCTCTCCGATCGTCTCCGGCGTGTACAGCTCGACCTCGCTCACTCCCTTGCGCGTAACGGCCACCGTTACGCCTTCCGACGCCAGCTGCAGCATATCCTTGTCGCCCGTCACGACGATGGCCGGCACGCCTTGCTCGTCGGCCTTCTTCGTCAGCGTGCCGATAATGTCGTCCGCCTCGTAGCCGTTCAGCTCGTATTGCGCGATGCCGAAGGACGAGATCAGCTCCTTCAATACGGGAAACTGCTCCGACAGCTCCGGCGGCGTCTTCTGCCGGCCTCCCTTGTATTCGCTGTACCCTTCATGGCGGAACGTCACCTTGCCCGCGTCGAACGCGACAAGCACGTGCGTCGGCTTATGCTCGTCCAGCAGCTTCAGCAGCATCGTCGTAAAGCCGAACACCGCGTTCGTGTGCAAGCCTGCCGAATTCGTCAGAGGCGGCATCGCAAAAAACGCCCGGTAGGCGATGCTGTTGCCGTCAATCAACATCCATTTATCCATCTGCTCCATGGCACCCCATTTCATCGCAATGCAATTCTATTCCCTATCATACCACAAAATGGGCTTCCCCCAAGCGCGATAACGGCATCGGGAAAGCCCGGAACAAAAAAACGGATAAACGAATCAGCGAGCAAACGGCTTCGGGACGCCAAGCAAATATCCTTGCGCCAAAGGAACTCCAAGCTCCTTCAGCCGGTGCAGCTCTTCCTCCCGCTCGATCCCTTCGGCGATAACCGAAACGCCCATTTTGCTTCCGATTCCCATTAACGTTTGAACGACATAGCTTTTCATCTCATCCTGGTCGACGTTGCGTATGATGGACCGGTCCACCTTCAGAAAATCGGGCCTTAATTCCACAACCGATTGCAGCGAGGAGTAGCCCGCCCCGACATCGTCGATGGCGATCCGGTAGCCTTGCTTGCGGTAATGCTCCAACGCCTTCTTGACGGCTCCGAAATCCGCAATAGAATCCCGCTCCGTAATTTCGAAGACGACGTCCTCGGGCGCAAGCCCGTAACGGTCCAGAAGCCGCAGCGTCTGTCCCGGACTGAAGGACGGGTCCTCCATAATTTGCGCCATCACGTTAATAAACAGCTTCGGTCCGCCGCCCGGCATCGCAAATCCGCTCACCGCCGCCTCCCTCGCCAACGTTTCCAAGGCGTACAGGCTGCCTTCCGCATCCGCGAACGCAAACAGCTGAAGCGGACCGCCGAACCAGTCCGGCGTCCGCAGGCGGGTCAGCGCCTCGTAACCGTATACGGCGCCGTCCTGCAGCGAGACGATCGGCTGATAAGCGGAATAGATGCCGCGCTCGCGCAGCAGCCGGGCAAAGGCCCGACGCCGCAGGCTCCGCTCCATCGCATCCTCCGTCCCGCCGTGAAGAACGGCGCCCTTGGCGGCCTCGTACCACAGCTCCTTCCCGCCTTGGCCGTCCGGGAAGGCCGCCGCCACGCCGATATGGAGCCTCCCCTCCGGCGCGGATCCGTCAATTTGCCGAACCGTCTCGATAAACCGGGCTTCCCAATCCCTCGTTCCGTAGTACGCTCTCTCCAGCAGCTCCGTCTCGAGCTCTTCGCGATTCCCCGGTCCGAGCCTGACGCGGATGAACAAGTCGCCGTGCAGCCAGTGCAAGTCCGCCCGAAGGCTGCCCTCGCGGATCAACCTCTCCGCTTCCGTACCGGCAAATGCTTTCCATTCCCGGTCAATAAAGGAAGCGGCGCCCTCCCTTGCCTTCTCGCGCGACGGCCTCGTCCATGAAAGATAAATCATTCCTACGCCGCCGGCGCCGGCGCCTCCTTTGAAGCCTTTGACCCAACCGTTGTCCCGCTTGTCCGTTTCATAAGGCAGCCGCAGCTGTTCGAGATTATTAATCACGTTACTTTCGTTCCTCTCCGATATACATGGCTGTCAATGAATCCATCTCGTATACGCTGCCTTGCCGCAGCTTGGCCCGCTTCTTCAGCCGCGCGGACAACCGCGACACCTCCTCCGCCGATACCCGCTCCCGCCCGTCGCACAGCAGAAGGGACAGCGACAGCGTGACGCCTTCCTGGCCGATCCGGTTGCCGCTCCGGTCTTCCACGAACCCGGCCTCAGCGCCGCCGTAGAACGGCCGAACCTCGCGGTCGAACCGCGAAACCAGCCGACGGCACAGCTCCTCGGCCCGTTCCGGTTCCAGCAAGGCGATAAAATCGTCTCCGCCGATATGGCCGACGAAATCGTCCCGGCCGCCCCATTCGGCGACGGCAGACTGAATGAGCTTCGCCAGGAAACGAATCAACTCGTCGCCAAGCGAAAACCCGTAGCAATCGTTAAACCATTTGAAATAGTCCAAATCGGCGTACAGCACCGCGAAAGGCCGTCCGCTGTCCAGCCTTCGGCGAAGCTCGGCCTGAATCCCCTCGTTGCCGGGCAAGCCCGTGAGCGGATTGGCGGCGCGCGCCGCTTCCGTCCGCAGAGCAGTCAACCGCTCCAGGATGGAGCGTATTGTCGCGGCTCCGGCCAATTGGCCCGCCCTTGTTATGATGACGATATCGTACAGCTGGGCATAATCCCTGGACATCGCCAGCTGGGACACTTGATCCACGGTCTCGCTCTCGTCCACGATCAGCGGCTGGCTGTCCATAATTTTTTCGACGGGCCGGTTCCAATAAAGAGGGAGCCCGAATTGCCCGGCCAGAAGCTGATGCAGCTTTTCCTTCATGAGCAAGCCGACGGGCATGCCGTCCTTCGCGATGACCGCTCCTTGCTCCTTCGGGTTCGATTTGAACAATCGGGCCGCTTCGGACACCTGCGCGTCCGATTTCAGCACAGGCACCGGCGCGGCCAGATGACCGATGGTCAAGCGAATCTGCGCGCTGGCCGTCCCAGCGTTCGCATCGGCCGCCGGCTCGTCGGTCCCATACCGGACCGGTCCGCCTGCCGCCTGCCGGTGAATCCAAGCTTCTTCCATGCCGCCGGCCGAAACGTTCGCGGCCGCTTCCCCCAGCATGCGCAGCACCGCCAGATCGGGGGACTGCCCCGGCGGGACCGGATAAGCGAAGGCGATGCCGGCCGTATGCCGGCCTGCGCCCGCGGCGCCGCCGTCCATGCCGGCGGGGGCTCCTTCGGAATACTCCGCCGCATCAAGCCGCTCCCGCAATCGTCCGAGCGATTCGAGCGCCTGTCTTTCCGCCTGAACGGACGGATCGCGGCGATACAGCAAGTAATAATGCTCGCCGTCCATCCTTTGCTTCCAGAACAGACTCTTCTCGGCCCGTTCCCATGCCCCGATCGCCGCTTCCGACGCGCCGCCGGACTTCGCCGGCTTGACGCAAACGGCCGCAACCGCGCCGTGCTCCCATCTTCTAACAACCTCTTGCACCATATGGCCGTTCAGTAATCCGACTCCAAGCTCATTCATTTCGATCCCCTCTGCAGCCGAACGCAGCATTTTTTCTCATTGTAAGGGAAGTTTGTGAAACGAAATGCCCAGTTTTGTTAAAGTTCCGTAAAATCCGGCAAAAAAATAGTCCCTAAGAAGCAAACCGCTCCTTAAGGGACTGGGTCTTCAGGCATTCAAATCCGGGCGCGAGCCCGTTACGAGGTAGACGACGCTTTCTCCGATATTGGTCGCATGGTCGCCGAACCGCTCCATGTAGCGGCCGACGAAGCTGAGAAGGGAAGCTTGCGCAATGTTCCTCGGATTTTCCATCATCAGCAGCATCAGTTCCCTCGTAATTTGGCCAAAAAGCGCGTCGACCTGATCGTCGTCCTTCGCCATCTTGTAGGCGAGATCAACGTTCTCCTGAACGAAGGACTGGATCGATTCGTAGGTCATTTGCTGAATAATTTCCGCCATGCGCGGCAAATCGATCAGCGGCTTGATAAGCGCCTGTCCTTCCAGACGAAGCACGACCTTGGCGATATCGACCGAAAGGTCGCCCATCCGCTCCAGATCGCTCGCAATGCGGAAGGCGGACAAGATGCGGCGCAAATCCTTCGCCACCGGCTGCTGCGTGGCGATCAGCTTGGCGCCGATCTCCATCACCTTGTCTTCCATGCCGTTAAGCGTATGGTCGGCTTCAATTACCTTCCGTGCGCGTTCGGTATCGACCGTCTTCAATGCCTCCGTCGCTTCGACCAGCGCCTCCTCGACGAATGTCCCCATATCGACCAGCAATTGATGAAGCTGCTCCAGCCCTTGATCGAATTCCTTGCGTCTTGTCATCATCGTATACTTCCTCCCCTTAGCCGAAGCGGCCGCTAATGTAATCCTCCGTCCGCTGATCGGACGGGTTGGAGAACAGCTTCTCCGTATCTGAATATTCAATGACTTCGCCGTTCAGGAAAAAGACTGTTTGATTGGATACCCGGGCGGCCTGGTGCATGTTGTGCGTCACCATGACGATCGTGTATTTGTCTTTCAATTCCTGGGCCAGCTCCTCGATCTTCAGCGTCGAGATCGGGTCCAGCGCGGAGGTCGCTTCGTCCATGAGCAAGATGTCCGGATTGACCGCCAAGGCGCGGGCGATGCAGAGCCGCTGCTGCTGGCCGCCGGAGATGCTGAGGGCGGAACGCTTTAGATGATCCTTCACCTCATCCCACAGCGCGGCGGCGCGAAGGCTGCTTTCCACAATTTCGTCCAGCTGCTTCCGGTTCTTGATGCCGTGAATGCGCGGTCCGTAAGCGACGTTGTCGTAGATCGACTTCGGGAACGGATTGGGCTGCTGGAAGACCATGCCGACTTTTTTGCGGAGCGTCTCCACGTCCATCTCTTTGGAATAAATATCCGTGCCCCCGATGGACAGTCCTCCTTCGATGCGCGTACCGGGGATCGTGTCGTTCATCCGGTTCAGCGTGCGAAGCAGCGTCGACTTCCCGCAGCCCGAAGGTCCGATGAAAGCGGTAATCGCTTTTTCGGGAATCGTCATCGTCACGTCCTTCAATGCATGAAAGCCGCTGTAATACAGATTCAGCTTGTTAATATCGATCAGTGTCTTCGTCATTCCCTTTCCCCCATGACCGGAATATAAATTCCATCGTATTTCGACGTTTACAATTCATTAACATTTCTCGTGAAGAAAATGTGATGTCCTCCAGACACCACATTTTCGATACCGTGTCCCTATTTGCCCAACCGCATATGCTCCGCCTCGTTTCACATCTGCTTCTAATACTAAAGGCTTTTTGTTAATCGAATATTCTTTTTTTGTAAACTGCATGTTAAATAAAGCCGCATGCCGGCGCAACGCCTTGGAACAGGCCATGCCAAAGCCTTCCTTCCGGCGCATGCGCTCGCCGCTGCCGACGCGGATTATGCTATAATGTTGATCAGAGAATGTACGGGAGGATACGAACATGAACGACAAGCAAAAGGTTCTCGAGGCGGTCGACGAATGCGCGGAGCGGTTCCGCGGCATTTCCCTGGCCATCGGGCGGCGGCCCGAGCTCGGACACGAAGAAGTATACGCCTCCGGGCTGCTCTGCGCGGAGCTGGAGCGGCACGGCTTTACCGTGGAGAGAGGGACGCTGGGGCTGGAGACGGCCTTCGTCGCCGTATACGATTCCGGCAAGCCCGGCGCTGTCGTCGGCTTCCTGTGCGAATACGACGCGCTGCCGGAAATCGGACACGCCTGCGGCCATCACCTCATCTGCTCCATGAGCGCGGCGGCGGCCGTCGCCCTCAAGAGCGCCGCGGACAAGCTGGGCGGCGTCCTTCGTGTCTACGGAACGCCCGCGGAAGAAACGAAAGGAGCCAAGGTGCCGATGGCGGAAGCCGGCTTGTTCGACGATTGCGACATCGCGCTGATGGCCCATCCTTACCATACGTTCGAAAGATCCGGCCAATCGCTGGCTCTCGATGCGATACGGTTTGAATTCAAGGGGAAAGCCGCCCATGCGGCCGCCAGCCCCCACGAAGGCGTCAACGCCCTCGACGCCGTCATCTCGCTGTTCAATGCGGTCAACGCGCTCCGCCAGCAAACGCGCAGCGATGCCCGCATTCACGGCATCATCGACCACGGCGGCACGGCGCCGAACATTATACCGGACTACGCCTCGGCGAAGTTTTACGTCCGCTCCGCGACGCGGACCTATACGGACGAGCTGACGGCCAAGGTGCAGCGCTGCGCGGAAGGCGCGGCGCTGCAGGCCGGCTGCGAGCTGACGACGAGCCGCTACGAATATTCCTACGACGAGCTCGTCACGAACGAGACGCTGTCGGAGCAGTTCAACCGCAACCTGATCGAAGCCGGCATACCGGAGGAGCAGATCGAATCCGGCAAGGACAACGGCTCGCTCGATCTAGGCAACGTCTCCGCCCGCTGTCCGGCGATCCATCCGTACGTGAAAATTGTGGAGGAGCGCCTGATGCTGCATACGGAGGCGTTCCGCGACGCGGCCATGACGGACAAGGCGCTGGACCGGATGATCTTCGGGGCCAAGATGCTGGCGGCGACCGCTTACGACGTCATGGCCGATCCCGCGCTGCGGGCGCGCATCCGCGCCGAATTTGAAGCGGGCCGCAAGTAACGGCGACAAGCCGCCGCATCGATCAGGAGGCTGACACATGGAAGCATACAACGAACGGGTCATGTACGAAAATCCGCTGCTGTCGATCCGGATTTTCCAGACGCAGCGTCAGGACATCCATATGACGAATTGGCATTACCATAAGCAGCTGGAGCTGATTCTCATTCTGGAAGGGCAGCTGGAAGTGACGCTGGAGAAGGAAAGCTTCCTGCTGGGACCCGAAGACCTGATCATTATCGGGGCATCGGAGCTCCACCGCGACCGCAATTCGAAGCATTTGGACTATATTGTGCTGCAATTCGATCTGGAGCAGTTTTTCGACTCCAGCTCGATTCCGTACATGAGATATTTTGCGGAAACGAGGGCCCCGCTCAGCCAGGCCAATTATATTTACCAGCAAAACGACGACGTGAGGCGGCAAACGGGGAATTGCATCAAGCAAATTTTGGCGGAGGCAACCACAAAGGAGACGGGCTACGAGCTGGCGGTCAGCATTTTGATCAAGCAAATTTTGCTGCTGCTGCTTCGCAGCGACAGCCGGAAGGTGCTGGCCGAAGGGGACAACTTCGACAAGATCAGGCTGAAGCCGGTGCTGGACTACGTCGAGGAGCGGCTGACCGACCGGATCCAGGTGGAGGAAGTGTGCAAGATCGCCAATATGAGCTACTACTATTTCGTCAAATATTTCAAAAAAACGATCGGCTTGTCGTTCACGGAATACGTCAATTACCGCAAAGTGAAGCGGGCGGAAAGAATTTTGCTGACGAAGGATTTAAGCATTTCCGAGGTGGGCGAAAGGATCGGCATGCCGAATATGGCGCATTTCTACAAAATGTTCAAGAAATACAACCACTGCTCGCCCAAGCAGTTCCAGCGCAAAATGCTTCCGTGGCAGCGGCAATAAGCTTGCAACGGCTCCAAACATGGCAAAAAGCTCGTATTCCCTAAGATTTAGGGGCTGCGAGCTTTTTGGGCATAACGAGCTTATATCCGACGCCTCGAATCGATTCGATCTGGACCGACTGCTGGCCGAGCTCCAGCTTCTTGCGCAGCGAGCTGACATGAACGTCGACCGTGCGCTGCCCGCCTACATAGTCGAAGCCCCAGACGACGTTCATCAGATCGTCCCGGGTAATGACCATGCCGGGCCGCTGCACGAGATACAGCAGCACCTCGAACTCCTTCGGCCTGAGCGGAATCGGCTCGTTGTGAACGATGACCTCGTATTTCTCGGGGTAAATGGACAGCTCCCCGATCGTAATGACTTTCTCCGAGGAGGCGACCGCCGGCTTCTCCCCGTCCTGCTTCGTCCGTCGCAGCACGGCAGACACGCGGGCCAGCAGCTCCGCGACGCCGAACGGCTTCGTAATGTAATCGTCGGCGCCGTGCTTCAAGCCTTGCACGACCTCCTCCTCCGCATTGCGCGCCGTTAGAATGATGACCGGCGTGGCGACGCCGTTCTGGCGCAGCCGGTTCAGCACCTCGAAGCCGTTCATCCCCGGCAGCATAATATCGAGAACGATCAAGTCGAACGTTCGCTGAAGCGCCGTTTGAAGACCTTCGGCGCCGTGGTCGACGACCGTCGTATCATAACCTTCCTGCGTAAGATTGTACGTCAGCAGGCGAGCCAGCGTCGGCTCGTCCTCGATAACCAATATTTTATACGACATGATGATGATGACCTCCGCATTTGCGTCTGCGGCTTGTTCGCCCCATCCGCCATTTCTTTACGATCATTAAGTCTAGTTTACCACGGTTTCGTGAAGAATAGGTAAACCATTTTTGCAACGGCCTATTGGAGGACAGGCAGCTCGATCGTAAAAGTCGTTCCGACGCCGACCGTGCTTGTGACGGCGATCGTTCCCTTATGAAGCTCCACCAGATGTTTGACGATCGACAGCCCGAGTCCCGTCCCGCCCGAGCTTCGGGATCTGGCCTTGTCGACTCTGTAAAACCGTTCGAAGATGCGGGGCAGATCCTTTTTCGGAATGCCGATGCCGGAATCGCTGATCCGGATGCGGATATGGTCTTCGCCCGCGGCCTCGGCCGAGACGGATACCCGCCCGCCTTCCGGCGTATAGTTGATCCCGTTGGACAACAGGTTCATAATGATTTGCCGCAGCCGATCCTCGTCCGCCTCCACGTACAAGCCCGGCTCGACGGTCATGCTTAACCCGATCCCTTTGCGCGCCGCTTCGGCTTCCATCAGCGTGATCGTTTTGGCCATGAAGCTTTCCAGCTCGACCGGCGAGAACATAAGCGGCACCCGGCGGGATTCGATCTTGGACAGTTCCAAAATATCTCCGATCAGCCGGTTCAGCCGGTCGCTTTCGTCGTAAATGATCTGCAGGAAGGAACGGGCCGTCTCCTCGTCCTTGACCGCCCCGCCCAGCAGCGTCTCCGCAAACCCTTTGACCGCCGCGATCGGCGTCTTCAGCTCATGCGAGACGTTGGCGACGAATTCGCTTCTCATCCTCTCCAGCCTGCGGATCGCGGAAACGTCCTGCAGCACGAGCAGCACGCCGCCGAATTCGCCTCCGCCCTGAACGATCGGCACCAAGTTGAGCTCCAGCAGCCTTTCCTCCGGAAAATAAAACGTAATTTCCTCGCGCAAATGCTCCTTCGTATCAAACGCTTCCTGAATAATTTGGGCCAGCTCGTATTGCTGCTTCGCGTCCGTGAAAGGTTTGCCCTTCATCTCGCGGGCTGTAAAGCCGAGCACCTCCTCCGCCCTCCGGTTCATGAGCGAAATTTCGCCGGCGGCGTCGATCATGACGATGCCGTTGATCATATTGGCCAGGACGCTTTCCAGCTGGTTTTCGTTCTGCCTGATGCGCGACATTTGCAGCTGGAGGCTGTCGGCCATCGCGTTGATCGCGGTGCCGAGCTCGCCGATTTCGTCATGCTTCATCACTTTGACGCGGGCCTTGTAGTCCATGTTTTTGATTCGTTTGGCGACCTTCGTAATTTGCTCCAGCGGCCTCGTAAGCCCAAGCGCGATCCGGTAGCTGATCAGCGCGGCAACGACAAACAGGACGACCAGTCCTCCGACGAGCACGGCCGTCAGCCGGCTGACGCTCCGGTCGACTTCATTCAAACTTATCGCTAGACGGAGCAGATACGGATCTTCCCCCGGAACGACCGTCACCGGAATCGCCACGTACATCATGCTTTCGCTCAACGTCTCGCTCGTGCGGACGCTTCTTCCCGTTCCATGCTGCAGGGCCGCCTGAACCTCTTCCCGGTTGATATGGTTGTCCATATCGGCGGGATTGTGGTCCGAATCTCCGAGAACGACGCCGTCGCTTCGGATGAAGGTAACCCTCGCCTCCATATATTGCTTCAGCTGCTTCGCCTCTTGCGTATAATAGTCGATCGACTCCGGCAGCTCGCCGGAACGCCAGTCCATCTTGCCGGAGATCAGCCGCATTTCCCTCACCAGCGTTTCCTCCAGCACGTTAATATGATTGTCCTTGAACGATTTGATCATCAGGAAGCCCGACGCGGCGACGGACAAGCCGACCATCGCGATAATAATGAGCGTCAGCCTTGCGCGGAAGCTGTTCATGCCGATCTCTCCTTTTGCATACAACGTTTATCGTACATGCGTCTGCGCGGAATCGCCAGCCTTGCTTCGGTTAATTTTTTGTAAAACGTAATGATGCAGCGTCGCCGCCGGCTGCTGGATCAGGATCGACAGCACGACGGGAACGGCCGCAAGCGGGCTGAAATAACCGAGCGCCAGCACGATGCCCAGCGAGATGTTGCGCATGCCGGTCGCATAGGACGCCGTCACTTGAAGCCGCCAGTCCCGCCGGCCGGCAAAGCCGACGAAGCCGACGGCGTAGCAGACCGCCACCAGCAGCAGCGAGACGGGAACGAGCAGGAGCATGTCCGACTTGAGCGTATGCACGTGCGGCGCGATGGCCGCGGCGTTCAAGGCGACGACCGAGGCGAAGCAAAGCTTCGACACGGGCGCCGCGTAAGGCTTCACCCAGCCTTGCAGCCTGCCGCGGGACCATTCGTGAAGCGCCACGCCGATGACGGTCGGCAGCACGATCAGGATCGTCAAGTCGAGCATAAGCGGTCCCGCTTTCACCTCGATCGCCGATCCGAAAAACAGCTGCACGCCGGCGGGAACGACAAGCGGGCTCAGCAGCGAGTCCAGGACGACCATCGCCAATATAAGCGGCACGCCGCCCCCCGACATGCCGACCCACAGTACGCTGGACACGCCCAGCGGAATGAGCGCGAACAGCACCAGGCCGACGACGTAAGGCGAGTCCGCGCCAAAGGCGAGCGCGCCCAGCCCGTAGGCGGCAAGCGGCGTCAAGCCGTGCGCCAGCAGCAAGGCGGCGGCCAAAATACCAGGCTTGCGCATCACGCCCCGAAGCTGCTCAAGTCCGCAGCCAATCGCCATCGTCAGCGTGACGAAAGCGAACAAATACGGAACCGCTTCCGTATAACCTGCCAGTTGATCGGACAGCAGGTAGCCCGCCGCGAGCGAGCCCGGTACGAGCAGAAACATCCATTTTTCAAACCAGTCGTTGAAAGCCAAGCCGAAATTGCGCATGATGCCCTTCCCTCATTTGCCGTTCGCCCGTTTGCCCGGGCAAACCTATCGTATCGTAGCCGCACAAGCGAATAAGTTTTATAATAGCATAGAGGAGTTTTCCGATATATATTTTTCAAGAAAAAACGGGCGGTGCGCAATGAACAACAGCCGATATACGAATGCAATCATTCAGATGCAGTATGTTTCCCGATGGAAGGAATATTCGCCGCGGTACAGAGACAACGCCGCGAGCCACAGCTTCCGCTGCGCCGCGTTGGCCGTTCTGGCGGGCATTGTGGAGAAGAAGGTGTACGGCAACGACTTGCCGATGCTGTCGCTGGTCGGCCGCGCTTTGCTGCACGACTTGAACGAAACGGTCACCGGCTCGATCAAATACGTCACAAAAAAAGACGCCATGCTGGCCGATCATATCAGCAGGCTGGAGTCGGAGGTCAGCAAAGATATCGTTTCGTATTTGTCCCGCTCGCTGCAGCCGCACTTTTACGAATTTATCGTCGACGCCGAGGACGGCAGCTACATGGGCAGCCTCGTCAAAGCAATCGATTCCTTCGACGCCATGCTGTTCTGCATGCGGGAGCAGCGACTGGACGCCAATCCTTATTTCGAGTCGAAATACAATCAGCTTCGGGCGGAGCTGGCCGCTTCTCCGTGCCGTTCGATCGGCTGGCTGCTGCAGGCGATGGAGGACGATCCCGGGGTCGGGCAGCTGCTCGACCATATTTTGAACCTCGATTTGATCGAGCGCTGGGGAGGCAGCTTCAATCTGATTCCGGACAACGACGCCACCCACTCCTTCCGGGTAGCCGCCATGTCGCTGTTCAACGGCTTGCTCGAGACGGAACGGTTCGGACGGAAGGACATCCGGCTGTACCGGCTGCTCGGCAAAGCGCTCATGCACGACATTGTAGAAGGAGTCAGCGGCGACGTCGCATCCCCGATCAAGAAATCGTCGGCCGTCGTCCGGGAAGCGTTCGAGCAATACGAGCGGCAGCTTGCGCGCGATATCGTGCAAAGCCTGCCCCCGATCTTTCACGAGGAGCTGACCGACTTTCTCGTCCATTCCAAGGACGACACGTACGAAGGGCAGCTGGTCGATATCGCCGACAAGATCGACGCCCTCATCAAGAGCAATCTCGAAATGCGCAACACCCCCCACTATGCCGAAAAATACTACCAGCAGCTCGTCCATATTCAGCATCGATATGAAAATCCGTGCGTCATCTTTTTTCTGGCCTACATCCTCCACGATCTGACTTACGACAACTTCGTCCGGTAGCGGCCGTCTCCGCTGCCGGGCGATTTTTGGCCGCGCGGCTTGCAGCGCGGTCTGCCGGCCATGGCCGGCGATGGCCGCGAGGCGGGTTTGGCCGCGAGGCTTGCAGCGGTCTGCGGGCTATGGTTGGCGACGGCCGCGAGGCTTGCAGCGGTCTGCGGGCCATGGCCGGCGCTAGCGCCCCTCCTCTCTGCTCTTACGGAACTCAGAGCCAGTGTGCTCGGGCAAAACATCGGAATGGACGGCAGTGCTGGGCAGGCTCGGGGGCGTCGAGTAACTTGGCGTTTTTAATATGTCGGGAATCGGGGCGAGCGGCGGCGCTGGGCAGGGTACGTTTGAAGGTTTAGTAACTTTAATGGATTTTTATATGTCGGGGAACCAGGGCGAACGGCGGCGTTGAGTCAGAACTATGGGCATGAAGTAACTTAGACGTTTTATAGGTGATCGGGGAACCAGGGCGAACGGCGGCGCTGAGTCAGACCTGTGGGCATGAAGCAACTTTGACGTTTTATAGGTGATCGGGGAACTAGTCGAACGTCGGGGGGAGACAAGTGACTGTGTGCGAAATGAGCTTGCAGGCGATTGGGCGATTTCTCCGCTTTGCCTCGACGTAACTACATGAACGATAAATCGTTTAAGTCATCACCAAGAACAGCAGCAGACCATAACTTTAAACGACAAATCGTTCAAAGCATCGCTGCACCTGCACCAAAGCTATCATTTTGAACGATAGATCGTTCAAAATGACGTTGCAGCACCGCTATATCTAGGATGATGAACGATAAATCGTTCATCATCCCCGATTTACGTCAAATGTCCGCTTGATCGGACCACCTATGATCGTGAAGCGTTACCGTCCCCAAGCGCTCCAGCCGAACGGGTAAGCCTCCGAAATGTCGAGAGGCAGCTTGCCCTTCGGTTCGAGCCTGCCGATCAGCGCTTTGGCGGCCGAAGCCAAGGCGAGCGGGCGGCATTCGTATACGGCGATATAAGCCCGGACGTCCGGGTAATGCAGCACGTCGAGCGGATTGCGGACGGATACCGCCACGACGCGGTCGCCCGCCCTCTTGACCGCTTCCAGCGCCGTTTGCTTCTCCAGCGGATGCTTGGACGCGTCGTAAGTGACGACCACGATTTGGTCGAAGTTGTCCAGACCGTCCAGCGAAGCTTTGTCGGTCATCTTGCGTTCCGTGACGTCGCATTCGAAGGCCGAGAGGTAATCGCCAAGCGTGCCGTCGCCGGACAGCATTTCATCGGCGACCGATACCGGCACGATATCCGGCCACAATACGAGCGTCCGCCGGTCGCGCTTCAGCGGCAGCAAGCCTCCTTCGTTCTTCACGAGCGTGACGGACGCCTCGCTCCAGCCGCGCGCGACGGCTTTATGCGCCGCCGTGCCGATGCCGGCTTCGACTTGCTCCCACGGCTGCAGCGGCTCATCCAGCCGCAGCTTCTCCTTCAGCATCATGACGCGGCCAAGCGCTTCGTCGATCCGCGATTCCGGCAGCTCGCCGCTTTGAACGGCCGCGAAGACCGCTTCCAGCGCCGCGCGCTGCTTCTCGATCGTATGGCTGACGAGCAACATGTCCGCTCCCGCCGCCAGCGCCTTCACCGCTCCCGCCGCCGGACCGTAATATTCGTCGATGGCGCTCATTTCGAGGCAGTCGGTCACGACAACGCCGTCGTAACCGAGCTCCTCGCGGAGCAGCCCCGTCAATACCGCGCGGGACAGCGTCGACGGCACGCCCGAAGGCTCGAGCGCCGGCAGACATACATGCGCCGTCATGATGCAGTCGGTTCCTTCGGCGATGGCCGCGCGGAACGGAACGAGCTCGATGGCGTCAAGCCTTTCCTTGCTGTGCGGGAGCACCGGCAGCGCATGGTGGGAATCGACGGCCGTATCGCCGTGTCCCGGAAAATGCTTGACCGTCGCCGCCACGCCGGCGGACTGGAAGCCTTGCACGGCGGCCGCCCCCATCTCGGCCACGACGCCGGCGCGGTCGCTGTACGACCGGACGTTGATGACCGGATTGTCGGGGTTGTTGTTCACGTCGATGCACGGCGCATAGTTCATCGTAATGCCGAGCAGCCGCAGCTCCTCTCCGCATATGCGGGCCGTCTCCCTGGCCGCTTCGGCCGTGCCGGCCGCGCCGAGCGCCATATTGCCCGGCATAAGCGTAACGCCTTCGACCAGTCTCGCGACCATGCCGCCCTCCTGATCGATCGCGATAAACATCGGCGGCTTGCCCGCTCCCTTGGCCAGCTCCTTCAATTCGGCGGACAGACGGTGCACCTGCCTTGCATCCTTCACATTGCGGGAAAAATAAATTGTGCCTCCGATTCCGTATTCCTGTATAAGTCCTATGATCGCCTCCGAAGGCTCATATCCGTAAAATCCGAAAACGAACAGTTGTCCGATTTTTTCCTTCAGACTCCAGCCGCTCCAATCTGTCATAGCTTTCAATGCCTCCATTCTGCAATGAATACCTCACTCATTCATATTGTCATATCGAACAAAAAAATGCAATATTCAATCATAAAATCCACCAAACCTACACAAAAAAACGAAAGCCAGCCCCGGGCTTTCAGCTTTCGGACTGGCGTTGAACTTTGCTTCGGTAATCGGTCGGGTTGTCCCCGGTATATTTGATAAACACTTTCGTAAAATATCTCCGTTCCGCATATCCGACCTCCTTGGCGATTTGCGTCACGCTTTTTTGCGTTTCGGCCAGCAGCGACTTCGCCCGCTCCATCCGCTGCCGCGTAACGTATTCGATAAACGTTTCTCCGTACGTCTGCTTGAACAGCAGGCTGAAATAAGAGGTGCTCAAGGAGACGTGCGAAGCCGCTTCCTCCACGCTGATGTCCCGGAACAGGCTGCGGTCGAGATACGCCTTCGCCTCGATCATGGACAGCTCCGACTGTTTTTTCTTGTCCATCGACTTTTCCGAAACCGCGTTGGTCATCTGCCGGATAAACGACAGCAGATCCTTGATTGTAAAGCGGCGGTCCAGCCTACGCCAGAGCGTCTCCTCCTGCTCGCGGCTGAACGCCGACATTTCCTTCATTTCCCGCATCAAATGGAGCACAAAGAAATGAAGCAGCGGCTTCACTTCCGTTCCGCTGTTTTCGTTCAGCAGCCTGAGCTGCTTCGAGATATGCGCGATCTCCACATCGATGGAGGCCGCATCGCCCCGCTTGACCGCTCCGAGCAGCCTTTCGGCCGACAGCCAGATGGCTTGATCCTCGCGTTGGGACCGTCCGCTTTCGGCCGGGTAATAGGCGATCGGCTCGTTCGACGGCGTAAGCTGCATGCCAAGCTGCACTTGCTTGTAAGCTTGCGCCAGCTCCGGCACGGCGGCAAACCGGCGGAACACGCCCGCGTTCAACCCCAGCTTGACGTGATTCCGAACGGCGCCGAGCAGCATCTCGACCCGGCGATGGACGACGGACGCCTCGTACGGCTCCTCCTTGTCCCGCTCGATCAGCACGCACCATTCGCCGTCCCGCATCTGGATAACCGCATGATGAAGCCCGTTGTCCTGAAGCTTCTCGCGCAAGACGTTGCATACGGCAAAATTCCACAGCTTGCGCTCCTTGTCGGACCAATCCCGCCAATCGCGCGTTTGCTCGGAGCTGACGTCGATGTCCAGCACCATAAGAACGAACTGCTGAAGCTTGAGCTGCTGCTCGTCACCCGCAAACAGCCAATGGCCGCCGGAGAAATCGGTGTAATCCATCAAAATGTCGTACAATATTTTTTCGCTTGCCAGATCGATCATTCGTCCGAGCTTTCGCTGCTCCTCGTGAAGCTGCCTTTGCTTGCTGCGCTGCCCGGACATAATGCGGGCGATGACGCCGGTCAATTCATCGTACGGGATCGGCTTGAGCACGTAATCGTTGACGCCGTACTGGATGGCGGTGCGGGTATACGCAAAATCCTGATAGCCGGACAACATAATAATGTCGCATGCCATTTCCCGCTCCCGAATATGTCTGACCAGCTCCATGCCGTCCATAACGGGCATCCGAATATCGCACAGCAGCAGGGCGATGGACTCGCGCTCCATTATTTGCAGCGCTTCGGCCCCGTTTTTGGCGGTGCCGGCCACCGTAAGACCGAGCATTTCCCAGGGAATAACCTTCTCCAAATTTCGCGTAATATGCGCTTCATCGTCGACCAGGAGCACTTTATCTGTCATTGCCGTCACCTCTGCTCTTAGGTATTACGCATTTGATCGTCGTGCCGAAGCCTTCCTCGCTGCAGACCGTCAAGCCGTAGCCCGCTCCGTAATGGATGCGCAGCCGGTCCGCAACGTTGCGCAGCCCGAGCCCTCTACGCTCGCCCAACTCGGCTTCGTCCCGCCGCTTGCGCGACGACGGGCTGCCGCCGTCCGTCCATTGCCGCAGCACATCCCCGCTCATGCCGATGCCGTTGTCCCGGATGAACAAGACGATGCCCCGCGCTTCGACCGTCACCGTTATCGAGATGAATCCTTGGCCGTCCTCGTAGCCTTCGAAGCCGTGCTGAATGCTGTTCTCGACGAGCGGCTGCAGCGTCAGCTTCAAGATCGTATAGTCGAACGCTTCCTCCGCCACGTCAATCTCGTACGCAAACAAATCCTCGAACCTGTATTTCTGAATTTCGAGATAACTTCTGACATGCTCGATTTCCTGCTTGATGCCGATCTCTTCGCTGTGGTGCATGCTCGTACGGAGCAAAATGCTGAGCCTCCGGACCATGAGCATAATTTTGCCGCCTTCGTTTTGCGCCGCCAGCGCATTGATCGATTCGAGCGTATTGAATAAAAAATGAGGTTTGATCTGCGCCTGCATCAGCATCAGCTCGGCATGCTGCTTCCGTTCCTGCTCGCGGCGAACCTCCACCAGCAAGGCGCCGATTCTTTCGACCATGCTGTTGAAGCTGTTTGCCAGCAGCACCGTCTCGTCCTTTCCTTGCGCCGTAATCCGGATATCGAGCAGCCCCTGCTCCACCAGTCTCATTTTGCGCACGACTTTAATAATCGACCTGGCTACCCGATTGACGAAAAAGACGTTGAACAAAATCGCCGACAGGATGCCGATGACCGTAATCATCCCGATCCATTGGACGAACCGGACATTCTCGTCGGTAAGCGAATTCCACGGTTGGACCGACATCAGAATCCAACCGTTCCGGTCAAGCTGGTACGACGACACCAGACTGTCGACGCCGTCGAATTTCATGCGGGCGCTGCTGTAATTTTCCGTATGCTGCGGCATCGAATTCGTATACAAGTCGATACTGCGGCCGTCGAACTGCTTGTTGCTGTCGAGCATAATAAGCCCGTTTCCATTAATAATCAAATAGCGGGCGCCGGGAGATTCCGCGTCCGGATGCTGAAACGCCTTCAGCATGCTGCTGATCTCTTCCGTCTTGTATTGCGTCACCATAATGCCGAGATCGTTGAACGACTCCATATCCTTCACGACCCTCATCATCGTAAACAATGGCGGATCGACGCCCGTCAGCTCCCGCCGCTCGTATGGACCGATCCAGAGCGGAAGCCCCCCTCGCCGAATGACGTCGTCGTACAGCGAGTGCTTCTGCAAATCGGTGAACGTAATCGGCTTGAACGTCGTCGGATCGTTCCGGTACGAGCGGAACATCGTGCCGTCGCTGGCGTACAGGACGACAAAGCTGACGGCGGGATGCTGGAAGAGAAGCTTGCTCATTTCCTTCTCCGCGAGATTGATCCGGATGTACGTGCCCGGGTCGTTCTTCGGCAAATTCAGCTTCAGCGTGTCCTGCACCTCCGTGCTGACGACGTTGCCGTTGGACAGCTGATCCAGCTCGCGGAAGTAATATTGAATATTGCCTCCGATTGCCTTCAGCGTAATTTCCGTCTGTTCGCTGTATTTCTTTTCCATCAATTGTTCCGAATTCAGAAAGGAAAAGATGCCGAGTCCGATCATCGGAATAATAATAAGCGTAATGAAGGCCAGCATCAGCTTCGGCCGCAGGTTCATCGTTCAGCTGCCTCCTATTCCCTTTCCGACGCCGCGGAATGGCCAAGACCGGTCGCCTTCAGCTGCGCCTCGTTCGCCTTGTCCTGAACCGCCTGAATGTTAGCCGCTACGTCGGCCGGCGTATTGATTCCTCCGACCAGCTCCTGCAGCCCGACGCCGATTTCATACGTGACGACAGGCTGCACAATCGCGTCGAACGCCGGCCATCGGCTGGAGGCTCCGGCCATGACCGTCAATATTTCGTTCATGAGCGGGTCCATATCGGACAGATCGGACAGCTTCATGGACGGCAGCAGCTTGTCCTCGAGCAGCGCCCGCTTCTGAACTTCCTCGTTGTAGAAATTGGCGATAAACTTCTTGACGGCCGCAATCTGGTCCTCCGACAAGTTGGCCGAGAAGCCGAAGCCGTTCGAATAGGACGCGTTGATCGAGGTTTGGTCGCCGGAGCCGCCCGGAATGGAGGGAAACGCAAAAAAGCCGATATGTCCCTTCAGACTGCCGGATTGTTCGCTCGTAAAATGATTCGTGTCCCAGGTGCCCGTAAACACCATCGCCGCTCTGCCGCTCAGCAGCTGCTGTCCCTGGTCGGCATACGGCAAGCCCAGCGCGCCTTCCGTAAACAGCTCCCGGTCCGCAAGCTCGGCATAGGCTTCGAACCCTTGGATAAAGCCGGGGTCCGTCCATCTGGTTTCGCCCGTCAGCAGCTCGTTGAAGGCGTCGATGCCGACGTAGCGCTCCATGATCGTGTTCCACATCATGCCGAGCACCCAGGCGTCCTTGCCCGCAAGGCCGAACGGCACATAACCGGCCGCCTTGATCGTTTCGGCCGCGGCGATCAGCTCGTCCCAGGTTCGGGGAATGGCAAGCCCGAGCTCCTCGAATATTTTTTTGTTGTAAAAGATGCCCTCGCTGTAACCGCCGTACGGAATGCCGTACACTTTCCCGTCGATCGTAAATTCGTCCAAGCTTTCGAATTTGTCCGTCAGCTGCAGCTCCTCGAGAATCGGCGTCAAATCGAGCATCCGGTTCGCTTTGACGTACAGCTTCAGGTCCGCGCCTCCGAACACCTCGAAGATGTCCGGCGGGTTGCCTGCCGCCATCTCCTGCTTCAGCTTCGAATCGCGGTTGACGATCTCGTCGATTCCTTCCAGCTTGAACGTCAGCCCTTCGTTTTCCGCTTCCGTCCGGGCGACGACATCCTCCCAGACGCGAAGGCGCGCTTTGCTCGTCTCCTTGATCTGCGTATGGCGGAGCGTGAGCGTCACTTCTTTATAGTCCGGTTCAGGTCCGCCGCCGGCCGCGCCTTGCCGGTCGGAGCCGCAGCCGGCCGCGCCGAGCAGGGATACGAGCAGCACGGACGCCAGCATAGATCTTGATCTTGCTTTCATATCGAGCAATCCTCCCCCGGCGGACGCCTTCCTTTATGCACCCTCTATTATAGCTCTGCCGTTACGCCCCTTGAAGGTCGAAAATAGTGCAAGCGGGGGGCATATTTCTATTATTTTCGGCCGCGCCGCTTCTCCGCGCCCTCGCGTACGGCGTCGTAAAATTGACGCCAGGCGGGATGGGGATGGGCGGCCGGCCGTTCGTCCCCCGGTGCCGGCCGGTCCAAGCCGGACGCGCTTTCGGACGCCGGTCCGTGTTCCGTCTCCCGGCCGCCCGTCAGCCTGCCGCTCCTCCGCAGCTTTCCGTCTTCCATGGCGAACCTCATCCTTTCAGCCAATTGTCCCGCAGCGCGAACAGCTCGCGCAGCTCATTCGTAGACAGCTCCGTAATCCAGCTCTCGGAGCGGCCCACGATCTGTTCGTTCAACGACTGCTTGCTTTCGATCATCTCGTCGATTTTTTCTTCCAGCGTGCCCAGCGTGACGAATTTGTGCACCTGCACCCGCTTCGTCTGCCCGATGCGGAACGCCCGGTCCGTCGCCTGATTTTCGACGGCGGGATTCCACCACCGGTCGAAATGGACGACATGATTGGCCGCCGTTAAATTCAGCCCCGTGCCGCCGGCCTTCAAGGACAGCACGAAGGCGCTGCTCCCGTCCTCTCCGGACTGGAAGCCTGCGATCATGCCGTCCCGCTCCGCCTTCGGCACGCCGCCGTGCAAGTAAGGGACCGGCGAACCGAGCCGCTCCCGCAGCATGCGCTGAAGCTGGCGCCCCATCTCCACGTATTGGGTAAAGATGAGGCATTTGTCGCCTTCCGCCGCAATTTCCTCCATCATTTCCAGCAGCCTCTCCGCTTTGTTCGAACGCTGCGGCTCCCAGACGGCGCCCTTCTCGTCCGCCTGAAGGAGCGAAGGATGGTCGCACAGCTGCTTCAGCTTCGTCAGCGTCGCCAGAATAAGCCCCCGCCTTGCCATCGGATCGAGCTCGTCGAGCTTGGCCAGCAAGTCCGAGACGATATTCTCGTACATGGCGCCCTGCTCCGCCGTCAGCGCGATATAGCTTTTCGACTCCAGCTTTTCCGGCAAAGACAGCTGAATGGCCGGATCTTTCTTGACGCGGCGCAGCATAAACGGCTTGACCCAACGCTGAAGCCCCGCGATCATCGTCTCGTCCCTCGTCCGCTCGATCGGCGCCACGACCGCTTTGCGGAATTCGCCCAAGCTGCCCAAATACCCCGGATTGATAAAATCGTAGATCGACCACAGCTCCGTCAGCCGGTTTTCCATCGGCGTCCCCGTCAAGGCGATCCGATGCCGGGCCCGAAGGCGGCGGATGGCGCCGGACTGCTTCGTGTAGGCGTTTTTAATATTTTGCGCCTCGTCCAGACACAACGCGTTCCATTCGACGCCGCACAGCTCCTCTTCGTCCAGCTGCGCCAAGGCGTAAGACGTTATGACCAGATCCGCCTCCCCCGCGGCTTTGGCGAGCTCCCCGTCCTTGTGCCGCTTCGCTCCGTAGTGGAGCATGACGCGAAGCGAAGGCGCGAAGCGCTTCAGCTCCTTCTCCCAGTTGCCCATCACCGACGTCGGGCAGATGAGCAGGGACGGCCCCCCGCCCGGCTCCCGGCGCTTGACGCACAGCAAATACGCCATAAATTGAATCGTCTTGCCGAGGCCCATATCGTCCGCCAGCACGCCGCCCAGGCCGAACCGTCTCAGAAACAGCAGCCAGGAAACGCCCTGCAGCTGGTAAGGCCGCAGCTCGCCCCGAAATTCGGCGGGCACCTCCGCCGTCGGAATATCCGAGATATGCTGCAGCTGCTCCAGCCACTCGGCCAAATGCTCGTTCAGCTCCACTTCCGCCCGCAGAGCGTGCTCGCGTTCCTCGTCCGCCTCCAGCTCCATGCCGCCGCGCAGATGAAGCTCCAGCACTTCCCGAAGCGTCAAACCCTTGCGCTTGCCGGCCTTGCCGAGCCAATGTCTGATCCGCTCCGCGTCGCGGGGGTCGAGATGCACCCATTCGCCGCCGATGCGGATCAGCCTCCGCTGCTCCTCCGCCAGCTTCATAAACTGTTCTTCGGTCAAATCGATGCCGCCCAGCGCCAGCTTCCAGTCGAACTGCACAATGCCGTCCAAGCCGAACATCGGCTGCGCCGCCGATCCGACCGACGATTTGATCTTGGCCCGCAGCCGCAGCCTGCGGGAACGGACCGCTTCCCACCAGCCTGGCAGCAGCACGGGACAGCCCGCCTCCAGCAGCGAGACGCTGCCGTGCTCCAGGAAATGCCACGCCTCCTGCTCGGACAGCTCCATCGGCATCCCGTTCCGTTCCGGCTCCCCGAACCGTTCGGGCAGCGCCTTCGCCCATTTGTCCCGCTCCTTGCGCAGCCGCTCCTCCACATACGGCAGCCAATGAGCGGGCAGCGGGACGGCCGCTTCCGCGCCGGATTCGGGCTCCCATCCCGGCGCCTCCGGGCGGCTTCGAACCGGCAGCCATTCCGCCCCTTCCTTGTCGCGAAGCGCCGGCCTGAGCGTCCAGACCCGCTCCTCGTCCGGCTCGGCCAGCTGCAGCGCAACGCGGAACGGAACCGGATCTTCCCGGAAGCCGATCGCCACAAGCCAATCCTGCTCGTCGGCCGCTTTATGCCGGACGACGCTCTCGCCGGCCGCCGACACGACCGCTCCCCACGCGCGGGCGGCCGCCTCGTCGGAAGCGATCATCTCCTCCAGCGCTTCGCCAAGCCACGCGGCCGCGCCTCCGTCGCCGGCAGCCGCCGCCTCACGCAGCAGCCGCTCCCAACTTCCCTTGCGCTGCTGTAGTTCGGCGGGGTAAGCGATGCGCCAGCTTCGCTTCTCTTCGGTCCAGCCGATCCAATCGGGCTCGAACCAGCCGTTCGTCAACGCTTCATGGATCGCTTCGGCCAGGCCGATCAGCGTCTGCACGCGGGCGCTCCACTGCAGCCGGAGCAAGCGGACCGGCTGCGGCAGCGACAAGTAACCGACCGCTTGCAGCGGCGTCAGCTTGAGCAGGCTCCTTCCGCCGCCGCGCAGCTCCTCGATATCCGCGCCGTACCAGGACGGCTTATGCCAGGCGAACAGGAGCGGCCGCAGCCGCCCTTCCGTCTCTTTGCCGCCCGACAGCAGCACGCAAGGAGCGCCCGTTTCGTCTCCCCAGCAGCCGTCTACCGTCACGTTCAGCCATTTGCCCGAAAGATTCATGTCGTCAGCTTTCCTTTCCATAATTCTTCCTGCAGCGCGCGGAGCCTCTGATATTTCCGTATCAGCTGACCCAAATACCGGCTCCAGCTTTCCGTATCCTTCATCGCTTTGTACAGCTTCTCCAGCTTCTTCAAGCATTTCACGGCGTGCCGGTACCCTTGCCGGTTCCGGGCGCCGATCGCCTGCTCCACGGTCTGATGATACAGCGGCAGCAGCACATGCGGAGCGGATTTGGCCGCCTCCCGCAGCTCCGCCGCGTCGATCTCTTCCGGCTTCATGCCAAGCAGCAGCTGCAAATCGCTCCATTCCTCATATTTCCGAAGCTTGATCCAATGCTCGGACAGCTCCGAATAGGAATAGGGCAGAAGCCCTGTCATATATTGCTGCCATTCCGGCAGATCGGGCCGGTCCTCATCCCCTCTTCGGCAAAGCGCGAGAAACGGACCGACCGTCCGGGCCGAAGGCGCCTCGCTCAGCCGGGCGTACAAAAACCGCATCCACATCATCGCAAGCGACCATCGGCCTTCTTCCATCCGGATCGCCACGTTCGGATAAATCAGCTTCTGCGAACGTTCGAAGGCGCCGCCGGCGAAATGCGCGATGGAAAGCTCGTCTTGTCCGTCAAAAAAATACATCATGCCGATCGCGCCGTGCAGCGCGGCTTCGTTCCGGTCCGCGCCCGCCGGATGTTCGGCCGACTCGAGCAGGCCCGCCAGCTCCTTCTCGTACCAATCCCGCGATTCCGACATGCGCTCGCACAATCCCAAATATAGATAGTCCCAATCGAACAGCTGGCGCTCCGCGCGGAACGCTCTGCCGCGAGCGACGGCAATCAGTTCGTCCGCCCAATCCCGCTCCCGTTCCGACATCGCGGGCGGACTGAATTGCTGAATCAGCTCGTACGCCTGCTCCAGCCAAGGCTCGGCCATGCGCGCAAACGCCATTTCATGGTAATAGCGGCTGAAGCTGTCCACCGTCCGGATCGCCCGTTCCGCCTGCGTCAGCACAAACAGGATCGACAACGTCCAATGCATCCGCTGCATCGGCTTATCCCAATCTTTCGCCGCGGCCTTCAGCGCGGTGAGCACCGGCTGAAGGGGATGCAGGGAGTGCCGACACTTTTGCCAGGAATCTCCGTATTTCTCCTCCATCCATCGAAGCCATGGCTCCGCGTCCGCATCCGGGCCAGGCGCGGACGCCGGCTCCAAATCCGCGGCGCTGTCGCCGGACGGGCTGCGCCGCTCCAGCAGCCGGCTTGCCGGCGCAAGACCGAGCAGGCGGAAATACGATTGCTCCGCCTCCGCATGCCCGCCTTCCCCTTGACTGATGTAATGAAAAAAGACGGCCGCCATATGCTTGCACATGCCGTCGTACGGACAGGTGCAGCTGCTGTACCGAAACTGGTCGGCGTCCATAACGACGGCGTACAGGTCGGTCCCCCTGACGACGCCCGTTAACGTATCGATCGTCGACGCTTTCGAATGCTGCACACAGCCTTGCCGGTAATAGTCCCAGCCGCGCCTGATGATTTTGTCCGTCATATATTGGTTAAGCTGCCGCTCCAGGGAGGACAGCTTCGTATGGCCGAGCTGCATGCCGGATCTTCACCCGCTTTCCAGACAATTCAAATATTCATTGTCGCATTCTTACTATTATATCAAAAAAAATCGCCGCCGCGACGTACAGGCCGCGGCGGCGGGACGATAACACGTTACGTATAAAAGGCAACTGTCTGCAACTACAGCGGAATTCGGACCGTAAACGCAAGCCAGCCGGGGCCGTCGGCCTCCGCCTTCGCCTCGCCCTTGTATCGTTCGGCGATGTTCTTGACGATCGACAGCCCAAGCCCCTGATGCTCGCCGAGCTTTGTCGAATACCCCGCCTCGAACAACGGCTTCGCCGCCAGGCTCTCCGCATCCTCGCATATGTTGACGATGCGGATTTCCAGCATGCCGTTCGACTGGACGCCGGTCAGGCTGACGATCCTTCGATCCTCTTCGTATTTCAGCACCTCGTCGAACGCATTGTCGATCAAGTTGCCCAGAATACGGTTGATGTCCAGCGTCTTCCCGCCCATATCCTGAAGCTGAACGCCGCACATGCTGCACTCGAACTTGATTTTGTAGCCTTCCGCCTGGGAAATTTTCGACCGGATCAGAGCGGCGATCGCCGGATTGCCGATGTTCAAAATGTCGTTCAGCAGATGAATTTCCCCGGTAAGCTCCTTCGTATAAGCGGCCAGCTCCTCCGTCTTCTTCAGCTCGGCAAGGGAATGGATCGTCTGCACATGATTGAGGAAGTCGTGCCGCTGCGCCCGGATTGAATGGAACAGACTGTTGATTTCCTCCGTATAGGTCAATTGCGCGACTTGCACCGCATTGTCCTTGATCCGTTTGTAATAACGCATGGCGGCGATCGACAGAATCAGGCTCAGAACGGTAAACAATACGATAATGAGTCCCAAATCGAGAAACTGGTTCTGCAGCCGTTCCTGAATAAAACCGTAATCCGACACGATCGCGATGACGTAGCTGTCCATCGGACTGCCTTTGTCGTCGGTGATGCTGATCCCTTTCTCCTTGGCGAATACCGGGATGAACATTTTGTAAATCGGCGTACCCCGCACCTTGTCCTGCAGCGTGACGATTTCTTTGCTCTCGAACGCCCGCTTGACCGAAGCCTCGTCCCGTTCCGACTTCCACTCGTAGGTGCCGTAGATGAACGGCCGCTGCACGATGTGCTCCCTGACTTCGCCGTTATCGACGACCGTCCGTTTGCCGCCGGGGAACGTCATCGGGTTGATGACGGCAATCTCGAGCAGCTGCCGCTCGTTCGCCGCCAAATCCCGAATGAGCCGGTCCACGCCGGTAACCCGGTTGTAGTGGTTCAGCTCTTCGAAATGAACGTACGGATCCACGATATAATTGGTCGTGCCGTCGTAGTAATAACCCCACTTGTAAATTTGATCGAGATCGGTGGAGGATACTTCGAAGGGGCCGCTCCAGAAATGGTCGAGCTTCTGGCCGAGCCAATCGACGGTCGTTTGCCGGTAATCGAACAGCTGGTTGAAAATTTCATGCCATGGCGTCCACGTTTTCGTGCTGTGGTTCAGCTGCGACGGATCGGACGAGCGGTACAGCACGATATCGTCTTCCGTTCGCTTCAGCAGCGTAATGTGCGCAATGTCCAGCTTATCCCTCAGCTCCGCGAGCTGCTCGTTGGTCACCTTCTCCACGTCGGGATCGAGCGCGTATTGCGCGGCGATGGCCGCCGCCCGCAGCTCCCGGCCGATTTGATCCTCGAACAGCTCCGCTCCTTGGCGCGTCTGCTCCACCGACAGCTCGATCTGCCTTCCGAGCGTCAGGAGGTTATGATTATGCTGTTCCTCAAGCGTCCGTTTGGTCAAAAAATAATAAATCGTATTGTTGACAAGTATAAGCGCCACGACGACGCTGATTGCCATAAACCAAGTGCCGCGCTGCATGTTTTCCGTTCATGCCCCTTTTCCTTATTCGCAATGCTCACATCAAACGTTAGCACCATCATATCATAAACCGCCGCCGAATGGCTTCAGGCCTGCGATATTTCTTGCGAACGATTTCATGCTGCATATTTGCGGAACCGGCTTCTCATACTAACCGGGAACGTTTGCTCAAATTTAACAAAAATGGAGGATGATTCGGCATGTCATCGCAAGAAGGACCGACAGGACTGCCTACCGGAGGCGGAGGAAGCGTCGCGCCCGGCGAAGAGAAGGATACGTTGACGAACCGGCAAGGACACCCGATCACGGACAATCAGAACGTGCGGACGATCGGAAACCGCGGCCCTTCTACGCTGGAAAACTACCATTTTATCGAAAAGATTTCTCACTTCGACCGCGAGCGGGTGCCCGAACGCGTCGTCCATGCGCGCGGGGCCGGCGCCTACGGTTATTTCGAAGCTTACGGCAAGCTCGGCGACGAGCCGATCGCCAACTATACGAGAGCGAAGCTGTTTCAGGAGGCGGGCAAGCGGACGCCCGTATTCGTCCGGTTTTCCAGCGTCATTCACGGCGGCCATTCGCCGGAGACGCTGCGCGATCCGCGCGGCTTTGCCGTCAAATTTTACACGGAGGACGGAAACTGGGATTTGGTCGGCAACAACTTGAAAATTTTCTTTATTCGCGACGCCATGAAATTTCCGGATATGGTTCACGCATTCAGGCCCGATCCCGTGACAAACGTGCAAAGCATGGAACGTTTCTTCGATTTCGTGTCCCAATCTCCCGAAGCGACGCATATGATCACGTTTCTGTTCTCGCCGTGGGGCATCCCGGCCAACTACAGGCAAATGCAAGGGTCGGGCGTGAATACATACAAATGGGTGAATGAGGAAGGCAAAGGCGTTTTGATCAAATACCACTGGGAGCCGAAGCAGGGCATTCGCAATCTGACCCAGCGCGAAGCGGAGCAAATCCAGGCCAAAAATTTCAACCATGCGACGCAGGATCTGTACGAGGCGATCGAGCGGGGCGACTATCCGGAATGGGAGCTTCTCGTCCAGTGGATGAGCGACGACGAGCATGCCGAGCTCGATTACGACCCGCTCGACGCCACGAAGCTGTGGGATACGGAGCAATTCCCGATGCTGCCCGTCGGCAAGATGGTGCTGAACCGGAATCCGGAAAATTATTTTGCCGAAGTGGAGCAGTCGGCGTTCGGCACGGGCGTACTCGTGGACGGCCTCGATTTCTCGGACGACAAGCTGCTGCAGGGCCGTACCTTCTCCTACTCCGATACGCAGCGGTACCGGGTCGGCACCAACTATTTGCAGCTGCCTGTCAACGCGCCCAAAAAACATGTGGCGACGAACCAGCGCGACGGCCAGATGGCATTCTACGTCGACATCGCTCCGGGGCAAAATCCTCACGTCAACTACGAGCCTTCCGCGCTGGGCGGACTGAAAGAAGCGGACCGTCCCGGCGAGCCGCATGAGCCTTATTACGCGGACAAGCTGACGAGGGAGCCGATCGACCGGACGAACAATTTCAAGCAAGCCGGCGAAACGTACCGCAGGTTCGAACCATGGGAGAAGGACGAGCTCATCTCCAACCTCGTTCAAGCGCTCAAATCATGCCCTCCGGCCATCCGCGAGCGAATGATCGCGCATTGCACGGAAGCGGATGCGGAGTACGGCCAGCGGCTGGCCGACGGGCTGCGCGAGACCGAGCAGGCAAGCGGCGGCGGCCATGTCGGCACCCCTCCGGCGAATGAAGGCATGGAGCTGGCCGAGGAGCTGGGCCATCCGACGGACGGCTATTAAGGGACGGAGCCCCGGCCGTATCATAGATCGGCCGACCTGTGGCTGTGGTGCAGGTCGGTCCGGGCGCTAACGGACATCAATGCAGCTTAGAAGGTCAAAAGCAGAAACTAGCAGCTGTAACGGTCATCAGAGCAGCTTAAAGCCAGAAATACCCGCTTTAAACGTCCAGAACGTCCGCTAAGGTTCACGTATGACCATTAGGATTGATCAGTTGCACATTTTGAGCTCTAAGCATCCCTGATGTCCACTATTGGCGAGCGGCTGCTCTCGACACGGCATTCGGCCGATCGATCGGTAGATACATTAGATAAATTAAAGTAACTCTTTTCGAGACACGGTCATTGGAACCATCGCCTATGCATCTCAGTGCTCCATTCTACTTCTCATGATTGCCTTGCAACACCGCATGTCAAATTCGACAGCAGCGCTGCAAGGCTTTTTCGTACTGGCGAGCATGTTTTGGAGGTAACAAATTACTGCCTGCTGCTGGATGATGACTAGGACGAGTTTAAGGCTTGGAGTGGGATTTTCCGCCAAAATCGTGACCCGCTGGTCGATTAGACTTCTATCTATGAGTTCCCGTGAGATTCACGAAGTATCGGGTCACCATTCTCGCAATTCCATGCATCCGCGCAGGATGCGACGCGGCAGCAACTGCGGCCGACGCCGATCGGCGCTATTTCAATCCACGCATCCGCGTAGGATGCGACCGTTCGATCGCCGCTACCTTTTCCGCAATTTCTTCATTTCAATCCACGCATCCGCGTAGGATGCGACTTTGGAGCAATGGACATCGGGCAGCAAAACCGCAACATTTCAATCCACGCATCCGCGTAGGATGCGACGTTCCCGCCAGCGGATGGAGCAGCTTCACTTGGGAATTTCAATCCACGCATCCGCGTAGGATGCGACGGAGTTGCAGGCGGAAATCTGGCGGATGCTTGGCATTTCAATCCACGCATCCGCGTAGGATGCGACCCAGCGTCTGTTCGCCCATGCCAAGCCCCAGCGATTTCAATCCACGCATCCGCGTAGGATGCGACGCTTGTGCTTGGGCTTTGGCACCGCTCTGAGTAATTTCAATCCACGCATCCGCGTAGGATGCGACACAGTCCACCCGCCTTCTCTCTTCGGCTGACGAGGATTTCAATCCACGCATCCGCGTAGGATGCGACGCGTCATTGCTTTTCACCTCCCTTCCCTGTAGTGTTATTTCAATCCACGCATCCGCGTAGGATGCGACGAATGCGATAAAGGATTAATCCGTAGGTATGGAGATTTCAATCCACGCATCCGCGTAGGATGCGACGATGTTTTCATGATTGATTTTCTCACCTCCGAAATTTCAATCCACGCATCCGCGTAGGATGCGACAAGTTCCATCTGGCCAGACATCTGATCTAGGGTAATTTCAATCCACGCATCCGCGTAGGATGCGACGTTCACGCTCGGGAATTTCGACGGCCACAACCGATTTCAATCCACGCATCCGCGTAGGATGCGACGCGTTACTCCAATTATCACGCGATATATTATCGAATTTCAATCCACGCATCCGCGTAGGATGCGACAACGTCCGAGACGGTGCAGTACGCGACCAAAGCGGGATTTCAATCCACGCATCCGCGTAGGATGCGACGAGCCGGCCGATCGGGACGCCTGGGCCGTTGTCCGCATTTCAATCCACGCATCCGCGTAGGATGCGACGTTGACGAGCAACCCGAAGTGGACTCTGATGCCGAAATTTCAATCCACGCATCCGCGTAGGATGCGACCTCCGGAAGGCTCTCCATTGCTTCTTTTTCTCGGTAATTTCAATCCACGCATCCGCGTAGGATGCGACAATTTTCAAATATTACCGGCCAGACCCGAATTGATTTCAATCCACGCATCCGCGTAGGATGCGACGTTCATTTCGCGAGCCGCTTCCTTCAGGCGGAGTTATTTCAATCCACGCATCCGCGTAGGATGCGACAGATTCATCAACGCCTTATTCGCGTTATATTCGATATTTCAATCCACGCATCCGCGTAGGATGCGACGTAATCGCCGGATCGGTACTCGGTCGCCAGCGTCAAATTTCAATCCACGCATCCGCGTAGGATGCGACGATTGACGACCAAGGCCGGCTGCTTGACGCTATGATTTCAATCCACGCATCCGCGTAGGATGCGACGGAGGAGGGCCGGCACTTGAGTTTATAGTTTCGGATTTCAATCCACGCATCCGCGTAGGATGCGACTCACAACGTTGTTCTTGTTGCGGCTATATTGGAGTGCTACGATAAAAATGCAGTCGAAAAATACCCTCGTATGAAATAAAATGAAAGCTGACGAGGGGACGGGAGACAATGAATCGATACGACAAAGCATTCAAAAAAGAAGCAGTAAGATTGAGTG
>Ga0065721_10003979_pt1 | contig 50374 bp, 41 predicted proteins | sample Mesricmetagenome_FD_59108 | JGI IMG/M metagenome (GOLD analysis project Ga0065721, IMG submission 59108) | Mesophilic microbial community from rice straw/compost enrichment Sample: eDNA_1 v2 (version 2) | ecosystem: Engineered > Solid waste > Grass > Composting > Bioreactor | place: USA: Davis... | reverse complement strand
TTCCGCTCTTTGGAATCCGGAAGTCCGACAAAAACCTTAAACCAGCGTTGTCCTCTCCGATCACCCAACTCCACTCATCAACTACTTAAAAACTAAAAACCGCCTCATAATTGACTTATGAGACGGCCTCGATAGAAAGAATATCTAAAAATTCGATGTCCGGTTGGTTACCGCACGTCCCAGAATACTTTGGTGGTAACTTCGTCGCCTCCGATGGCGGCGGCAGCGGCTTCAACATTAGCTTGATTCAATGTGTATTCGTTGGTAACATAGGTGAATCGTACCGGAATGTCGGAAATCGCTCCTACAGCCGGCTCAAGTTCAGGATAGTCTAACCGACGCCATTCCACCCAAGCATCATATCCCCGGTTGTATAACGCCAACCATTTCTGCGTGCCGATCTTTTCCCTGAAATCCCCTGGTGCCGTGAGGTAATTCACTGCAGGATTTGCCAGATAAGCATTGGCTTGCGCCGTTGTTCCGCCCCAGTATTCGATTGACGCAGTAACGGCCCTATTGTAGTGTTCTATTGGACTGCCGAGGATTCCCCAACGGGCAGCAGCCTCTGCCAAAATGAACTCTACTTCTGAGTAATCAATCAACAGGGCTTCGAAGTCCGGAGCAATAACTTTTTCACTGATGTGGGAAAAAGCAGAATATTGGTTGGTCGTACCTTGCATACCTCCCCGATATGCCCCGTTTACTGTTGTGAAATAAAACGGTAGGCGCGGATCGTCCAGGCTATTCATCACATCAACAATGGTGCTTGCTGCCACATAATCCTGCCTTGCTGTAAATAGCGGGTTCAGGTTGTTTGAGACAGGGTTGTTATTCGGGGTCTCTCCCTGATATTGAAACGCAGCGTTATCCGCGCTGCTGGTAAAGGCCTGGTTTGCCGATGACTCAATCGCTGCCCTTGCAGTGGCCTCATCTACGTCGGCAAGGGTAATACCTAATCTCAACTTGAGGCTGTGTGCGAACTTTAACCAAGCACCAGCGTCGTCGCCATAAACCAGGTCATATTCACCAAAGATGCTTTCGCTGGGCGTAATCATACCGATGGCATTATCAAGTCTGGTCAACAGATCACTGTAGATTGTTGCAGCGTCGTCGTAGGCCGGCTCACCGTTTTGGATATCAAGTGCCTCGGTATAGGGCACATCTCCCCAGGTATTGACCAAAACTGACCAAGTGTAGATTGACAAGATTTCTGTCGCCGCAACGGCATTGTTGCGTTCACCTTCGGTCAGCTCTTCATCGGCTTCGACAAGTCTTCTAGCCTCCTTCAGATCTGTGAGCACCTCACGATAAAATGGCGCCCAGTAATTCAAAGGGATGTTCCGCGTGAAAACATCATACTGAGGCTCATCAGTATAAGTGGTAGTGGTCCAGTGCTGCACGAAAAACCGGAATACGTTCACGTTTACGCTCGGTGATGTCTGGTTATCTACCAACACCTTAGTAGCGTTGGCAAACAGTGCACCGGCTGGCACCGCTTGCGGATTTTTCTGGTCGATATTATAGTCGTCCAAACTGTCTACACATGACGCCAATAACATCATGGGTAATAAATATATGAGTATTTTTTTCATTTTAATAGTCTATTTGAGTGCACCACTTAATTAAAACCTGAACCGTACGTTGAAGCCCAGGCTCCTTATCGCTGGATAGGCTCCACTTTGCACACCGAGGAAGTTACCTGAGCTTAGCCCTTCTTCCGGGTCTGAATAAGGCACATTCTTATGGATGATCCACAGATTCCGGCCGATCAACGATACATCAATACCTTTGAACACGTTGCTTGTGGATAACCACGTACGTGGCAAAGAATAGGTCAGTGACACTTCCCTTAATTTAATGAAGCTGGCATCGTACACAAACCCGGCCTGCGGATTGTTTGAATAACCGTACGGAGTGACACCACTATCATAAGCTTCTACACGGATGTCGTTAGGTGATCCGTCTTCTTTGACGCCTGGCAGCACCACACCCCCGCCATCTTCTATCGGCAAACGCTTAGGATTGCCGAGATCGTTCAAGCCTGCTGTCTCAGGATACAATCCCGTAGCCTGGCCATAATACTGATCAAGAGAGAAAAGGTCACCGCCGAATTTCCCGTCGACTGAGAAGCTCAGTCCGAAATCTTTATAACGCAAAATGTTCTGAACGCCGCCGGTCCAATCCGGATTGACATCACCAATTACCTGGTTAGGAGCAGATTGCAGATAGTAGCCATCTTCTCCGACAACGCGTTCGCCATCACGATAGACGTAATCCCGTCCGCGAATGGTACCGAATGGTTCACCTTTGGTAGCATTCAGGCTGATACCACCCTGGAATGTTGACAACTGAAGGTTTCGCGCATCCTCATAAAGATCAACCACCTCGTTGCGGTTTCTTGCGAAGTTGGCGTTTAAGGTCCAGGAGAAATCTTGATTCCGTACCGGAATCACGAAGGCAGAAACTTCCACGCCTTGGTTTTGGATGTCGCCCGCGTTGATCCACCGCCGTCCATAACCGGTTGCATTGGACACGTCTATGGGCATGATTTGATCAAAGGTGGTGGACCGGTACCAGGTCACATCAAAACCCGTCCGTGCATTCCAGAAATTCATTTCCAGACCGGCTTCAATGCTCCGTGTCCGCTCGGGCAGTAATTCAGTATTCGCCTTATCACCCTGAATAGAGCCCATTGGCACGCCATCAAATAATGGATTAAGCACGTAAGTGTCAAACAAGGATAGTGCCGCTGCATCAGCTCCTACTTGTGCATAGTTCAAGCGCAACTTGCCGTACGACAACCAGGTCGACTCAGGCATCAAGTTAGAGAAGACGAAACTTCCTGCAACCGAGGGATACCAATACACGTTATTCTCTACAGGCAGCGTGGTCGATTGATCCCTGCGAATCGTCCCGTCGAGGAATAACATATCCTTGTAGCCGAACGTGGCACTGGCGAAAACACCATCAACCCCCACCCGCTCGTAACGCTCAACCGGCGCATTGATCGGATTTCGTGAGTTCGACAATGAGAAAAAGTCTTCGATGATCAGCCCGCCGTTGGTAGCTGCACGGATGGACGACAAATAATTCCGGCGCATGTTACCGCCCAACAGACCACGGAAGCTGAGGTCCGGAGTAATGTCATGGGTGAAATTCAACAACAGGTCGAGGTTGGTTTCATGATAAGTTTGGTCAAATCGCTCGTATTCAGGTATGTCTGCGCCACCGATAGCGATGCGCTCTTCCTGAAACTCGTTGGAGCCATCAAATGTTACGCGGCCGATAACCTCTAGCCAATCCAGTGGCTTATAAGTAAGTGCCGCATTACCGAAATAGCGGTTCCGGGAATCGTTATTATAGCTTTTATAGCGATTCCAGTAAGGGTTATTCGAATAGATAGGACCAGAAATGGTCATATCAGCCCAGTTCCAGGTCTGGTTTTTCTGTTCCCGCCAGAATGCGCGTTCCTGTTCCTTTATATCCACGTTAGTCTGCCACCACTGGCGGAACTGCTGATTGGGGTTAGCTCCGTCATATCCAGTTCCATACCTTCCCACAGCATCTATTTTGGTAAAGTTCGCATCAGCGCTGACCTTCAGCTTGTCCGAAATGTCATGGCTCCCGGAGAAACTGAATTGGTTCCGCTTGATTTCGCTGTTGGGAAGCACGCCAGTCTCATCGACGCGGGTATAGCCTGCTTTAAAAATGGTTCTGTCCGAACCGCCCCTGATACTTAAGCTGTGCGAAGAGTTCACCGAACCTTTGTAAAAAGTCGAGGGGTCATTTTGCGCTGCCACCCAAGGTGTGGCCTGTCCGTATGTTGGGGATGTGGGGTCAAAGGCTTCCCATTGATAGACCAAAAGGTTCGGATCAAAGGCGGCACCATAGCTGGCGTCTTCCGTAAACGGCACTACCAAACTGGGGGTTTCCTCCCCGAACACGTTCTCATACCAGAAATTTCCATCCGGAGACGCGTAGGCTGCTCCGGCACCATGGTAACGCTTTGTATACTCATTCACATAGCCTGCACCATACTCATTCTGATACTTGGCAAATGTGGATTTATCTATATGACCAAACGTAACACCGCTGTTCAATGTGATGTCTAGTGTATTTTTTGCACCCTTCTTCGTCGTGATCATAATTACCCCATTAGCGGCACGTGATCCGTATAAGGCAGTAGCTGCGGCACCCTTTAGTACGTTAATGGAGGCAATGTCATCAGGGTTGATATCAGCCGCGGCGTTGCCATAGTCGTAGCCGCCCCGTCCGGTCATTTGGTTCCGAGTATTCGTATTGGCATTACTGATTGGTGTTCCGTCAACTACAAACAAAGCTTGGTTATTTCCCGTCAACGACTTGTAGCCACGGATAACCACGTTGGTGGAACCGCCCATGGTGTTCGGTTGCTTGATGTCCAGGCCGGCGACCTTGCCTGACAACGCGTTCGTGAAGTTCGGATCCCGGGTGCGGGTAACTTCTGAACTCTGGATTTCCTGCGCAGCGTAAGGCAACTCGTTGCGTTTCCGTTGGATGCCCAACGCCGTGACGACAACCTCTTCCAGCGCCTGTTCGTCCGGAGTCAGTGTTACATTCAAAACGTCCGTGCTACCCAGCTTTACGGTCTGAGCGTTGTAGCTTAGGTACATAAATTGCAGCTCCGCTGTTCCACTGGGAACTTCAAGTGTATACCGGCCGTTCCCATCAGTTTGGGTGGCAACGCTGGTACCCACAGCCTGTACTGTCACGCCTACAATCGGACTTCCGTCCTCCGCCGACGTCACTGTACCGCTGATTCTCCTGTCTTGGGCGTACGCTGATCCTATCAGGAGTACACCCAACATAAAGAAACATAGTAGTTTTTGTCTCATGTGTTTGTGAATTTGGTTAATAAATAAAAAAAAGCGTTTATAAACTTGATCAAAAATAATTTTGAAAGAAATTATTCGCCAGGTTTGATTACAAGCCGGAACCGGCCAAGTTGGAAAGATCTTGTTTTCCGATACATCACTCTATCTCCTTACTTTGCACCCCGCATATATCGAACTCCAAATGCTTTCGGATAAAAGCCTGCAACAACGGCTTGTCGCGTTTAAAAAGTATTCAGAAGCCTTCGATAGTGCGCGATGTCTACGTTTTCAATGTGTGTTTGTGTTCGTGTGTGTTCGCTTATCGCTTGCCAAAATTACTATGTTAAATTCTGATTAGCAAAAAATTAACAAAAAAAGTTAAAAAGTGTTAAAAATTTGATGACAGGACTAACGCTATAACGTTTTATTTTCGCATAACGCAGGTCACCCTAGATACTGATACCCTCTCCCAATGGCAGACCTACCCTATGCTTACCGTAAACTTACCGCCGGCCTACCCGTTGTTTACCGGTTGTTTACCCCAGAGGTAAGGAAAAGGTAAAGATTTGGTAAAGATTTGGTAACCAAATGGTATAAAAAAGGTAAGCTTGAGGTATGGAAAGGGTATGGAAAGGGTAAGGAAAGGGTATGGAAAGGGTAAGGAAAGGGTAAAGAAAAGGTATAAAAATGGTACAAAAACGGTAAACCGCTACGCATCAGCGTGGCGGGCACCGGAAGGACGCGAGGAGGCCGACGGGCCATCTGCATTCACTACCTTAAAAAGTGTTATAAAACAAGGCGAGTTCAACCAAGCTGGCTTCTTCTCCTAGTCGCAACCGGCGGTCGGCTATATACCTTTCGATATCGTCATGCCGGTCTCCGAACGCGGCCAGTATGCTTTTCCTTTGTAGCTTCACCGATTTCAGCTGCCCATTCCGCACAATAAAGTAGCCGATAGATGGGACAATATGGCGAACGGTCCTGGCGGAACCGTATTCTTTTTCATCCATCAGCACTTTTGTCTCTTTCTTCAGCAGAGAAGTGTTACCCGCGACCAAAACCTGATAGAACGCTTTCTGTTTGGGTGGATATCCCGTCTGGAAGATAAGGGAATCACCTGGGGCACCGTCAATCGTAAAGGCCTTGACGGGCTTTAAGAAGATCTGGGTCTGCCCTTTCGTGTTTTTGAAAATCAGTTGATCTGACACTTGGTCGTACATCAACATCAGGTTGGAATATGTTGTTCCGTCCTCAAGTGTGACCGCGCCTTTCCGCCATTCACTGAACAGAAAAGGCGAGCCTTCTACATCCAGATAACTTTCCCCGGTGAGCGGCCTAGCCCCCACAGGATCAGCGGTGACGGCAATTTGGGGATATGCCGAAATACAAGCCGCTATAAAAAGCAACACGGTAGTGCAGCTTTTCATTAAGACGATATTTGTTCTACGCATCATGCAATCGTTGTAATTTAAAAAGGGGCAATCCGAGGACCGCCCCTTCTACTATTAACAGCCAATGACTTTTCTATTCATTCATGGCCGGATTCGCTTGCCGTTCGGTAATCGGAATGGGAAACACATACCGGTCTTCGGTCGGCTGGATCAGCGCTCCTGCACCAACTGAGTTCAAAGGCAACACCCGTCGTGCAACGTCATTAGCCCGGAAACCCTCTCCAAGGAGTTCAATTCGCCGCTCGACCAAGATGGCGTCAACCAACTGTTGCCGATTCATTGCACCGAAGTTATATTCCGGATCTGAACGGTGATGAACCGCCTCTAACAGGGCTCTGGCCCGGGCTTGGTCGCCTGCCTCGGCTTCTGCCTCTGCCAGCATCAACAGAACGTCTGCATAACGGATGACCGGCACGTAATCCAGAAACGGAGAAACGCCGCTGAACTTCGTAAGGTACACACCGCGGTCTTCCGTACCGGTAAGCTGCGTCCGCCGACGGTCGTCCGCTCCCCATTGGGAGTGTGCATAGATTCCTGGGGCAGAAGGATTGATCGTGTACTCCAGGTTCCCATTACCAATATTAAAATAATAACCGATCTGATTCTGAGTGCCCGGAGAATTGGTGTTGGCCATAGGAAATGAGAAAATCGACTCCGCAGAATGGTACGGCGCCGTAAACACCGACACGATATTCTCCTCCAGTTCATGGGCAATACCTGATGGAGCGGCATAAGGTGCTGCATCAGGCACTAGCTTGTTACCCTCTGTAATCACTCCTGCATAATCACCCTTTGCCAGTAAAACACGCATCTTCAGCGCGACTGCGGCGTTGACATGGGCACGTGTCACATTTTTTTCAGCATCGCCATAATCTTCCGGCAGACTTCCGATGGCTGCATCAAGGTCAGCCAGTATCTGAGTGTAAATCTGGTCAACTGAGCTCGGTGCCAGCTCGTTGTTTGCCAGTCCGGTTTCCGGCTGAAGCCGCAACGGCAGTCCACGGGACTGTCCATTATCCAACAAATACGGTTTGGCAAAGATCTGCACTAAGCCAAAGTAGCATAGTGCGCGGACAAATTTGGCTTCGCCGATAAAAGCACTGGCCAGCGCGTTGTCCAGGCCTGCCGTATTGGCCTCAAGCCCAGCTATGGCTATGTTCGCCTTATTGATTGTCAGGTAGCCGTGATTCCAGAAATCCGCAATATATGTATCGGATGCGTCGTTCGTAAATTGATACGTACTGTATCCGGTCACCACATTGGTCGTCCGGTTAAGGAATTCCTCTGCCTTGATATCATTATAAATCATATACCTGCCGCCGAACAGCCGGCCATGCTTTGCGCCGGCATATAAACCTGAGATTGCAGCTTCCGCCCGCTCAGGCGTCTCAAATATGACCAGATCCGAAATGTCCAGTTCAGGCTCTGCAACCAGAAAATCTTCGCTGCAGGACGCTGCCGCGAAAAGCAATGGAATAGAGAGCAAATATGTTAGTACTTTCATTTTTTCAAGATTAAAATCCAATGTTAACACCAAATGTAAATAACCGGCCCTGGGGAATGGTGTTCCGTTCAACCCCTGACCCGAAATTTTCATTGCCGTTTGATGAAATTTCGGGGTCCACGCCGGTATAACCGGTGAGGATAAAGGCGTTGTTTACCGAGGCGTATAAACGCGCGGAATTGATACCGGAATTACCAAAAATCGATGTGGGTAAACGATAACCCAGGGTCGCTGTCTGAAGCCTCAGGAAATCGCCTTTCTCGACATTCGAATCGATCAGCCAGGCCGATCCGTTTGACACATTATCGCCATAGACGGCCATGGGGATGTCAGTCACCTGTCCTGGGGTAGTCCACGCGTTCAACACGTCAACGGAATTGTTCCAAACGCGTTGGTCCAGCAATCCTGCGCGGGACCCGTTATAGATATAGTTCCCACCAGAAAAGGTGAAATTTAATGCTAAATCAAAGTTCCTGTATTGAAATGAGTTGTTGAAGCCGCCGAACCAGGTGGGAATGGTGTTGCCCAGGATCACCGGATTGGTATTTGGAGCGGCAGCGGGTCTCCCGTCCAGGTAGGTCCACGCGTTTGCACCGCCCAAATGCAAATATTGCACTTGTTCTCCTGCCGAATTGAGGAAAATCCGCCGGCCATTTTCAGGATTTACGCCAACCACACGCACACCATATAGGCTGGCGGCTGAATAACCTTCTGCAGTAATGTTTGACAGCTCAAGTCCACCCGTTGAAAATGGGATATCATTGCCTCCGGCGAGAGAGGTCACACGATTTTTGATAAAACCGAGGTTTAAGCTGCTTGTCCATCTGAAGTTCTCACGTGATACCGGAGCGGCGGTCACCGCGAATTCCCAGCCTTTGTTATACATTGACCCTACGTTGGCACGGATCTCATTGCCGGGTATGCCTTTGGACGGAGCCTGCGGCACATCCAGAATCATGTTGTCAATATCTTTATAGAACCAGTTCGCTTCCAGGATAATCTTATCGTTCCAAAGTCCCAGATCCAGGCCAATATTGGTCTGCTGACTTGTTTCCCATCTCAGATCCCTGTTTCCGGCTTGATTAAATGCCCACGTAGGGGCTTGGCCGTATATCCCCGAACTATAAGTGGAATATTCATTATACGCTCCGACATTACCGTTACCTACGCGGCCCCAGCTCGCCTTGAGGCGCAGGTTGGATATTGCTTCAGACAGCGATGAGTTTTTGAAAAAGCCTTCTTCGGAAATTCCCCACGCGACGGATGCTCCGCCGAAGTTGCCCCATTGGTTCTCCCGTGCGAGCCCGGAGTTGCCGTCCCGGCGGAAGTTACCGCTGATGAAGTATTTATTGGCGTAGTTATAGCTTGCTATCGCAATATAAGCCATATAAGAGAGTTGCGTAATACCGTTGCCCGCAGCAACATTAATACCGTAGGTCCCCTGGAACTGATTGAAGAACGGATCAATCAGGTCCTGCCGGTTGGATCCCCATGTTTCTGTACGTTGCTCCTGCGCATCTGTACTCAATGAAAGGTTGAGGTTATGCAAACCGCCGAAGCTTCTTTGGTACTGCAGGGTATTGATCCAGTTCCAGTTGTCGCCCCGCCCATTGCGGTTGTAGGCATAACCGTTATAGCTAACGCCATCGCCGTTTATCGGATTCCAGAACTGCTGATCTTCGGTCAGCCGCAGGTCCCAGGTATAGGATGTACGGAATGTCAGTCCCTGCAGCAACTGAAGCTCCGCAGCGAGATTGGCAAACAGGCGATTGTTCTCCGAAGAGTTCTTGTCTTCGTTGATCAACACTTCAGGGTTAGGAAACTGCAGATTGGTAAGGTTTGCCCCTCTGCCAATGGCAGCGTTTTCAACGTGATAGCTTCCGTCCTCATTATACGGCGCTACGTTTGGTGCCTGTGCTACCCCAATGCGCCCCAACCCGGAGGTGTTGAAGGCGGATCCCGGGTCCGATCCGCTGTTCGGCGATTTATTCCTTGAGTTTGTGTAGTTGATATTACCCAACAGCTTCAGCCATTTGGTCACTTTATGGTCTACATTGAACCGGGCCGACCGCCGTTGGAAACTATTCGCCCGCAAAAATCCGTCTTGGTCCGTTACCCCAGCGGAAAAATAATAAACTGTACGTTCGCCGCCGCCGGAAACCGTCACGTTATGACTTTGCGAATAAGCAGTCCGATAAACGAGGTCCTGCCAGTCTGTATCGATCAGATTGCCGTTGGCATCATAGCTTGGCTGAAACGCGTTCAGCGGAGGGAGCGTAGCTGTGGAGTTGATCTCACGTGCCCGCGCAATCGCGGCATTCTTATGGTCCATGTATTGCTGAGCGTTCAAAACCTCCGGCAGTCGTACAGCATTGTTGATTCCAACCCAACCGTCGTAGGTCACCCGCGCATCACCCGCCTTTCCACGTTTCGTTGTGATCAATAAAACACCGGCTGCTGCACGGGAACCGTAAATCGCAGCAGAGGCCGCGTCTTTTAAAATATCGATTGATTCAATGTCATTTGGGTTTATATCTGCCAACGGGTTATTAGTAGCGGAGTTCGGAGAGACGTCATCCGTCGAGATGGGGATACCGTCCACTACCACGAGCGGGAATGAACTGAGAGAAAGCGAACTTAAACCACGCACACGGATAACCGGCGGATTGTTTAATAAGCCATTAGGCTGCACGATGTTTACGCCGGCCGCCTGTCCGGTCAACCCCTGGCTGAAACTCTGCAAAGGCCTGTCGGCAACCACTGCCCCTGACACCCTCGCGGTGGACCCGGTAATCTCCGCCCGCCGCTGCGTCCCATACCCTGTCACAACGACTTCACTCAGAGCTGTCGCATCTTCACTTAAGGTTACTTCCAGGTTATTGTTTGAACCGAGCGGAACGGTTTGTGAAACATAACCCAGAAACCGGAATTCCAGGGCCTTCACGGTAGATGGAACGTTCAGGGTAAACGTTCCAAGAGCATCGGTCTGCGTGGCGATGCTCGCACCGACGGCGGTCACCGAAACGCCTGCGATCGGCGCGCCGTCCGTTTCGGAAGTCACCCTGCCGATGACTCTCCTGTCCTGGGCATGCGCCGATCCGATCAGCAGCACACCCAACATTAGGAAACATAGTAATTTTTGTTTCATGTGTTTGTGAGTTTGGTTAAAAAAACAGAACTTATAGCTAAAAAATCAATCATTAGACACAAAGCAGCACCAAGCGGACGCAAAATCCACCTACCACGGCTATCTGACTTGACAAATAACCAAGACCACCCACCAAATCAAACCCCTTAAGTTTAAGTTTTAAAAAGATCAGCCGATCACCTTCAAATTCAGTGACATTTTGATGGATGAAGACCAACCCAAACCAAAAAACCTTTAAAAATCTAAAGAAATCGTATTAAAATTGCTTAGTTATTGTGTGTTTGTTGTTCTGACACCAAAAATACAAGGATAATTGACATAAACAAATAATTTTTAAAAAAATAAAGGAGCGTACCGATATCTGGTTCAAACCGCGCCAGCAGCCGCGTTGTGACTTTCTGCCGGGAAAGCAATCATTTTTTTACTATTTTCGTTTTTAAATTAGATGCCATGAGCGCGAAAACCATTTTTGTCATCGTAATCACCGTTCTGGTTACGGTCATCCTCATGAAGAATATGGATGAAGTCAATTTCTGGATATTCGGCACGCGGACCGTACCGAAGCTGGCAGTCCTGGCTACAATGTTCTTCATAGGTGCTGTTGTGGGATTTTTATTGGGCAGACCGAAAAAGCGGAAGAGCGAGATTCAGGAGACACCCAACACCCCAGCCGCTAATGGGGTAAACCGTCCGCTGGATCAGGCAGACGAGGATTATATTAACTAAGGGTAAACCGGATATGGTGCATTCCGTCGGCATAACGGTAACTCACCTGTGCGTGATGGAACTGTGCAATGGCCTTGGCCACCGCAAGACCTAATCCGGTTGACGCTGCGTGATCGGTTGATTTGTAAAAGCGTGAGAACACTTTATCCGGGTCCAACGGCTGGTCACGGCCTGTATTGGCGATCTCAAAAGCGTTCTCCATCAAGACAATATGGATAACTCCTCCATGGTGATTGTGTACAATGGCATTTTTGAGCAGATTAGTGATCAGAATGTCGGCCAGGTCCGGATTGAAGTGCTTGGTCAACTGCGCCTGTTCAGTCAACTCTAGCTTTATATGCTTATATTGTAACCACTCCTTAAAGTCTTCCACCTGCTGATGAAGCTGGGCGTTAAAATCAACCGTCTCCTCTTTTGAAAATTGATTGTTTTCAATCCGCGATAGGAGCAAGAGCGATTTATTGAGGCGGGTCATCCGTTCGAGATGCTGGATCGCATTAGCCAAGAGGGGTGCCTGTCCGCCGGTGTTTTCGGTCTGTTCAAGCAGTAGCTCCAGTTTGTTTATGGCAATGGCTAAGGGAGTCTGCAGTTCGTGCGAGGCGTTCTCGATGAACTGTTTCTGGTTCTGGAAAGCAGCGATGTTGGCTTTCAGCAACTCTGCCACGGTACTGTTCATATCACGGAATTCGCGCACTTCCGTTGGCGGCGGATTGAACGACTTGTCTTCACCGAGCCGGAAACCCCGCAGTTCATCTTGTAATTGGTAGAAAGGCCGCCAGATCTTGCGGAGCACCCAGTTATCAATAACAAAGGCACTGGCGATCACGGCAACATACAGCCAAAGCAACGCATGCAGCAGGTCAGCCACCAAGTCATCTTCCTCTACCATCGAGGCGATGATTTTTAATTCATAGTAGCGACCATCGTGGGTTGAAAAATAGGTGGTCAACAGGCGTAAGATCTCGAATTCTTCCTCATACTCCATGTACATAGCGGTGTCCTTGAACACTTCAGGCGTGTGCAACGCCTGTTCTTCCCCCACTGGCCGGATGGCGTAGTTGCTTTCGCCAAATTCTTGTTTATCTAATAAGGAGCTGTCCTGATTTGCTTTCTTTATGATCAGTATCTTATAGTTCTCAAGGCCGTCATCGATACTGTCATAGACTTCATCCATCATATTGAAGTAGAAAACCACCGCCCATATACTGAGAATGACCACGAGGGAGGCCGACAGATACAGCAGCGTGTGGTTCAGCAACTTCATTAATTCACTACCTCAATCATACAGTAAGCTTATAGCCCACACCATAAATGGCCTGGATCTCCAGGTTGGTGCCGTGTTCTTTCAGTTTCTTGCGGAGATTCTTGATCTGGGAATAAATGAAGTCAAAGTTGTCTGCATTGTCCATATGGTCGCCCCATACGTGCTCGGCAAGCGCTGATTTGTAGATCAACCGGTTCTTGTTTACCACAAAAAATGCCAGAATATCGAACTCCTTACGGTTAAGGTGAACGTTGACCCCCGCCACAGTCAGGGTCCGCTCATCAAAATCAAGCTCCATATTGCTCAGCTTTACCATATTGCGGCCTCCCAGTGCCTTTCTCCGCACGACGGCTTTGATCCGGGCATTGAGCTCTGCCAGGTGAAATGGTTTGGTCAGGTAGTCATCCGCACCGAGGCCAAGTCCTTCGAGTTTGTCGTCCAGGGAGTCACGTGCCGAAATGATAATCACATTATCCCGCTTTTGCCTGGCCTTTAAGGCATTCAGCACCTGCAATCCGTTCCCGTCAGGCAACCCCACATCCAGCAGGATGCAATCATAGTCGTATGCCGCAATTTTTTCCATGGCCGCATGGAAGTTGCAGGCCGTTTCCACGATATAGTGTTCAGTAAGCAGAAATTGGGAGATGTTATCCCGCAGCCCTTCCTCATCTTCAACGATCAGTACTTTCATGCGCAATCATCACTCGTTCTCCAGCTCCTTTTTGATATCCTTCGCTGCTTTTTCTACATCGTCGGCAGCTTCCCGCACTTCTTCTTTGGCCCGCCCTACATCTGACCGGATGCGCTCAGCGGCTTCCTCCCCCACTTTTTCCAGGCTATCAACTGCCGAATCCACACGTTCTTCGATCCCGTGATCGTGGTGATGGTCGCCGTGGTCATGACCACTGTGATCATGGTCGTGGTGCTCATGGTCATGTGACCCGTTGCCTGGATCGTTGTTACAGGCGGAGAATGCGGCAACCCCGGCAAACAGGGCAATAAATGCCAACTTTTTCATAATAGCTTATTTTAACGTCCATATACTGTGCCTTTAGCGGCTTCCAGTGTGTTTTTCAACAGCCCTACGATGGTCATCAGCCCCACCCCGCCGGGTACAGGCGTAATCCACGATGCCTTCTCTGACACCGCTTCAAAGTCTACGTCGCCGTGCAGTTTATACCCGGACTTGGTCTGTGTGCTGGTCTCCCGGTTAATGCCCACATCGATAACAATGGCGCCGTCTTTAACCATATCTGCCGTGATGAAGTGTTTTTTTCCTATGGCGGCGACGATAATGTCGGCACGGCGGACTTCTTCTTCAATGTTTTTTGTACGGCTATGGGTTAGCGTCACCGTGCAGTTCCCCGGTTTTGCATTCCGCGCCAGCAAGATGCTCATCGGACTTCCCACGATATTGCTCCGCCCCACAACAACCGCGTGCATCCCTGAAGTATCAATACCGTAATGATCAAGCATCAACAGAATCCCGTAAGGTGTTGCCGGGATGAAGCATGGCAGGTTACGCTGCATTCTGCCCAGATTTACGGGATGGAAGCCATCTACATCCTTGCGGTGATCGATCGCTTCGGTTATCCGTTCGGGGTCAATATGTCCCGGCAAAGGAAGCTGAACGATCAATCCGTCAACCGTAGCATCAGCATTCAGTTCTTTGATCTTTTCAATCAGCGTTGCCTCGCTGATATTGGCATCATAATGGATATCCGTGGACTGGAACCCCACTAGTTCACAATTGCGCATTTTGCTGGCCACGTAAGTTTCGCTGGCTCCGTCATTGCCTACAAGAATGGCCACCAGGTGCGGCTTTCGCCCAGTTGACGCCAGGAAGGCGGCTGCTTCTTGCTTGATGTCTTCCTTGATCTTTGCCGATACGAGCTTTCCGTCGAGTAGTTGCATGCTTTTCGTGTTGAGTGTGCGTATTGATTAATCCAGTTTCAGCACCGCCATGAAAGCGGACTGCGGGATTTCCACATTTCCGACCTGGCGCATACGTTTCTTTCCTTTTTTCTGTTTTTCTAACAGCTTCCGTTTCCGGGAAATGTCACCGCCGTAACACTTGGCCGTAACATCCTTCCGTAGGGCGCGGATATTTTCCCGGGCAATGATTTTTGCGCCTATGGATGCCTGTATGGCTATTTCGAATTGTTGTCTCGGGAGAAGCTCTTTTAGTTTTTCGCAGATCTTTTTCCCGAAATCATAGGCGTTGGTTCTGTGAATCAGCGAAGATAGGGCGTCAACCGGTTCTCCATTCAGGCGGATATCCAGTTTGACAAGATCCGATTGCCTATACCCAATCTGATGATAATCGAAGGAGGCATAACCCTTCGAGATTGTTTTCAGCTTATCATAGAAATCAAAGACGATCTCTCCCATCGGCATTTCAAAAACAAGCTCCACGCGATCAGCGGTTAAGTAGGATTGGTTAATCAGGATACCTCGTTTCTGAATACACAGTGACATGACCGGCCCCACGAATTCAGCCTTGGTAATAATGTTTGCTTTGATGTAAGGTTCTTCCACATAATCAAGCTTGCTTGGGTCCGGCAAATCCGAAGGGTTATGCACGATAATTTCCTCAAGGTCCTTGGTAAGGTATGCCTTATAGGACACGTTGGGCACCGTTGTGATCACGGTCATCCCAAATTCGCGTTCCAAACGTTCCTGTACGATCTCCATATGCAGCATGCCCAAGAAGCCGCACCGGAACCCAAATCCCAAAGCGGCTGATGATTCCGGCTCAAAAACCAGCGATGCGTCATTCAGCTGCAACCGGTGCATACTTTCCCGGAGTTCTTCAAAGTCTTCGGTATCAACCGGATAAATCCCTGCAAAGACCATGGGCTTCACTTCTTCGAAGCCTTTGATCGCTTCCTTGCTGGGACGTGTCACATGGGTTATCGTGTCGCCTACCTTGACTTCCCGGGCTTCTTTGATGCCCGATATGATGTAACCCACGTCACCGGTCCTTATTATTTCCTTTGGAACCTGGTTGAGGCGCAGTGTCCCGATTTCTTCCGCTATATACTCTTTACCGGTCGCAATAAACTTGACCCGGTCCCCTTTTCGGATCTGTCCGTTTTCCACTTTGAAGTAAGCCATGATGCCGCGGAACGAGTTATAGACGGAGTCGAAAATCAGAGCCTGCAGAGGTGCTTCCGGATCGCCCACCGGCGGCGGCACACGCTCCACGATCGCATTAAGGATATCCTGAACGCCGAGCCCGGTCTTTCCTGATGCAGGGATAATGTCTTCCCTCTTACCACCGATAAGGTCTATAATCTGATCTTTCACCTCTTCCGGCATCGCGCCGGGCAGGTCCATTTTATTGAGAACAGGAATAATCTCAAGGTCATGTTCCAGGGCCAGGTAGAGGTTAGAAATGGTTTGGGCCTGGATTCCCTGAGAAGCGTCTACAATCAGCAATGCTCCTTCGCACGCCGCAATTGACCGCGAGACCTCATAGGAAAAATCCACATGTCCCGGTGTATCAATCAGGTTCAGTATGTATTCCTGTCCATCTTTGATATAGTTCATTTGGATTGCGTGACTCTTGATCGTAATACCCCGCTCGCGCTCCAGGTCCATGTTATCCAACAACTGGTTCTGGGCCTCCCGTTGGGTAATGGTATTGGTATACTCCAACAATCGGTCGGCCAGTGTACTTTTACCGTGGTCTATGTGCGCAATAATGCAAAAATTGCGAATATGGTTCATTCGAAAATATCTTTATCAGAAAGCTGCCTTATGGAACCCGTATTTTCATTGCCTTTGCCTTAGGCGCTGACATTGCGGTCTCATACAAGCCGGCTTCAAACGGCAAAGATATGTTTTTGGCAGGATATTTTGCATGGATTGAAAACGATTCCACTCGCCAATGCAGCTGCTGCATCGCAATCCGTTGCTATCCGGCCCTGCAGCCGACCAGGGCACGCCTATCCTCCAGTGCGCTGTTTCGGGTCCGCTGTTATGGTAAGCTGCGTCGACAAGCTCTCATAAGGGCCGGGTCTGCCCTTACTTACGGCAAAGGGGCTAGCGCAGCAGACCGTTTAGCGGGAGGAAACAGCGCAATTAAATTGCATATAAAAGAGAATTTATCTAAGTTTGATCAATAAATAACGATGCGATTCCTATGCGACTATCCATCACGCTGACCAGCAAATATAGGCTATTGAGCCTTGCCGCGATTGTGGACGTTTTCGAAACGGCAAACCGCCTCCTCAAAGAAGAAGGCAGCGACGAAATGTTTCACATCAGCCTCATCGGGGTAACAGAGACCAAAGTACTTCCGGAAGGCGTCAGTCACCTTCCCTATGTCCCTATGTCCCGTGGAGAGCAGTATGACCTGATCTTTGTACCGGCCTTCGGTCCCGTTGACATTAAGGAAACGCTGGCCCAAAACAGTTGCTTTATTCCCTGGCTACGTCAGCAATATGCCGAGGGAGCCACGTTGGCAAGCAACTGCACGGGTGCCTTTTTGCTTGCCGCCACCGGATTACTCAACAATCGGAACGCGACTACTCATATCGATGCTGCGGACAAATTCGCTTCGTGCTTTCCCGAGATCAAACTGCAACCGGACGCAGTGGTGGCGTTTGACTCAAACATCTATACGAGCGGAGGGGCAACAAGTGGGTTCCACCTCAAGTTGGCACTGCTGCAGAAGTATTGCGGCAGGGAACTGGCCGTACGCATCGCTAAGATATTTTCAATAGACATGGACCGTGAAAGCCAGGCGTACTTCAGCCATTTTGCGCCGGCCGAGGCCCATGACGACGAACTGGTGATGCGTGTGCAGCATAAAATCAAAAATGAGTTCCCCGACCTGAAAAGCATAGAAGAAGCCATAGCGGATATTCCCGCCAGCCGCCGCAATCTCGTGCGCCGGTTCAAACAGGCAACCGGTCTGACACCGATCCGGTATTTGCAGAAAACCAAAATCGAGGCGGCGAAAAAACTATTGGAAAACACAGAGAAGGGGTTGTTTGAAATTATGCTGCTGGCTGGATATAATGACATGAAAAACTTCAGGCAGCTGTTCAAAGAAATTACCGGGATGACACCGAAGGCCTACCGGGACAAATTTGCCATGCGGTTTGAGCCTATCCTTTAATTATAATAGAGATGAACAAAACGGCTTTTTTCCTTACCGTCGGTCTCTTCATAACCCTTCACATGACCCAGGCCCAGCCAAAGCCTGGAAAAGAAAAGATTGTTGTGGCGCTTCCGGAAGAATACCGGTGGAAGAGTGCGCGAATACCTAAGGACACGAAAGCAATCCGGGGGACTGAATACCGGGTGGCAGGCAAAAACGCGCAGGATGCTCCCGTGCAGACGGTGACTGTCACTACCATAGACCGGCGTTATTATCCCATGAAAGCAGCGGGTATGCCGGAGGAAAAATGGGAATACGAAAAGGCCGCCTGCATTGATGCTGAACTGGAGATCGTGGACCGAAAAGAACAGGATGGCCGCACAGCCATTCTCTATAGCATAAAATCCGCCAAGTCCGGTGAAAGCGAATGCGGGTCCACAACGCTACTGACGTACGTCGCCGAGGGACCGACGGCCTTTCATACCGTGGAACTTGCGATCCCGCAGGATCAGCTCACTCCGGTACTTTATAAGCAATGGTGCGATGCCTTGTTAGCAAGCCGGATCGAGTAGATCACTCCAGCTCCACACGTGTTCCCCGTTTGGCGGACTCCCTGGCCGCCGCCAAGATCTCGACCACGACAAGGTTATTGGCAAGAGAAGAAGGGTCATGCGGTGACACAGGTACCCCGTCCAGCACGGCCTTAAGAAAGCTGAGGTGCCCATCGTAAAAGTCATCAGTGACCGGCACGCTGGCCTTATCCCCTGGACTGCGGTAATGAACCACTGTCTGTGCATCAACCGCGTGGAGCGATGAGCTGTCGCCGAAGACCTGTATGTCCTTGATACTATATGGCCAATCCCAGGAGGCCTGTAGAACGCCGGTTAGACCTCCCGCGTATTCCAGAATGACAGTCGCATCGTCATCTACGTACGGATATTTATCCGGTTTGAGCTGCCTTGTTACCGCCGTTACTGCAACGGGCCGTTCACCATTCATTAACCAGGTGATCAGGTTGGCGCCGTAGCAGCCGAAGTCCATGAGCGCACCCCCGCCGTTTTTTTCCGGATCTGTCAACCATGCGAGAAATGCCTCGCTGCAACCGATCTCCTTGGGTCCCTGGTGACCGTCCCTTACCACTATCTTCTTTAACCGGCCTACGGCTCCGGTACCGACAAGCTTTTTCAATTCCTGGTTGCTGGTGTACCAGGTTGTCTCATAGTTGGTCCAAACCGGCGTATCATACTTCTCCGCAAGGGCAGCTATGCGCCGCGCCTGATCATTGGTTGTTGCCAGTGGCTTTTCCACCATCAAAGGTATACGCATCGGCAGACAGGCCTCAGCTATCTCCACATGTTCGGAAATGGCGTTGTAGGCCAGGATTACGTCAGGTTTAACTGACTGTAACATGGCTTTGACCGTCGGGAAACATATGGAATCCGGCAGTCCGTAACGTCTCTGGTAGTTGAGCATAAGGCCGGTATCGGATTCAGCGACACCGAGAAGTGTAACTTCGCCTTGCCGGTATGCATTCAGCAGCGGGTGAACGTGATCGTGACTGAGTCCCGCCACCGCTATTTTCAGGCGATGTTGAGCATGGGCATACTGCAGACTGCCTACATACAGTATGCATAACAGGAAGCAGAGTTTCCGGGTTGGCATCATCATTGTATCCATAAATTGATTAGCGGCAAGTTATGCAAAAAAAAATTCCTATGTTTACCGCCAGAAAATTATTTCACATGAAAACCGTAAATAGCTGTATATTAATGGCGTGCATTGGCCTAATGACCATGTTCAATCAAAGTTGCAAACCCAAACAGGTCGTCCTTCAGCCAGCGGCTGAAGTCGTTGAAAGGGATAACCCCGATGAGCGTATCGTTTCCGAGACACCCAAACAGGAGCCGCAGCGAGCTCCACAGCAATCCGAACCGGCTCCTGTGGAACCACCGAACTACAATTTCAAAAACATCCAGTTCGAATATGATTCGTCCGTACTGAAGACAGATTCTTATGCCATCCTTGACCGGATAGCACGTGAAATGCTGAAGGACCTGGACGCGAAATTCCTGGTCAACGGGCATGCATCCATTGAAGGTACCGCCGAATATAATATGGAATTATCCATTGATCGCGCTAATGCGGTGAAGCTTTATCTGGTAAACGCCGGAATACCCGGCAATAACCTTAGTGTTAAAGGGTATGGTTCTACACAGCCAGTGGCTTCTAATGATACCGAATCTGGAAGAGCATTGAACCGGCGGGTAGAGATTGAGCACGTAGATTAATTACGGATGGCTGATTTAAAATACAATCAACGCGGCGTTTCGGCGGGGAAGGAAGATGTACATAAAGCCATTAAAAACATCGATAAAGGCCTTTTTCCAAAAGCGTTTTGTAAGATCATTCCTGACATACTCGGCGGCAACGACGCGTGGTGCAACATCATGCATGCTGATGGAGCCGGCACCAAATCGTCTCTTGCCTATGCTTATTGGCGGGAAACCGGTGACCTATCAGTGTGGCGGGGAATTGCGCAGGATGCCATCGTAATGAACCTGGATGACCTGTTGTGCGTGGGGGCCACTGACAACATCCTGCTCTCCTCAACCATCGGCCGGAACAAGCACCTGATCCCCGGCGAAGTGATCGCCGAAATCATCAACGGCACGGAGGAGATCCTTGCTGAACTCAGGGACATGGGCATTGGTATTTTCTCCACCGGTGGAGAAACCGCTGACGTGGGTGATCTGGTGCGCACCATAATCGTTGACAGTACGGTTACCTGCCGCATGAAACGCAGTGACGTGATTTCCAATCACCACATCCAGGCGGGTGACGTGGTGGTGGGGCTGGCCTCTCATGGAAAAGCCCATTACGAAAAGGAATACAACGGCGGCATGGGATCCAACGGACTAACGGCTGCCCGACATGACGTGTTCAGCAAAGCTGTGGCGGAGAAATTTCCCGAAACATATGATCGGGCCATCCCTGACGAGCTGGTTTTTTCGGGAAGTAAACGTCTGACAGATGAGATCGACATTCCACACTACGGACGGATACCGGCGGGAAAACTGGTCCTCTCACCAACCCGCACGTATGCTCCCGTAATTAAACAGATTCTGGATCTTTACAGAGAGAAGATTCATGGTATGGTGCATTGCAGCGGCGGTGCACAAACTAAGGTGTTGCATTTCATCGACGATCTGCATGTCATCAAGGAAAACATGTTTGACATTCCGCCTCTATTCCGCCTTATCCAGGAAGAATCAGACACATCCTGGCAGGAAATGTACAAAGTATTCAACATGGGACACCGCATGGAATTGTATGTGCCAGCTGCCATTGCCGCCGACATCATACAGATCTCGGAGCAATTTGGTATACCTGCGCAAATAATCGGACAGGTAGTTCCAGCCGCGGTGAAGCAAGTGACTGTCCGGTCGCCGTTCGGTGAGTTTGTATATTATTAGTCCGATGAAGACCATAGGCTGGAAGGAACTGGTCGATCTGCCGGAACTCGGCATCCGCGGGGTTGCCGCAAAGGTCGATACCGGAGCCCGAACATCCGTACTCCATTGCAGCCATATCCGCCTGGTTAAACGAGGCCGGAAACAGTATGTCGAATTTCGCCCATTGGACGAACGCCATCCCGGCTGTACAATTTTTGTCTTTCCGTTCCACAGCGAACGGAAGGTAAAAAACTCATTCGGGCAGGAAGAAAACCGGTATGTCATCCGCACCTCCATTTCACTCTTCCACGAAACTTTTCCCATTGAACTTTCGCTGCGCGATCGCTCAGACATGGAATTTCCCCTCCTGCTGGGTCGTTCCTTTATCCGCAAAAAATTCCTGGTCGACGTAGCGCGGGCAAACCTTTCAAAATAACACCACCCCATGAAGATAGCCGTTCTATCAACAATCAAAAGCCTGTATTCCACTCGCCGATTGGTACAATCTGCCCAGATGCGTGGCCACGAATGCGTGGTTATTGACCACAGCCAGTGTTACGTGGGAATAAAACAAGGGAAGCCGAGTATTCACTATAAAGGACAGGACATCTCCGACATCGACGCCATTATTCCGCGCATAGGCGCTTCTGTCACCTTTTATGGATCAGCTATTGTCCGCCAGTTTGAGGTTATGGGCGTTATATCGGCTAATCCCAGCCAGGCAATAACGCGCTCACGCGATAAGCTCCGGTGCATGCAGATCCTCTCCGGGGCCGGCATAGGTATGCCCATCACCGGTTTCGCGCGCCGCACCCATGATGTGGATGACCTGATCCGCATGGTAGGCGGACCGCCGCTCGTCATCAAACTACTGGAAGGCACGCAGGGTATCGGTGTAGTGCTCGCGGAGACAAAAAAAGCGGCATCATCGGTTATTGAAGCATTCTACGGCCTGGGCAACAACATCCTGATCCAGGAATACATCAAGGAATCACGCGGAACGGATATCCGAGCTTTTGTCGTAGACGGTAAAGTAGTCGGCGCGATGAAGCGCACCGCGAAGGAAGGTGAGTTCCGTTCCAACCTGCACAGGGGCGGCACTGCCGAAGTGATAAAGCTTACCAAAACCGAACGTGAAACTGCCATCCGTGCAGCGCGTGAGTTGGGACTTACGGTTTGCGGTGTTGATATGATTCCTTCTGACAGGGGGCCGCTGGTACTGGAAGTAAACTCGTCCCCCGGGCTCGAAGGCATTGAAAAAGCCACAAGCAAAGACATAGCCGGTGAAGTTATCACATTTCTGGAAAAGCAGTATATTCTGAAGCAGCAGACCAAAAAAGAACGTAAGGCTAAGGCGGGACCTAAACTTTAAAATACTATATTTACCGGCCTAAACGGATCATGACCATGATAAGCAGTATACTAAGTGCCATCCACTGGGATGTCAGCCCTGAATTATTCAGCATAGGCAGTTTTGAACTCCGGTATTATACCTTATGCTTCCTGCTGGCATTCATCATCAGCTACGTGTTGATGCTCCGTATTTTCAAGCGGGAAAATAAGTCCCAGGAACTCCTGGACCAGTTCAGCATTTACATTTTTATCGGCACACTGCTCGGCGCACGCCTTGGTCATTGCCTTTTTTACGAATTCGATTACTATAAAGACCATCCTCTGGAAATGATCCTCCCCTACACCTATGTAGACGGCCAATTCAGGCTTACGGGATTCCACGGACTGGCCAGCCACGGGGGCGCAATGGGTATTTTGGCGGGCATCTACCTGTTCTGCCGCAAAACAAAGACAGACTTCCTGTGGATTACAGACCGTCTGGTGATCGTTATCCCACTGGCCGGAGCCTTCGTACGGCTGGGTAATTTCTTCAATTCTGAAATCATCGGCCTGCCGACGGATCTGCCCTGGGCCGTGGTATTTGAACGGGTAGACAATATACCGCGACACCCCGCGCAGCTTTATGAAGCAATATGCTACGTGATCATATTCATCGTACTGTGGAACCTATATATGCGGAAATCATTCCTGAAGCCGGGCTACATATTCGGCCTTTTCCTCATAATGCTGTTCGGTGCACGCTTTGTTCTGGAATTTGTAAAAGAAAACCAGGAAGCATTTGAAGAAAGTATGCGCTTCAATATGGGACAGCTGCTGAGCCTACCCTTCATCGCCATCGGAATTTATCTGCTTGCCCGACCGGTTAAGAACAAAATTACTTAGGCACAATATTCGCTTGATGGCAAAGCTTATCTTTGCCACATGGCCGCTTCGCAAAAAAACGGTTTTCTCGTATTTATAATACTCGGGCTGCTATCAGCTATCGGGCCGTTTTCCATTGATATGTATCTTCCCGGCTTCGAGGCGATTGCAGCAAGCCTGCAAACGTCCGTAGCGCATATTCAGCTCTCCCTTACATCCTTTTTCATTGGTATTGCCTCTGGACAGATCATTTACGGCCCTCTTCTGGACAGGTTCGGTCGTAAGATCCCCCTTATCGTCGGTCTGGTTATTTACATCGCGACATCTGTGGGTTGCGCGCTGACAAACTCGGCCGACAACCTCATCATCTACCGGTTCATTCAGGCCCTGGGAAGCTGCGGCGGCATGGTTGCATCGCGGGCAATGGTGCGCGACTTTTACGGACCGACGGAAAGCGCGAAAATCTTTTCCTTATTGATGTTGATCATTGGCATCTCTCCGATTCTCGCGCCTACGGTGGGAAGTTTTGTAATGTCCCATTGGCACTGGCACGGCATCTTCCTGGTACTGGCCGTTATCACAACATGTATCCTGTTGGCCGTTGTCTTCTTCCTTCCTGAAAGCCGCGGTGCGAATCCCGGAATATCCCTGATGCCCAAACCCATCCTGAAGTCATACTGGGAAGTATTCCGGCTACGGCAATTTTTTGTTTATGCTTTCGCCGGTGGGTTGGCATCATCAGGATTATATGCATACCTGGCAGGATCTCCCTTTGTCATGGTTACGCTCTATGGACTCAACGAGAAAGAATATGGACTGGTATTTGCGCTCATCGCATCGGCACTGATTACAGCCAGCCAGCTGAATCGGTACCTTTTGAATCGTTACCGGAGCGAACAGGTTGCTAAAGTGGCGCTCGTGGCGCAATCATGCATCGGCTTCATCTTGGCTGCCTTGTGTGTCACAGAGCTGATCAACCTGCCGATCATGATCGGTCTGATCTTTTTATTTCTCGGTTCCCAGGGATTTGTTTTCCCCAATACCTCAGCCCTCGCGTTGGCTCCATTCAACCGTCTGGCCGGAAGTGCCTCCGCGTTGCTTGGCAGTCTTCAGATGGCCTGCGGGGCGCTTACCTCGGGACTAGTGAGTTACTTCCATAACGGCACGTCCGTACCCATGGCAGCTGTCATGGCCGCTTGTGCGACATTGGCATTGATATTCATTATGGCTGCTCCACGCAAAGTGGAGTGATTTTTGCACTGGATACATCATGAAATGTCCGAATTGTAACGAAACTTTGTTGATGACCGTCCGCAATCAGGTGGAAATCGATTATTGCCCTAGCTGCAGAGGAATCTGGCTCGACCGTGGAGAGCTCGATAAAATCATCGCACAGTCAGAACAGTCGTACCCTGATCAGGCAAATCAACCCCGGTACCGGAGCGATGATTACCGCGACACCAAGTACGACCGCGAACGGTATCAGGGCCAATACCCGAAAAAAAAGAAGTCCTTTTTAGGTGATCTCTTTGATTTCGACTGATCAAGCCGACATAGGCACTTACGGACGGCTCAATAAAGCCGTAATGGCCAATTGATATCCCTCCAAGCCAAAACCACAGATTACTCCTTTGCAATTCTTTGCCAGACAGGAATGATGCCGGTATGATTCTCTTGCATAAACGTTTGAGATGTGCACTTCCACAACCGGTGCGCTGACAGCAGCGATGGCATCAGCAATAGCCAGGGATGTGTGCGTATAGGCGCCGGCATTTAGCACAATACCGTCAGCGCTGAACCCGACCTCATGAATCTTATCGATAATGGCACCTTCGTGGTTGCTCTGGAAATAAGACAATATTACTTCCGGATGCGCGGCACGCAAAGTCTCGAAATAAGTCTGGAAATCACGGTCTCCGTAGATACTTTTTTCGCGAATGCCCAACAGGTTCAGATTCGGGCCGTTTATAATGATGATGTCGCTCATATAATTGCAATATCCTAAAAATACCGTGATCTTAAAAATCGTAATAAAAATTACGGAACGACCCGCGCAATCCCAGCGTCAGCATCCCGGTCTGATGGTGGATGCCGTATTCCGGCACGCCATGCCTTCTGTATACCGCACCGGCTTCAATCCGGAGGTTGTATTTCGGATTGAGCAGATAGGCCACACGGCCATCCGCATATACCAGGTTATTACGTACACCCTGTGCGATATGGTTGCCGTAGACTTGATAGTGTGTATTGTACGGCTTGAATATATCTCCGCCGAAATTCGTGTTGGCATCCGGATCCGTACCGAACTGACCCCACGTAGCCTGGGCAGAGAAGTCAAAACGCCTATAGGAATAATTCAGAATCCCCACTAATTCGCGGAAATTCGCTCCCCAGGGATGAGCAAGCGGTTGACCATAGTTACTGTAGTTGCTCACCGGATCAAAGTGCGCATAGGTATATGGGCGGGCAGTATTATACTCCGCCAGAAAATTCAGGTCTTTGATGCCGAACGCATCGAATCCCCGGAATCCCAGCTGCGCCGCCCACTTGTTGTTCACATGCCCCCTTCCTCCAAAGAACTCCTTCGCCGTGAATTCACCCAACAGGAATTGGCCGTATACCGTCAGATTATTAAGGACCTTATATTTCGAATTCAGGCCTAAGTGCATTTTATCCGGCGAGGATGTGTTGGTCAGCTCAATAGGCCGCAAAAAGATTATCGGGTTAAAATAATTGAAGTCGAACCCGCGGCGGCCAGCAGCGTTCCTTGCGCCCCAGACAACCGACTGAAAAAAGCCTACTGAGAAGCGGTTGGAGACGTTCCAGTCCAGGTATTGGAATGCCCCCCATTTCCAATTATCGCCCGAACGGGTGGGCAAGCCAGTAATCGGATCGGTAGTGGAGGACCGCGGATGCATTGGATCCAGCATGTACGTCCACATGCTCATATACTGCACATTACCCAGCTTTCCGGTCAACTTCAGCGCGGTATAGTTAGAAGAAATATCTGAAAGCAATACGGATCGGTATCCGTCTCCGATAAAGGTTTTGTCATAGGCAAGTGTCACGTTCAAATAGTTGTTGACCGTATAGGACATGACCGCTGAACCATACATCCAATCTTTCTTTTGCGGATTTTCGTAAGTGGTTTTCCCGTGGCCTTGACCGGGCATAATTGCTTGGGTAAAAATGTATTTGTCCAGATAGTCGGGAAACACACCTTGGTTTTCAAAGAAGTTCACATAAAGCGAAAAGTTATCGCCGACGGTAACACCCGCCTGCGCGCCGCGGGTATTCAGCCAGGTGGTCCGGCCGCCTCCCGCAAAGTCGCGGCCGATTTGGAAATCCGGCAAAAAGTCGGCGTAGAAGGTGTACTCATCGTTACGGATATCGATCAAGTGCTCATTATACAGCTTCCTGCCCCACCACGACTGACGCTCTCGCACGCCGATCCCCATCAGCGAGTCGTAACGCGATTGCAAGGTGCTGTCGATCACCATCGGCTTCAATGCCGTATGCAGCCGGTTGTCTGTATGATAAAGTACATTGTTCAGTTTCTGGTAGAACTGGTAAGAATAGGGCTGATAGGTTGATTGGGCATTGCTGGTGGATAGTTGACCGAGAAAGGCCGTAAGTAACCACATTACAAGGAAATAGCGCGGGTTTAAATGTTTCGCCATAGTCTATGATTAATCCGCAAAGATAACATTGCCGGTCAATAATCAAGCCATTATTGGGCAAGTTATTAAGAATCCCAACGTTCGAGGGGCGGCGGGGCGGCTGGCCGGGCGGCGCCGTTCGGCTGCTTCATCGCAACCAGTTGCCGCCGGGCCCATAGCGGACCAAGGCACGCCAGCCCTCCTGCCCCACCCCGTTTCGGGTCCGCAACTTCTCGTAAGGCTGCGTCGATGAGTAACCGTAAGGGCCCGGCCTGGCTGCCTGTTGCTTCTTCCGCAGCATAGGCCGTCACCGCTCCGGCTGGCCTTCTTCGGTGTGAAGGAGACAAGCGTGAGGCCGTTGGGAGTCGTACGAAGCGCTGAGCAGCAAAGCCAAGCAAAAACTCCGTGCCAGCAGGAACAAGCGGATCCCGAAGCGAAGCGCCTTGGATCCGCGCATAGAGAAGGCTTTGCAATCAAGCGCAAGGAAGCTCTTTGCAGCGGATGCTAAAACGTATTTGCATGATTTCGATTATTTTTTGCATATTGGACCGCTAAAGAATAGGCACCATGTACCCTATTAATATCGATAACAAACCATAATGACACCATGAAACGGAGAACATTCATCCAGAACACAGCCGCGCTTAGCGCCGGACTGATGGCGAGCAAACTGCCGCTTAGCGCCTCGCAGCAATCATTTCCAACTGTACGGGTTCCGAAAGACAAAAGGCATTTTTCAAGCGAAGCAATTGAGCAGGCCATCCGGGAGTTCCAACGCCACGTCACCGACAAAGAGCTTGGCTGGCTCTTCAGCAACTGCTTTCCTAACACACTGGACACTACCGTATTTCCTGAGGAAAAGGACGGCAAGCCCTATACTTACGTGATCACTGGCGATATAGACGCGATGTGGCTGCGCGATAGCTGCGCGCAGGTGTGGCCCTATTTACCTTTTATGGCTGCGGACAAAAACCTGCAGCGGCTCGTCGCAGGACTGGTTAATAAGCAAAGTCAGTGCATCAACATCGACCCTTACGCCAATGCTTTTTACAATGACCCTACGAAAGTAGGTGAATGGGGCAGCGATCATACTGACATGAAGCCCGGCATCCATGAACGCAAATGGGAAATCGACTCGTTGTGTTATCCCATCCGCCTGGCTTACGGATACTGGAAAGCAACCGGTGATAAAAGTCCGTTCGACGGTGAATGGGTCTCCGCCCAGCGGAATATCCTTAAAACTTTCCGGGAACAGCAAAGGAAGGATGGACTGGGCCCGTATCGCTTTGAGCGTACGACTCCCCGCGGGTCGGACACGCTGCAGATGGATGGGTACGGATACCCCATTAATCCCGTGGGGCTGATCTGCTCCAGCTTCCGGCCGAGTGATGACTCCACTATCTTCTCTTTTCTTATCCCCTCCAATCTATTCGCTGTTGTAAGCTTGCGCCAGTCTGCCGAGATGCTGTCCGGAATCGCCGGAGAACAGGCATTGGCAAAAGAAATGACAACTCTGGCTGATGAAGTCGAAAACGCCGTAAAGAAATATGGTATCGTGGATCATCCCATGCATGGCAGGGTATATGCTTATGAGGTGGATGGATTCGGCAGCTATTTGATGATGGATGACGCCAACATTCCCAGTCTTCTCTCCCTCCCCTATCTAGGAGCCGTGGACGCCAATGATCCGGTGTATCAACGCACCCGCGCGTATGTCCTCTCTGCTAACAATCCGTTTTTCTTCAAAGGCAGCGCCGCTGAAGGAATAGGAGGCCCGCATATCGGCCATGACATGATATGGCCCATGGCCATCACGATGCGGGGACTTACTTCACTTGACGAATCCGAAATCAAGACCTGTATGGAAACGTTGCGCCGCACGCACGGGGATACAGGTTTCATGCATGAATCTTTTCACAAGGATGATCCAAAAAAGTTCACCCGGAAGTGGTTCGCATGGGCAAACACGTTATTCGGCGAATTTCTATGGAAAACTTATAAAGAAAAGCCATATTTGCTGAAGTAAATGGGACCAATAGGAGTTTTCGATTCAGGCTACGGCGGACTGACGGTTTTCCGGGAAATCGTTAAAAAGTTGCCCCAATACGATTATGTATATCTAGGTGATAATGCGCGGGTGCCTTATGGCACCCGTTCGTTTGAAACCGTATACGCCTATACCAAGGAATGCGTGGATCAGCTATTCGATATGGGATGCCGGCTGGTGGTGTTGGCATGTAATACCGCATCGGCAAAAGCTTTGAGATCCATCCAGCAACGCGACCTGCCCAATTACCCTGACCTGCGCAAAGTACTGGGTGTAATCCGACCCACTACAGAAATCATCGGCAACCATACAAAGAGCAGGCATGTTGGTATCTTGGCAACTCCAGGTACGATCAAGTCGGCATCTTACCCCATCGAGATCCAAAAATTCTTCCCGGACATTAATGTATTTCAACAAAGTTGTCCGCTATGGGTGCCGCTCGTGGAAAACAATGAACTGGATTCTCCGGGCACAGCCTATTTTGTAGAAACCGACATCCGTAAATTGCTGCAACAGTCACCGCATATTGACGCAGTGATATTAGGCTGTACGCATTATCCTTTGTTGCTGCCGCTCATTGAACGGTTCATGCCTCCGGGTATCCGTGTGCTGGCTCAGGGAGGTCTGGTAGCGGATAGCCTGGCGGATTATTTGCAGCGTCATCCTGAGGTCGAAGCATTATGCACCAAAGAAGGCCGCATCCGTTTTTTCACTACAGATAATGCTTTGGACTTTGAAGAAAAAGCGGGTAGGTTTTATGGGCAATCCATTCAGGCGGCTGAATTGCAGCTCTGACCGTAAAGTTATTGCTGGCCGGTAACGATGGTCACCTCCACCCGCCGGTTCTGTTGCCTACCTTCTTTGGTATTGTTGGCTCCTACCGGTTTTGATTGCCCGTGACCATAGGTAGTGACCCGGTCATCGCTTAAACCTTTCTCGACAATGTATTTTTTTACCGATTCAGCCCGCTTTTCAGACAACCATTGATTGTACTCTTCGGTCCCTGTAGCGTCGGTATGACCGTCAACGATGAGGGAAGCCTTCGGATAATCCTGGAGCAGTTCGATCAGTTTGTCCAACTCCTGTTTAGCCTTGTCCGTCAGGTACGAAGAATTCAGTGGAAACAAAACATCTGAATCAAAGGTGACCATGATTCCGCGATCGGTCATCGACGCATCTTCGAAGTCGCGCTGTACATGCTCCAGACCGTCTTTTGTACCGTCAATCGTTACATGCGCGCCGGGATTTACCGCCATTTTCTGGTTTTTACAAGCCGTAAAGGTCAGTGAAAAGGCCAACGCAAAACAAGGGAGGATAAATGTTCTCATCATATGGCGTAAAAATAATAAAACCTATTGAACGGAAAAATGATTATTGATCACCTTTTTTATGTCAGGGTGTTCCGAAAATAATTTCCAGATCAGGCCGCTGCGCCCGTTTTCAATCATGACGACAACAGATGCCTGACTGACAGCGTCATAGGTGTCTGCCACAGCATTCTCTTTGAAGGAGATCCAGTTACGGAAGCCGTATTCGGTAAATAAGGCATGGCCATAGCTGTTGTAAAATGCACGCAGCGAACGGAGTGCTTCTGTGGGCCGGTATGCGTAACTTGCAACTGCAAGCGCTGGATTGACTGCCCATGAAGTATCAGGCAGTCCGTTCATTTTCGTCAGCCCCCAAATATCAAGCAAGGAGCTTCCGGTTCCGATAGCGTTGTCACGCCGCTGGTAGCCTTGTATAAGGTTCACGTGGTTGGTAAAATAGTCCGCAAACTGGTCATGCTTATTGCGGGGATCCAGTGCCAGAAACGGTTTGTATGCCTCAAGCAGGGAAGTATCCACACTCCCAACCGCAACCGGCAATCCATACAGCGTCGTGTCGTTCCGATAAGGAAATTCCCGATAAGCCGGTAGCACCCCTGGGACGGTACTATCAAGTTTCACCGAAAATGCTTCATTGGAAGCGATCTCTGTCATACCCATCGAATCGGTCAATTGCCTGCCCGTTCCGAGCCCACTCGCATACGCTTCAGACTGGAGATGGTGCATGGGTGAGGCCAATGAAAGAACGTAGGCGATGAATCCGTCATTGAAACCGCCCATGGGACGCGCATACGTGAACCCAGCAGCAGGTGACCACCGGTCCAGCAAGATGTGCTCCTGTTCATCTAGCGTGAACCGGGTCCATTCAACATCCTGCCAAAGCGAATCGATTTTGCCAGTCCAGGGCTCCTCCTCAAAATACTGACGCGCTGCAAGCAATCCCTGCATCAAAAAAGCAGTCGCGCGGAGATCCGCCTCAGGAACGGAGTCGACCTTGTAAACCCCTTTACCTGTGCGTCCGTCCAGGCGGGCCGGAAAAGCTCCATGATAACGTTCGGCCTTGCTTAAGAAATCAACCATCCTTTCTATCCGGCTGGCTACGGCCGAACGCGAAATAAACTCCCGCTCTGCGGCTACCAAGTGCGCCAGTACACTTAATCCGGTTTCCATTACCGATACGGTTGCGTCATCCACTCCGAACTGCACACCATGCATCCCACTGTTTACTTCTGCCCGCTCCATAAAGTAATTAAAATGGGCGGCTTGGATGATATCCAGAAACTCTTCGTCGCCGGTCGGTTTTACCTCGGCCTTGACTACATCTGAAAATGGTGATTCAAGGTAATCGTAATCCACCCAGGCGATTTTATAATAGTATGCTTTATCGGTCTGTGGCACGAAATCCGTGCACCGCTGCACAAAAATCGGCCGTATGGCCACAGGTTCAAAATGCTCGTTATCCTCCGACCGATAGATCTTGATATACCGGATGCTCGGTGTAAGCGGCAATTGCCAGGAAAGATCAACATGCCGTTCGTAAGCCTTAGCGGCCGACAGTACTGCCGGAGAAGTAAGTTTTACCCGCGGCAATCTGTCCGGCAGGAATTCAATTTGATCGATATACAACCAGTGGAGGGCAGAATCCGGCCGCCCCTGCGACAACCTTACAGCCGAAACGGCCCGATCCGGTAGAACCCCGCTGATCGCTTTCAGCGGTATTTGAACGTTAAGCCATGTATTCGGCTGAAATTCCTGAATATAGGGCGACAGATCTACCGAGTCACTCAGTGTATCCGACTGATAAATAGCCAGGCGGGGTAATGCTGCGGCCCCGGTTGCCGACGCAACAAACAGCTTAAAAGTCAATATGTCATTTTTCTGCAGGCGATATCCGGCAGACCGGTCAGGATACGTGATATCCACGTGCCAGTTGCCATTGGCCGCCGAACTGTATTTAAGCGATAGCGCATTTCCCGGCGTAAAGAATAAGGTATCGGATACTGGCAGCCGTCCTTGGACATTTTCTACCCAGCTCAGGGTGTCGTGATGGACTTCACTGTAGGCGTAGTTACCGCGCAATACACTGTTTTCAAATAGCACCTCAGGATACGTGTCGGAAAACGCCCGCAACGTCAAGGTAAGAAAAAACAAGCAACATAACGTAATTGTTCTGACCATAAGCAAACCTTAAGCACCAAGGCAATACAAAAACCAAGCCACTGTCACAGATCACCTACCACCGATCACGGATCACGGATTTTAAAATAGCGATACAATTACCTAACTTAGCACCCTGATTTTGCGATAGCGGTTATGAAAACAACGTTTGATTTTGAGAAGCCAATTGCTGACCTGCAAATGCAGATAGAAAAAGTGCACCAGGTAGCTGAAAAAACCAAAGTGGACATGAGTGCTACCTTGGCCGAGCTGCAGGAAAAATTGGAAAAAACCAAACATGAAATATACGGCAACATGACGGGTTGGCAAAAAGTACAGATGTCGCGCCATCCGGACAGGCCCCAGACACTTGATTACGTCAACATGATATGCGATGACTTCATCGAGCTACATGGAGACCGTAATGTGCGGGACGACAAAGCTATAGTCGGCGGTTTTGCAACCATCGGTGGTCAGCCGGTTATGGTCATAGGTCATCAAAAGGGCAAAAACACTAAGGAACGCCAGTTCAGGAATTTCGGAATGGCAAATCCTGAAGGATACCGTAAGGCGCTGCGATTAATGAAATTGGCCGAGAAATTCAATAAGCCGGTAGTGACATTGATCGACACCATGGGAGCATACCCAGGCATCGAAGCTGAAGAGCGGGGCCAAGGCGAAGCCATCGCACGCAACCTGATGGAAATGTCAGTACTGAAAGTACCTATCATCTGTATTGTGATCGGTGAAGGCGCTTCCGGCGGTGCGCTGGGTATAGGCGTAGGAGACCGGGTCTATATGCTTGAGCACACTTGGTATTCGGTGATATCCCCGGAGTCCTGTTCTTCGATCCTTTGGCGGAGCTGGGATTACAAAGAAAAAGCGGCCGAAGCATTAAAGCTGACCGCTGACGATATGTTGAAAAATGGGCTGATTGACGGCATTATACCCGAGCCGTTGGGCGGCGCCCACCATGATCCCGGTGCGGTTGCTGAGACAGTTAAGCAACAGTTACGGACTGATCTTGAGGCTTTACGGCAAAAACCAGCGAACCAGCTGGTCAGCGAACGCGTCGACAAGTTCAGCCGGATGGGTGTGGTAGTGGAATAAGCGCCCTGTCCAAGTGTACATAACCACCGTCCACATGGATCAGCTGGCCGGTAGTATGGCTGGACCGTTCGGACAGGAGAAAAGCCACCGTGTTGGCGATTTCCTCAGCAGTGGTCATGCGGTTGCCTAACGGAATGCGCTGTGTGATGTTTGCCAGCGTTTTTTCCGGATTTGGTAAGGTTTTTATCCAGTTTTCATACTGGGGTGTTGCACATTCCGCGACAATCACCGCATTCACCCGGATACCGTATTTTAACAGTTCCACGGCCCATTCCCGTGTGAGTGCGCTGCGCCCCCCATTTGCAGCGGCATAAGCGGAGGTACCGCCTTGTCCTGTTTCAGCAGTCTTCGAGCCGATATTAACAATAGCCCCCTTGCTTTCTTTGAGCGCTGGAAGTACATGATGAGCCATCAGGTAATAGTGGATAAGTGACTTATGCAGGCCGTCCACGAACTGTTCATATCCGCCATTTTCCAATCCCACCCCGTCGTTTACACCTGCATTGTTCACCAGCCCGTCGATGCGGCCTAAGTGTTCCAGCGTCAGTTTAACAGCCCGCTCGCAGTCCGCCGGAAGCGTTAGTTCCGCCGCAACAGCAAAAGCACGTCCTCCCATTGAAGCAACCTCTTGTTGCACCTGTTCGTTATCAAACTGTTTCCGGCCCACGATTACCGGGACAGCTCCTTCCGCGGCCAACGCAAGTACGATACCACGGCCGATCCCCTTAGCGCCGCCGGTAACAATGATCACTTTATCTTTTAATTTTAAATCCATGGTAGTTGTTATAATCCGTAAAACTCCGCTGCGGTACGATACCAGACGGCATCCTGCTCCTCGCTGGACAATTTGGCAACGGCCTCTTCCACCAGTCCGAGCACCTGCTCATAATCAGCGGCTGTGAGGCACACCGGCCAATCCGAGCCGAACATGACGCGTTTCGGACCGAAGGTCTGCAGAATATGATCGATATAAAAACGAAAATCCGATGGCTTCCATATCCGCCAATCAGCCTCAGTAACCAGTCCCGACAGTTTGCAATAAACATTTGGATAACGTGCAATGTCCTCCATTTGCGCCGCCCAAGGTTGCCGACCGCCAGTCTTGATATACGGCTTTGCGAGGTGATCAATCACAAACGGCTGACCGGGAAAATGGGACAGAAACTCCAGGGTCGCATCCAGCTGGTGGGGCTTGACCAACAAATCGTAGGTAAACCCATACTTCCCCAACGCGTCGATCCCCCGCAAAAACGCCGGCCGAAGCAGAAAACGCGGATCTTCCTCCCCCTGTACAATGTGCCGGAATCCTTTCAGCTTCGGAAAACGTTGGAAGTAAGCCAGCCGCTCTTCCACTTCATCGGCTTGCAGATCCACCCAGCCCACAACTCCCTTAATAAAAGAGTATTTGTCGGCGAGCTCCAGCAGGAACAACGTTTCGGCCTCGGACTGATCAGCCTGCACAGCTATACAACCGGATATCGCGTTAGCCTCATATACCGGCCCCAGATCATCCGGAAGGAAATCCCTCTGGATTACAGCCATATCATCGGTAATCCACGCATCCCGCACTGGATCATACCGCCAGAAATGCTGATGTGCATCAATGCGCTCCATGCCAGCAACGGGTCTATCCGGGGTAAGCCTTTACTAATTGCCGTGACATACCCAGCCCATCAGCTCCCAGCTCGACCACATCGCCCGGCTTCAGGTACACAGGAGGATTCAGTCCCAGGCCAACACCTGCCGGTGTACCTGTTGATATCACATCGCCTGGCAGCAATGTCATGAACTGACTCACGTAACCGACTATTAACGGGATCGGGAAGATCAGGTTACTGGTGTTTCCGTCCTGAAAAATCTTGCCGTTCACCGACAACCACAGCCGCATATTGTTGATATCATCAATCTCGTCCTGTGTCGCCATGATGGGGCCTATGGGCGCAAATGTATCACAACCTTTGCCCTTATCCCAGGTACCGCCGCGTTCCAGTTGGAACTCCCGCTCCGAGACATCGTTGTGCAGCGCATATCCCGCCACATGATTCATTGCTTCGGACTCATCCACGTAGGAAGCGCGCTTTCCAATAACCACTGCCAACTCCACTTCCCAATCTGTCTTCGTCGAATTTTTTGGGATAATGATATCATCGTTCGGCCCTGCCAAGGAGGTGGTGGACTTCATAAAAATGATCGGCTCCTCTGGAATCCTGGCTCCCGTCTCTGCAGCATGATCACGGTAGTTCAACCCGATGCAGACAATTTTCGAAGGGCGGGCAACAGGACTGCCTAGTCGGGAGCCTTCCGGTATGGGAATCAATTCCCCCTCATTAGCCTTGACGAATTCCTCCAATCTTGCAAGGCCGTTATCAGCGAAAAAAGCTTCATTGTAGTCTCCGCCAAAAGCGGACACGTCATAGTTCATTCCATTGATCTGCACCCCGATTTGTTCGCGGCCCGGGTCGCCGTATCGGATTAACTTCATTTCTTTATCTGCTTTTAATTGTTCAATTTAACAAACCCTCCATCAATGGGATAATCATTACCTGTGATAAACGCCGCCTCATCCGAACAAAGATAGAGCGCCAGCGACGCTATTTCTTCCGGTTTGGCCATGCGCCCTATCGGCTGGCTTTTTGACAGTGCATCGAAGATCTCTTGCTCCCGGCCGGGATAGTTCTTAGCAATAAAACCATCCACAAATGGTGTATGTACCCGGGCTGGGGAAATGCTGTTGCAGCGGATGCCATACTCCAGATAATCGCGAGCGACAGACAATGTCATTGCGTAGACGGCCCCTTTGCTCGCCGAATAGATAAAACGGTCCGTAATGCCCACCAAAGCCGCAATGGAAGCCATGTTCAGGATGACGCCGCCGCCCTGTTGTTTCATCAACGGCACCACCGCATGCAGCACATTATAGGCTCCCTTGACGTTAACCGAGAAGATCCGGTCGAAGTCCGCCTCTGTCGTGTTTTCCACATTGCCCACATGGGCGATACCGGCATTGTTCACCAGAATATCAACTGCCTTGATTGCGGCTATGACCTCGAGGACCTGTGCCTGCTTGCTCACGTCACAGGCATGAACCTTTGCGCTTCCGCCCGATGCCTGGATCGCTTCAGCGACCGCTGTCGCTCCATCCGTATTAAGTTCCAAGATATGGACCGTGGCACCCTCGGCAGCGAAGCGCTCGCTGATGGCGCGGCCGATGCCGCTTCCTCCTCCGGTTATGATTGCTTGTTTTCCCGCTAATTTCTTTTCAGACATTATTCTAATTTAAAAACTTAATGCATCACAACGATACTCCGCGCCGCCAGGGGATAAAATCATCCTGGCCGAGCTGCACGGCTTTTGATTGCACCTCGCCGCTCGCCACCTGGATAATATAATCCAGGATACGGTGAGCTACCTGGGATATGGTCTCCGTACCCTCGATGATCGTACCGCAATTGATATCGATGATATCCGGCATGCGCTCATACAGTTTGCTGTTGGTAGACAGCTTAATTACCGGCGCTACCGGATTGCCCGTAGGCGTACCAAGGCCGGTGGTAAAAAGGACTACATTGGCACCGGCCGCCACTTCAGCCGTTGTGCTTTCGACATCATTTCCCGGTGTGCAAAGCAGGTTGAGTCCCGGTTTGTTCGCCAGCCCGGGATAATCTACCACAGCGGTGACAGGTGATGTACCGCCCTTTTTTGCCGCCCCTGCAGATTTAATGGCGTCCGTGATCAGCCCATCCCGGATATTTCCAGGCGATGGATTAGCGTAGAAGCCGGAACCATCCGCTTCGGCACGCGCCGCATAGGTTTTCATCAGCTCCATAAAGCGTAGTGCTGTGGATTCATCCACGCAGCGGTCGCTCAGTTCCTGCTCTACACCGCAGAGTTCCGGGAATTCCGACAGAATGACCGACCCGCCCATCGCTACCAGCATGTCCGAAACATATCCAAGTGCGGGATTTGCGGAAATACCGGAGAAACCGTCCGACCCGCCGCACTCCAGACCGATGCACAGCTTACGCAGCGGAGCTGGTTGCCGCCGCTGCTGATTGGCCTGGACCAGACCGGCGAATGTATGCTTCAGCGCCTGCTGGATCAGATTGGTTTCCGTCCCCATAAGCTGCTGCTCAAAAATATAAAGCGGTTTATCAAAGCCCGGATCCCGCTTGGCGATTTCCTCACGCAGGATGGAGGCTTGAGCGTGTTGACACCCTAGGCTCAATACCGTTGCGCCCGCGACATTCGGATGCGTAATATATCCTGCCAGTAAGCCACATAATGCATCCGAATCCGTCCGCGTGCCTCCGCAGCCCATCTGGTGGTTGAGAAACTTTATGCCATCAATGTGTTCAAAGAGCCGCGGTGCCTCAGCCGGGCCGCGGCTGGTTCCGACATCCGCATTAAGGATATCTTCCACTGTGGCTCCTGCCCGGTACAGTTCTATCAGCTGATCGACCTCAGGTTCATAATCACGTGACCGCTTGCTATAACCGAGTTTTTCCTCTAATGCCTGTTTCAGAACCGCCACATTGCGGTTTTCGCAGAAGACCATCGGGATCACGAGCCAGTAGTTAGCTGTGCCCACAGCGCCGTTCGACCGGTGATACCCCATGAACGTGCGCCCCTCAAAAGAGGATGTATCTGGCTGTTGCCAGTCCAACTTGCGTTCCCCCAGCTTGAATGTACTTGCCGCGTGATGGATGTTTTCAGTGGTGATGGTTTCACCTTGCGGGAGATCCACGTTCGTCTTCCCTACCAATACGCCGTACATACGGATATCCGCCCCTGCTGCGAGCGGTTCAATGGTGAATTTGTGCTTCGCCTTTACGCCGCTGATGAGGCGGAAACGCTTATCACCGAAACGGACTTCCATTCCGGCGGGGAGATCCTGGAGGGCCACAAGCACATTGTCCTGTGGGTGGATCTGTAAAAAGAAGTGTTTGTCGTCCATTCGATTATTCAATAGCGCTAAGTTCGAAAATTTTATCCATAACGACCCACTTCTCTCCTGGTGCCGCACCGGGAACCGCCTGCTGATACTTCCATAACATCTGTTCCCATTCCCGCACGTGCGGGTTTGCTTCATCTGCCGCTGCCTTGCTTTCAAAAGTAAAACCCTCATCTGTCTCCATGATCATAAACAAGCGATGGGAAAATCGGTAAATTTCCATCCGCCGGATCCCGGAACTCAGAATAGACTGCTTAATCTCCGGCCATACGTTTTTATGCCATTGCTCATATTCAGCAATGAGTAGGGGATCATTTTTCAGATCCAGGGCTAATGCGTAACGTTTCATGATTCTTGAGTTAAAACGGGGCGTCTTGCCATATGAAAAACACCATACCCGGCAACCACCACAAAACAGGATAGCGGCACCAGGTAGGACATGTTTATGCTGTTTAGTGTATCGGACAGTGCTCCTTGTACATACGTCAGCACTGCGCCGCCTAAGATGGCCATAATCAGCCCCGCGCCCCCGATCTTCCGGTCCGGTCCCAGACCTTCGCTGGCCAGCCCATATATTGTGGGAAACATTAAGCTCATGCATCCCGAAATGGCAACCAGTGCGTACACGCCGGCATACCCGCCTCCGAACGACACTACCAACGATAAGACCATAGCTGATACAGACAAGACGGTTAATAAATAGGCTGGCTTAATGTAACGCATCAGACCGGCAGAGATGAAGCGGAATATCGTAAACAGGACCAACGCAAGGATATAATAGTTTGAAGCGGCCTCTTCATCTGACCCCAGTTCCTGCATGACATACCGGATCGTAAACGACCACACACCGATCTGGGCACCAACGTAAAAAAATTGAGCCACCACCCCCAGCACGTAGTTTCTGTTTTTTGCCAGTCTGGCAAACGCTTGTCCTACATGACTGCGGTCGGTATCTGTGTCGACGGGCATCCTTACCATCCGGATTATCAGCCACACTATTGCAAGGATCACGGCCAAGCCGACATATGCCTGCATCACGGCACTTAATTCTGCCGATTGAATCTGCCTCAACGCGGCACCGTCCATGACAGCTCTCTCCTGATCGTTCGCGCGGTTCAGTGCCGAAAGGATAACCAGCTTACTGATCACCACCCCGCTGATTGAACCTATCGGATTGAACGATTGCGCGATATTCAGACGGCGAGTGGCTGTAGATTCCGGACCCAGGCTCAAAATATATGGATTAGCGGCAGTCTCCAGGATAGACAGCCCTCCGGCCAGTATAAACAGTGCTGCCAGAAAATGCGAATAGTCCATTGTTTTGCTGGCCGGATAAAATAACAACGCACCGGCTGTGAACAGCCCCAGACCAAGTAAAATACCGGATTTGTAACTATATTGCCTGATGTATAGCGCAGCCGGTAGCGCGAGCAGGAAATATGCACCATAAAAAGACATTTGGATCAACGATGTCTGCGCATCTGTCATCGACATGATTTTCTTGAAAGCCGCCAATAAGGTATCGGTCATATTATTGGCTAATCCCCACAGGAAAAACAGGGAGGTAACCAAGATTACTGGAATCGTCGCATGTTGCTTAGTCATCTTATTAGCTTAATCGGTCAGTCTGTAAAAGCAAAGCAAATTAAACAAAGAAACGCTATAAAAGCTGCTAACATATTAGCGATATATTCAGCTATATTATCCGGTTTTTTGTATCATTGTTGATTATTCTGCATTTATTGTTGCATAACCGGGATAATCCAATGAAACCGACATTACTGAAAGTAAGTACGGCCCCAACCCATTCGTTCAGCGCAAGACGCGATACCGTGCCTTATGTCAACAACCGTTGGCATTATCACCGTGAAGTGGAGCTGATCCATTTCGAAAAAGGTCACGGCACCCAATTCATAGGTGACAGTATCAGGAGTTTCGGCCCGGGGGATGTAGTATTGATCGGTTCCGACTTACCCCATTACTGGAGCTTCGACAGCAGCTATTTCAAGCAGGACTGCCATGAAGAGGCCGACGTCCGCGTTGCACACTTTAACCATGATTTTTGGGGTACCGGTTTTCTCGATCTGCCGGAAAACACGTGCATCAAACAACTGCTTGAGGTAGCCAAACAAGGTGTCGCCGTATACGGTTCCGCCCGACTGCATGTGCGCGAACGGCTGGCGGCACTCTTAAGGGCGGAAGGCACAGAACGGATCATCCTCCTGATTGAGGCGCTTACCATTATTGCACGGAGTAAGGATATCGAATTGCTGTCATCAGTAGGCTTCACTCCACACTTCCAGCATAGGGAGAAGGACCGCATCAGTAACATTTATGATTTCGCCCTCCGTAACTTTAAAAAAAAGATATCGCTAGGGGAAATCGCCGATGTGGCCGGCATGAGCAGCAACGCGTTTTGCCGCTATTTCAAGTCGCGTACCGGCAAGACATTCTCTCAGTTCCTTATTGAAATCCGCGTTGGGCACGCCTGCAAACTCCTGATCGAAAACCAGATGAATGTCAAGCAGATCTGTTACGAAAGCGGCTTCCATAACTTCGCGGGTTTTCATAAATACTTCAAGCAACTTACCGGCAAGAGTCCATTGAGCTATCAAAAAACGTACTTGAAATAAGCTAAAGACCTGTGCGCCGCGGCGCATCGACCACCCGGTCGCGCAGGTCAGTTCTTCTCCAGACTCAATGAAAACGGAAAAGCTTCAGGGTCTGTACCCCGGTGCTTATCCGGCTCAGCCGCCATATCAAACCGCAGTACGGCACCCCCGATCAGATCCGCATGCTTCAGGTAGTTTTTCGTATATTCCTTTCCATTCAGCTCAGCGGACCGGATATAGCGGTTTTCCCGGCTATTTTCGGGAGCCAGAATCTCAATCGTTTTCCCGTCAGCAAGCTCGATCCTGGCCTCCTTGAACAACGGCGCGCCGAGCACATACTCGTCCGTAGCAGGAGTTACCGGATAAAAACCTAAAGCTGAAAACACATACCATGCTGACGTCTGCCCATTGTCTTCGTCGCCGCAGTAACCGTCCGGCGTGGGCAAGTACATGCGTTCCATCGTTTCCCTTACCCAGTACTGGGCCTTCCAAGGTGCTCCAGCATAGTTGTAAAGGTAAATCATGTGCTGAATAGGCTGGTTTCCGTGTGCATATTGCCCCATATTAGCGATTTGCATCTCACGGATTTCATGAATGGTAAAACCATAATAACTATGGTCAAACACAGGCGGTAACGAGAAAACTGAATCAAGTTTGGTCACGAATGCTTCATGTCCACCCATCAGTTGGGCCAGCCCTTCCACGTCCTGAAAAACCGACCACGAATAATGCCAGCTGTTCCCCTCGGTAAACGCATCGCCCCACTTAAACGGGTTAAAAGGACGCTGGAAATTGCCATCCTGGTTTTTACCGCGCATAAGGCCGGTTTCTTTGTCGAAGAGTTTTTTATAGTTAAAGCTGCGCTCACGGTACAACGCGATCTCCTCCGCCGGACGCCCGATTGCCTTGGCGAGTTGGTAGATGGCGAAATCATCATATGCGTATTCCAATGTACGTGCGGCGTTCTCGTTGATCTTTACATCATACGGCACATATCCCAGTTTCGTATAGTACTCCGCCCCCGCACGTCCCACGGCAGTGAGCGGACCCGCGTTGTTCGCTCCTTTTAGCAGGGCTTCGTAAAGCGTCTCGATGTCGTATCCTCTAAGTCCCTTGATGTACGCATCGGCCACAACCGAGGCGGAATTGTTTCCCACCATGACATTCCTATAGCCAGGACTGGCCCACTCGGGCAGCCAACCGCCTTCTTTATAAGCGTTGACGAGCCCTTCTTGCATTTTCTTGTTCATATCGGGGTATACCAGATTAAGGAAAGGGAAAAGTGCCCGGAACGTATCCCAGAAACCCGTATCGGTGAACATATAACCTGGAAGCACCTGGCCATTATACGGACTATAATGCATCACTTGGCCGTTAGCGTCATACTCATAAAACATCCGCGGGAATAAGATGGTCCTATATAGACAGGAATAAAATGTCCGTATTTGGTCGATCGTACCGCCACCCACCTTGACTTTGCCGAGTTCTGTATTCCATTGCGTCTCGCCTTCCTCCTTCACCGTTTCAAAGTCCTTATTTCCGATCTCGCGGAGGTTCAGTTCAGCCTGTTCATGACTGATAAATGAAGAGGCCACTTTGGCCTGCACCTGCTCACCCCGCTTAGCGACCCGGAACCCCACGATGGCCCCGACATGGTCAGCCTGTATCTCAAGCCGGTCTTCCACCAATACCGAGTCTGCGAAGGTCGCCACATTGGCAAACGGCCGGTCAAACACCATCACAAAATAGTTTCTGAAGTTGTCTGGAACACCGCCGCTATTACGCGTTGTATAACCGATAATCTTATTTTCACTTGGAATGATCTTTACGTACGACCCCTTGTCGAACGCGTCGAGAACCACAAAAGCACTGTCCGTCTGCGGAAAGGTGAAACGGAAGCGCGCCGCACGTTCGGTGGGTGTGATTTCCGTGGTCACGTCGTGATCAGCCAGATAAACGCTATAGTAATTCGGTTTGGCTATTTCCGCCTTATGGGAGAACCAGCTTGCCCGTTCGTCCTCGTCGAAAGTCTGTTTACCGGTCGTCGGCATAATGGAAAACTGACCATAGTCATTCATCCAAGGGGACGGTTGGTGCGTCTGTTTGAAGCCCCGGATGCGATCGGCGGTATATGTGTACATCCACCCGTCCCCCATCTTGCCGGTCTGGGGCGACCAGAAATTCATTCCCCAAGGGCGGGCGATAGCCGGGTAAGTGTTCCCATTGGAAAGTAGGTGAACCGACTGCGTACCCATTAAAGTGTTGACGTAATCCAATGGCCGCTCCACGTGCGTTACTTCCTGCGCTTGCACAGCGAACAACGACGTGCATAAGAAAAAGGCGAATGCTGACTTCATGTCAATATAGGTTTGCTTATAGGGTTATTTTATTATCGGAGGCTAATATGGGAAAAATATCGGGAAATGAAAATGCTAAAAGTATTTAGCACTATATGGTTAACACAAGCTTCCCGATGAACGCGCCTGATTCCATCACTTCATGTGCATGCGCTGCCTCAGCCAACGGAAATACCTGGTCAACCACGGGCTTGAATGCTCCTGAAGTCACCCAAGGCCACACTTCCCGCTCGACCGACTCCCGCAATGCGCTTTTGAACTGTCGGTCACGAGCCCTGAGGGTGCTACCACTCAGCGTAAGCCGCCGCTGCATCAAACGCATGATGTCGAGCTGGGCTGCACGGCCTCCAGCCGCATTGATGAATATCAGTCTGCCCTCATCGGCCAAAAGTGAAATATGCTTTTCAAAATAAGGCGCACCTATGCTGTCAAGGATTACATCAAAGGGAATGTCCGCCAGTTGTTCGGCGAAATCCTGTTCCTTATAATTCACGCAGGCGGTGGCTCCGAGTTGCTCACAAAACGCACATTTTTCCCGGGAACCGGCAGTGGCGTAAACCGTTGCGCCGATGAGCGTGGCTAACTGTATGGCTGTCGTACCGATACCTCCGCTCCCTCCCTGCACCAACAAGGTCTCCCCTGCTTGTAGCTTCCCTCTTTGCATAACATTATGCCATACCGTGAACACCGTTTCGGGAAGGCAGGCCGCTGCTGTAAAATCCAGCCCTTCTGGAATAGGTAAGCAATGCGAGGCGTCAACGACAGCATATTGCGCATAGCCTCCTCCGGGCAATAACGCACATACGCGGTCGCCGGGCTTCCAGCGCAATCCGTCACTTCCACAGGCTTCTATAACCCCGGCGATTTCCAAGCCCGGTATATCAGCCACCACCCCTGCCGGGGCCGGATATTTACCTTTGCGCTGAAAAACGTCCGGCCGGTTCACACCCGCAGCATACACGCGGATAAGTACCTCTCCAGAACCCGGCGTAGGAACGGCACGTTGCTGGACGACCAACTGTCCCGCATCGCCGGTTTTTGTAATGGCAACAGCTTGCATCATGACTTTGAATTTTTAGACGGATATTTTTGCAACCGGATATTCAGCGACAGCATAAAGTATCGTGCCAAGCGATTATTCCGCATGTCCAGGATATCGGAACCAAATACTTCCCGCGTCACACCCGTATTTTGGTTAAACAAATCGAACCCCTGTAACCGAAGTAGCGCCATGTTATTAGGCAGGAAGGTGCATTCAATATAGGCATTGAGCAATGTCGGGTTTGCATTAACGAAACTGCTGTATCCACTGTTCAGCCGATGAGACAGATCAAACCCAAATGCCCAATTATCGGATAAATAGCCTTTACCGGCTAACCCTACCAGGAATGAGTTGGCATCGTCCTCATCCCGGAAGCGCAACGAATACCGTGTACGGTTATAGGTATAACTCGTATTCAGTTCCGTCTCCAGCACATCTTCCAACGTATACCGCATCTGAATGGCCTGCGAATAGATAAAATTACGCGCGTAGCTCTTTTCCTCATTAATATATGAAATATTGTTTACAAAATCCGTGGTACCGTTCAGGTTCAGCAAAAGATTGTCATGCGCTACGGGTGTGCTGTACATGTAATATCCCCTCACGTCAAAGTATCCGGAGGAATTGCGGAAACTCGTTTCCTGAACGGTGCTGTTAGGTAGATTAGACCGGTTTGTTACAATCTTGTTCTGTACCTGGTTAAGCGCCAACTGCGCCTCGAAAAACCGGTTTTTGCCCAACTTTGTCTGCCGGAACCGCGTCGTAATCCGGTTAATGAACTCCGCTTTCAGTTCCGCATTCCCGGTGATGATGTTTTGTGAATTGGTAACGTCGCGGATTGGCTGAATCTGGGAAAAATTGGGCTGGTTGTTGGTCCCCAGGTACTCAATGGACCATTCTGCTTCCTCATTTATACGGAGCCGGAACCCAGCACTGGGAATCAGATTTACATTGCGATACTGGCTCTGCGTATCAGCATTGAGCGTGTGTCCTTGGAGAAGGAGGGGCTGCACAGCAAACCCAAGCGTATACCTAAAGCGCTTGTTTTGTTCTGTCTGGTAATTGAATCCAACGCGGTTGCTTTGGAAAAAATAGGAATAATCCACGCTCAGGGAATCAACAAACAGTTCCTTGTCGATATCCCACACCCTGCGCCGGCTGTCTATGGACGTATAATTGTACTCGTAGCTGACTTCCAGAAGGCTGTTCTTATCGATCGGCTCCACGTAGGCCGCACGGAGGCGTCCCACACCGTTCTGGTTCCGGCTCGCGACCTCCTGTGTCAGCTCATAGGCACCCTCTTGGATGGGTTGTCCGGTATTCACGTTACTGCTTTCGAAGTAGTCATTGATATGCTCGCGCTTATTCCTCTTGAAATATTTACCCTGCATGTTCAGCACAAACTTACGGCCCGGTTTCGTGAAACCCCTGGAATATAATAGGTCAATGTCAAAGTTGGGAGACGACATGTCGTCCTCTGCCATATATGCGCGCTGACTTACGATCTGCCTGTTCCTGATCGTGTCATTACTCAGCTGGTGCAGGTTGGAAGTACTATATGATACACTGGGGCTCACCTTCAGATAATTCCGGTCATCCAGCTGCGCCTCGACGTCCCATGACATCAGGTGATTGTAGCTATCACTTGTCACCTCTTTCTCTTCTTGATTAACGATGGTATACGTCTCAAAAGGACTCTGGAGGACAGAATTGCCACTTGTGTAATTTTTACGATTAGTGAACGTATACTTGCCATATACGGTCACCTTATCCGAAAGTTCATCGGAATAGCTGGCACCGGCAGAATTGGTTGTATTCAGTCCATCAACAGGATCCATGATGCCGGTCAGATCTGCACTGCCGCGCTCATAGGCCCCTCCACCCGTGGGGGCGCCGTAGCTGAACAGGCTCGTATTGGTATTATTGAACGAGCCCAGCACCGAAAACTCCTGTCCATCGTTGAAGTTATTGATTCCCATGCTCCCTATGTACCGGTCTTCCGTGCCCATGCCACCGGTTACCTGGCCGAACAGGATCTGTTTTTTGTCTTTTTTCAGTACAATGTTCAGGATCTTTTCCGGCTCTTTGTCTTTCACTCCTGTGGAATGCGCCACATCGCCATAGTAGTCAATGACCTGGACGGACTGAATGAATTCCGCCGGGAGATTGCGCGTCGCGGTGAGCACCTCCCCCCCAAAAAAATTCTTTCCATCCACTTGTACCCTGCTGATCTGCTTTCCGTGTGCAATTACAGCCCCATCACGCCTCACCTGAATGTGAGGCAGCTGCTTTAACGCCTCTTCCAATAGCGAATTTTTCCGTACATAGAAGGCGTCCATATTATACTGGACGGTGTCCTCTTTAATCACGATGGGCTGGACCCGGTTCACCACCACCTCAGCCAGCAAGTTCTGCTGCGGAGGCAACACAGTCGGCAATAGCCGCATCGAAGGTCCGGGAAAATTAAGTTGATAGGATCTTGCCAGTATCTTATAGCCGATCATGCTGAAAGTGAGCCGAAACTCAGGACCGATCACATCGTTAAACCGGTACCCGCCCTGTTTATCAGTAACAGCCAAAACCGTGTCCAATATCGTGGTAAGCCGCACATTGACTCCTGGCAGCGGTATACCCGCTGTATCAATTACGACACCTGTGATCTCCTTCCGCTGCTGCTGGCCCATGGCCTGCAACGAAACAAAAAGAAACAACAAAACGAGGAGCCTATATATAGCTATCGTCTGCAAGTTACTGATTAAATAATCATCCGCCCATTTCTAAAACCAAGATGGACAGTCATTCATAAAACACTACGAAGCTCCTACTCGCTACATCGCCATTAAAAAAGTTGCTATGTAGATGAACTTTCTGCGGGCTACGCTAATGAAAAAACGAAAGATAGTACTTAATCCGTATGTGTCCAAAAAAAATCGGGCTGCCTTTTCAATGAAGACAACCCGATAACGTCAGCCCCTTACGGCCAAATTATCCTTCGTAGCTAACCTTCGGAACATGGCGGTCGATTTCCCAACGACCCGTTCCCTCTTCGCCTATAACGTCAAACATCTCCAGAATGCGACGAGCTACATATTCCTCTTCTATCTGTTCCTCAAGGAACCACTGGACGAACTGAAAGGTCACAAAGTCTTTCAGTTTAATGCACCTGTCCGCTATGTTGTTAAACTGCTGCGTGACATACATCTCCTGCTCCAGCATCTGTTCAAACACGCTGCGGAAAGACTCAAAATCAGTTGGAATATTTACAATTTCCGGAGAAATCGCCCGTCCGCCGCGGTCGTTTACATAGTTGAACAGTTTCATCATGTGCTTACGCTCCTCTTCGGACTGCTTAGCAAAAAATTGTGCGCTGGCATCATATCCCTGATCATCGCACCAAGATGACATGGCAAGGTATATTGAAGAAGAGTGAGCCTCTACCTTAATCTGCGCATTCAGTATGTTTTCGATTTCTTCGTTCAACGAAGTTTTTAACCGCAATAAATCTTTCATAATGTCCGTATTTTAAGTCCAAAATCAGATTGGCATATTCTGCCCTTCCGTTATACAAAAATACGGAACTCAAGCGATAAATCACTCAAAATAAAAGCAAAACAAATTCAGTCTAAATTATCGGATGACAACGCATTCAAGCGATACGGCTTGGTGTCCCCTTGAGACAGGCCTGCACCACGCTGTTCATTGTAATCATAAATTTCGCCCCGTCGAGCAGTTCGCGGAGATTCAGGACATCATTGATATCCAATACAAAACACCGAGGAGTACGGAATGGCATTACGATCGTGAAATCCGCTGTCCTGGACGGGTCGATGATCATCGCTGAAATATCGATTCCGTCGATCTTGCGTTTGAAAGCAAAGAAATCTTTAACCTTGAAAGCCGTGGTGTTACCACCAAAATCCAGCCAATAGCAGTTTTGCCGGCTGCACTGGTAAACAGCTCCATGCTCAGTTTTGTATACTTCTTCGAAATTTGCAAATGGACAAATCATGCTCACGCTCCATGCATTAATCGGGGTCGAATATACACATTATTTATAATCAGTCCAACTAAAGTTGCTTTTTTACACGAACAGTGTTGAGGCCAGCCGGGCGGCGCTGTTCGGCTGCTTTATCGCAATCAGTTGCCGCTGCGGCTAGCCGGGCATTTCCGGCAGGCTGCTGCTTGCAACCCATTGCCGCTTGCCCGGACGCTGACCGAATACATCCCTTCCCGCCTGCCCTTCCCGCAGCGATCTGCTTGTTCCGTAAGCGCTTCGCGAAATGATTGTCAAGGCTCAGCCGGGCGGCGCCGTTCGGCTGCTTCATCGCAACTAGTTGCCGCTGCGGCTAGCCGGGCGTTTCCGGCAGGCTGCCGCGTTACAACCCATTGCCGCTTGCCCGGACGCTGACCGAATACAACCCTTCCCGCCTGCCCTTCCCGCAGCGGTCTGCTTGTTCCGTAAGCGCTTCGCGAAATGATTTGTCAAGGGCAAACCCGGCTGCTGGTTGCTGCCTCCGAAGCCAATGCCGTCAACGCTCCGGCCGGCCTTCTTCGGAGTGAGGAGGCAAGGCATGAAGTGTGGGGCTAGCCGGGCGGCGTGTTCAGCTGCTTCATCGCAACCAGTTGCCGCCGGGGCTACAGCGGACCAAGGCACGCCTATCCACCACCCCGCGCTGTTTCAGGTCCGCTGCCTTCTCGTAAGGCTACGCCGGTAAGTATCCGTAGGGGCCCGGCTTGGCTGCCTGTTGCTTCNTCCNNAGCNAANNCCGTCGCCGCTCCGGCTGAGCCTTATTGGAGTGAGGAGGCAAGGCATGAGGGCATTGGGAGCCGTACGAAGCGCTGAGCAGCAAAGCCACAGCAGAAACTATCGTATCAGCAGGAATGAGCGGATCCCGAAGCGAAGCGCCTTGGATCCGCGCATAGAGAAGGCTTTGCAATCAAGCGCAAGGAAGCTCCCGGACCGAAAGCTTGCCTCCGAAGCCAATACCGTCGCCGCTCCGGCTGAGCCTTATTGGAGTGAGGAGGCAAGGCATGAGGGCGTTGGGAGAGCCGTACGAAGCGCTGAGCAGCAAAGCCGCAGCAGAAACTATCGTATCAGCAGGAATGAGCGGATCCCGAAGCGAAGCGCCTTGGATCCGCGCATAGAGAAGGCTTTGCAATCAAGCGCAAGGAAGCTCCCGGACCGAAAGCTTGCCTCCGAAGCTAATGCCGTCGCCGCTCCGGCTGAGCCTTATTGGAGTGAGGAGGCAAGGCATGAGGGCGTTGGGAGCCGTACGAAGCTCTGAGCAGCAAAGCCGCAGCAGAAACTATCGTATCAGCAGGAATGAGCGGATCCCGAAGCGAAGCGCCTTGGATCCGCGCATAGAGAAGGCTTTGCAATCAAGCGCAAGGA
>Ga0065721_10004579_pt1 | contig 50382 bp, 42 predicted proteins | sample Mesricmetagenome_FD_59108 | JGI IMG/M metagenome (GOLD analysis project Ga0065721, IMG submission 59108) | Mesophilic microbial community from rice straw/compost enrichment Sample: eDNA_1 v2 (version 2) | ecosystem: Engineered > Solid waste > Grass > Composting > Bioreactor | place: USA: Davis... | reverse complement strand
CCCTTAATCCCTTAACGAATTGATCCATGCTGCGATCTTAAGCGCTTCATCGCGCGGAACCTGAGGCATGGGCGCCATTGGCGTTTCGTGCTCCGGCCAGTTTTTGGGCTCAGGATTATAGATCAGCTCAACAATCCGCTCATTGGAGTACTTCCGCTTGGCGATGTCGGCATATGCAGGGCCGACCTGACGCTTAGTGGTCTGGTGGCATGCTGTGCATGTATTCTTCACCAAAAGTGGTTCTATCTCGGCATACGTGGGAGCCTTCGCTGCGCTTGCTGCCGAAGCCGTGCGTGTAGCAGCTGGCTTAGTTGTCGCCTTTGCTGTCGTGGATCGTTTCGTACTCAATTCAGACGCAGGCAGTTTTGCTCCCTCCGGGATGTTGTTGAGCGTGTAATACGCCACAGGATGAAGGACGGATTTCCCTTCAGTTGAGCGGATGCCCTGAACGATAATTTCGTGAACATAATATCTGCGGAGGTTATCAACGACGACGCGTACTTTCTTCCCGTCTTCCGACACCTTCACACCTTTAATAGCAAGCTTCTCTTCGTTGATCGTAGGACTACCGTAGACGGGATGATACTTGTAAACGAAAGATCTTCCGCCATAACTGTTCAGGTCTTCAGCTTTGGCTTTATCTACCGGCAGGGTGAACTCGATCTCGAATCCGTCAGGCATCGCGCGAACGGTTTTCATTTCCATCGGTACTTTGCCTGTCCACACAAGTTGCTGTAACCCGGAGGTTGTTGTTCCCGCAGATCCCCATCCGCGGTTGGTTTCGCCGACGAACATAGATCCATCATTGCCCCAGTTCATGCGCAGTACACCTGACTGAAATCCGGAGCGGAAATCAAACGCGACACCTTGGTATTCACCGTTCACTTTCTCAAGCACCACACGCATTACCTTGCTTTGTCCCTGGTCGCCTACGAAAACTTGTCCGGCGAAAGGTCCAAACTTTCCGTTCGTTTCATCCACGATGATTTCCGAGTTGCTGATACCCAGGATACCGTGGGGTAGCCATACTGCGGGAAGCTTCAGCTCTGGTATTTTTTCTTTGAATTCAAACAGGATGTCAGGATTCTTTTCATCAGCAATGTTTTCAGGCTTGAGGTACATTCCCTCTTTCTGCTCGCGGCGTGGATCTACCATCGCGTATAACTGCTCCGTAGTAAGTTTAACAGGAGAGTTTTCCATAGAAGTCCAGCGCAACCCTGCGGGATGACCTGTGAAGTCACCCTTGGCAACGTGCCAGATACCACCAGATCCCATCCAGTCGCCCTGGTTGTCGTCGTAGAACAGCTCACCATCGATGATGCCCAGTCCGCATGGTGATCGCATACCTGTTGCCCACGGCTCCATTGTTCCGTCGGGATGGATTTTCATAATCCAGCCGCGCCACGGCACGCGACTTTCTCCGCGCCACCATTCCTGATCTCCGAAAGCAACGTTACCGCTGACGAAGAAACTTCCGTCAGAGGCGAGCTTAGGCCCGAAGCTGTATTCATGATAATGTCCTGACAAAGGCCAGGAATATACCGTTTCATACTTATCTGCACGTCCATCGCCATTGGAGTCCGTGAGTCGCGTAAGTTCACCGCGTTGTGCTACGTAAAGAGAGTTGTCTTTATACAATAAGCCGAGGGCTTCGTGCAATCCAGAAGCGAAGAGTGTGAAACGCGGTGTTCCTCCGTTCTGACGATAGGGATTTTCAATCGTCCATACATCGCCGCGGCGTGTAGCTACAGCGATACGGCCATCAGGGAATGTGGCAACTCCGCCTATCTCAAGCAGGATGCCTTCAGGAACAGGAACCGTGTAGATCTTATAGTAATCATCTTCCGTTGCCGCCTTTGGCTGCGCTACAACATTCAGTGAGCCGGCAACCAGGCAAATCAATATGAGTGCGAAAAATATTTTGTTCAGCGTTGTCATGGGTTACCAGATTATTGAATACTTAAGTGATTGTCCAGTGAAAAGAGTTACGAGTTCCTTCGTGCCGTTCACGTCGCGGATAAATGGTTTTGCGCCCGCAGCTGGCTTTATATAGTATTCCTTGTCATTGATAGCATACGATCCGTCGGGCATTTGCTCGATCGATTTCCCCTCGGCGAGTTTATAATAAATGCCATTTCCGGAAGCTCCTTCTTTCAGCGTGATCTCGTGCGTCAGGATCTGGTTATTTTCTTCAGGAACTACGCGGTCTTCGAATGTCGCGCCGTTGTAGTCGAAGATAAACACCGGACGATTCGTGCTCTCTTCGATAGAGTAACCCTTTCCTTTAAAACGCTTTTCATCAAAGCTTTCAGGAAATGCTTCCGAGTTGTTAGCAAGACTTGCAAGCGGTTGATTCCTGAAGAAGTACAACGGTGCACCCATGGGCCTGAAAGATCCGTCACCGCGATCGTGCCACATCGGAGTAGCATCAACGAAATCGCCGCGCCATGCGCATACCAGGTTCCCGGACTTCAAATCGTAGATGTAGTGGACTCCCGAAGGATCGCCAACTGCAATGGTATGTGTCAGGCGTTTAGATCGGTCGCCACGGAAGTCGAGGAATGCTCTTACGAGCCGTGGACTGCTACCCGGAGTAATAAAAATCGAAGATGTCGGATTGTCTGATGGCGGGTATGAGTTCAAGCCATGCAGAGGTTTTGCAAAGGAGTTTGAAGTTTGAACGTAGAGGGCCAGTCGTGGGGGCATCCATGATGCATCCTTGAAGTTGCTGATTTCCCACGTGTACGTTCCGGCCTTCAAAACCATCGACGCCGTGTCGCGGCGCCATCCGTCAGGGGTGGGGTAGTTAAACAGTTCCTTGTCGTTCAACACAAACTTTGCTCCGCCCGTGTAAAGGGACGTGAAAAGATAGCGCTCATCTTTGGGTACCGTCAGTTCTCCTGTAAAGCGAATTCCATAGGCGTTTTCGACATCGACGACGTCGGCACTCAGTTCAGGAGATGTACCGCTTAATACTGGTTTGGACTGAGCAAAGTCGGCAGTCGATGTGAAGTTTCCATGAAACACATCGTATTTCACCGGTGATAACTTATAGTCAAGTTCCTCCATCAGTTGATAGCGGATATTGCGGAAGGCAACCGGGCCGTGGTCCCCTTGTATCACCAGCGGACCAGTAGGGACTTCGTTGTTTTCCAGTGGCCCACCCGTTGGGAGAGGGACTTCTACATTTTCATGGATCGTTACTCCGTTCAGCGTTACATGCGTAAAGGTTGCATTGCTGATCTTTTTGCCAGCGGCATCGAAACGCGGCGCGCGGAACGATATTTTAAGTTTCTGCCAAAGGCCCGGGGCTTTCGCAGCATTGGTCAATGGAGCTTTTCCAAGATAAATTTTACCGGGTTCGTTTTCCCAGTTTCGGTAGATTCCACCCATATCTGAGTACTTCGCATTCTTCACGCCCCAGCTGTCAAACAGCTGAAGTTCGTACCTTCCCTGCAGGTAAATTCCCGAGTTGGAGCCCTTGGGCAGCATTACCTCGAGTTCAAGCTCGATGTCGCCGTGCTCCAGTTTGGAGATCAGCTGATCTTTCTTCGTTTCGTCGTTAATGTTGAGGAGGATACCTGTTCCGGGCTCGAACGCGACGGCTTGAGGCTTTTGAGCTACGGCCTCTTTCGGTGAGCGTTTTTTCTTTCCTTTTGGTGCCTCAGGTTGTGGTGCTGTTTCAGCGTGTACATCGGCCGCAGGGTTCATTGTAACTCCGCCAACGATGCGCCAGTTGCCTGCCTGTTCGCGGAATGCCGAGAGATCCTCCAGCGGCAGGTTCTTCATTTTGCTTTGCTGCGCCAGGCCCGAAACAGAAATGGCGAGACAGCACAGTAAAGCATAGCAATACGGTTTAATCATGTGTTAATTTGTTTGTAAGGTCAGGCCAATTTCACATCTGCCGGCTACATATCCAACCTGTTTTTACAATCGGTTGTATGATGGGATTGTCCGCATAANGCTATTGACCGGATCGTTTTGATCAGACCCGTTGGTGAGATACCTGAGTTTACCTATTTTGGCGGGGAAATCAACAATAATGGATCTACTGTCAACCATCAAGACGTTATCGAAGGAAATTCAGCCGGAGATAATCGAGATACGACGGCATCTGCACGCACACCCCGAGCTTTCTTATGAAGAGTATGAAACATCGCGGTATGTGGCGGAAAGGCTTAAGAGCTTTGGCATTGAGGAGGTGAAAACGCTCGCGACAACAGGACTGGTTGCCGAGATCAAGGGCCGGAATCCTGACAAAAAGACGGTAGCCCTTCGTGCCGACATGGACGCCTTGCCGATTCACGAAAAAAACGACGTAACGTATAAATCCACAAAGCCCGGTGTAATGCATGCGTGTGGCCATGACGTTCACACGGCCTCGTTACTGGGCAGCGCGCGGATTCTTCAGACGGTCAAGTCTGAGTTTGAAGGAACAATACGCCTGATTTTTCAGCCGGGCGAAGAGAAGAACCCGGGTGGTGCCTCGCTGATGATTCGCGATGGGGCATTGAAGAATCCGGTGCCCTCCAGCATTTTGGGACAGCACGTATTTCCACTGTTACCGGTGGGTAAGATTGGATTCAGGGAAGGCATGTACATGGCCAGTGCTGATGAGATTTACCTGAAAGTGATCGGAAAAGGTGGTCACGGCGCAGCGCCTGAACTTTGTATTGATCCGGTGGTAATTGCCTCGCATATTATCGTCGCCTTGCAGCAGGTTATCAGCCGCAATGCAAGTCCCAAGCAACCTACGGTGCTTACCTTTGGGAAGATCATTGCGGAAGGTGCCACCAACATCATCCCCAATGAGGTAAACATCGCCGGCACCTTCCGTGCGCTGAATGAGCAATGGCGGGCTGCAGGACTGGAAAAGATCAAAAAAATGGCCGAAAGCATTGCTGAGGGGATGGGCGGCCGTTGCGAGGTGGAAATTTCACACGGCTATCCATACCTGGAAAACAACCCGGAAGTAACCCGTCGGATACGCAGCGCTGCGGCAGAATATGTTGGTGAAGAAAATATTGAGACGCTTGATATTTCTCTCGGAGCGGAGGATTTTAGCTACTATTCACAGGAAATACCGGCATCTTTCTATAGACTTGGTACGAAAAATGAGGCGAAGGGCATTACTTCATATGTCCATACACCGACCTTCGATATCGATGAGGATGCTCTGGGATTGAGTTGCGGGTTGATGGCATGGCTGGCGTTGAAAGAGTTGGAAGACAATTGATTTGGTTCCGTTGGAATGACATTTTAACATTCTGACAGGGAACTAAGCGTTGTACCACGTTTAACGTCAATGAAGATTGTCCTGAAGGTCAGGCAAATTCTCGAATGCTTATCCGGTTAATTTTTATTTTTACATCATGGAAGAAGAAGAACTGATCCCGCGTCAACAATATTCGGATCTGGAGAAACAAAAGATCTTTAACGATGAGTTTATGCCGCACATAAATGCGATGTATAATTTTGCTTATCGTCTTACGCTTGATCAGGATGATTCAAAGGATTTGCTGCAGGATACCTATCTGAAAGCATTTCGTTTTATAGATTCCTTTCAGAAAGGAACTAATGCCAAGGCGTGGCTGTTTCGAATCTTGAAAAACAGTTTCATAAACGACTACCGGAAGAAGAGCAAGGAGCCTTCGAAAGTAGACTATCAGGAAGTTGAAACGTATTATAACTCGGAAGATGTAGACCGGCAGATTACTCCGGATCTTCGGGTGGAGGCGTTGCGCGATATGATTGGTGATGAGATCTCCAATGCGCTGAACTCTTTGGATGTTGATTTCAGAACGGTGATAATTTTATGCGACCTGGAAGGATTTAAGTACGATGAGATGGCCAAAATTCTTGACATACCCATTGGAACTGTCCGCAGCCGCCTACACAGGGCAAGAAACCTGTTGAAAGAAAAACTGAGTACCTACGCAAAACAAATGGGCTATAATAACGCTTGACCTCTTATGAGCAATCCTGACCAGAGCAAAATGAAACAAGACTGTCCCAACCAGCGCGACTGTTTCGAAAAACTTCAGTTGATCCTGGATGATGAAGCATCCACGGAAGAAAAGGAGCACTTCATGAAACATCACCTCGAAGAATGCCTCCCGTGCTACCGGAACTATCACATTGAAGTGGAAATCCGTCAGCTTCTGAAAAGCAAGTGTAAAAACGACGCACCTCAGGACATCATCGACGCCATCAAGGCTCGCGTATCTCAAAATCTCGTCCCTTGATCTAATGGCAGGTAAAGCACTCATTTTCTCCGCACCTTCGGGATCGGGGAAGACAACCATCGTTAAACACCTCCTCAAATCAAATCCCGACCTCGGGTTCTCTATCTCTGCCTCTACCCGCGATAAAAGAGGCCGCACCGAAGAGAACGGTAAAGATTACTACTTCCTTTCTCCCGAAGAATTCAAGGAGAAAATCGACCGAAATGAATTCATCGAATGGGAAGAAGTATACGAAGGAAACTTCTACGGTACGCTGAAATCTGAAATTGAACGCATTTGGAACTCCGGTAAAAATGTCATCTTTGACGTTGATGTTAAGGGTGGGCTTAACCTGAAGAAATACTTTGGCGACAAGGCTCTCGCAGTTTTCGTGAAAGTCCCCTCCATGGAAGTCCTCAAAGAACGCCTGCACGACCGCGGCACTGAATCCGACGAAAGTCTCTCCCGCAGATTATTTAAAGCCAAATTTGAAATGAGCTTCGAAGACAAGTTCGATACCGTTCTTGTAAATGAAGATCTTCAACAGTCTTTGACCAAAGCTCAGTCACTTTACGATTCGTTTAAAAACCAGCCTTAATGTTGTAACTTCATCACATGAGTTCAACTCAGCGGATTGGTCTTTTCTTCGGTTCTTTTAATCCGATTCACGTCGGGCACCTGATCATTGCAAATATTATGGCAGAAAGCACCGACCTGAATAAGGTCTGGTTCGTGGTGTCGCCTCAGAATCCGTTCAAACCAAGTAAGGGGCTGCTTCACGAGTTCGATCGTTTTGATATGGTTCGCGCGGCCATACACGACAACTACAAGCTGGAAGCCTGCGACGTCGAATTTAATCTTCCAAAGCCGAGTTATACCATTCACACGTTGCTCTATCTCGCCGAGAAGCATCCCGAGAAACAGTTTCGCGTCATCATGGGCGAAGACAATCTGTCGAACTTTGTGCGTTGGAAGAGTTATGAAACGATACTTAACGATTTCGGGTTATACGTTTATCCGCGGCCGGGCGTGCAACCATCTGACCTTAAAATGCATCCAAACGTAAAGTTCGTGGAGTCACCCCTTCTCGACATTTCAGCAACCTTCATCAGAAACCGCATCAGAAACAACCAGTCGGTGCGTTATCTCGTTCCTGATGCTGTGGATGAGATGATCCGTGGAAAGGGTTTCTACCTGCGATAAAACAAACCAAAATTACATGTCGCCATACCTGCAACGTTCTGCCATTCGACTCATTTCGGCAGGCGCGGTTATATATATATCCATTGTCTCTGCACTTGCCGGAGGTATCAAAGGCAAGATTACCGATGAACAGGGTGAAGCCCTGGCATTTGCAACCATCTTCGTAAAGCAAACCGGAAGTGGAACAACCACCAACGTGCAGGGTGATTACGAACTCGTACTTCGTCCGGGTGGATATGACATCTCGTTCCAATATATGGGCTACGAGACTGTCACGCGGCATATTGACGTTACCGACGACTTTGCTGAGGTTAATATCGTTTTGCGCGAACAGGCCACGTTACTTCAGACGGTGGAGATCCGTGCAGGAAAGGAGGATCCGGCTTATACCATCATGCGCAAGGCTATCGCCAAGGCAAACTACCATCGAAATCAGCTTGATGCCTATTCGGCACGCGTTTACATCAAAGGCGCAGGCCAGTTAAAAGATTATCCCTGGCTCGCAAAGCGACAACTCGAAAAGGAGGGTATCGAAAAAGGCCGCGTGTTTATCTCTGAATCGGTAAGCGAAATTGAATACACGCGACCGAATACTTTCAAAGAGAAGGTCATCTCCATCCATAGCGACGGAAAGGATAATAACACATCGCCAAACCAATACATTTTCGGAAGCTTCTATGAGCCTGAAATTGCCGAGACTGTATCGCCGCTATCACCACGCGCGTTTTCTTACTACAAATTCGAATACCTCGGAACATTCAAAGACCGCGATTACGAGATCAGCAAAATAAAGGTCACACCGCGAATGCGGGGCGACAACGTCGTTGAAGGTACGATCAACCTGGTGGAAAACTGGTGGAGCATCCACAGTATGGATATCACGACAACCAAGCTCGGAATAAAGTTTGGTATCAAAGCAGTATATGCGCCAATCGAGGACAAAGCCTGGCTCCCGGTCTCACATCAATTCGGCGTTTATGGGAAGATTTTCGGATTTGAGTTTGAGTATAAGTATTTAGCTACGGTTAGTGACTACAAAATCACATTGAACCCCGAACTCTATGTGGAACCCGAGAAGATGGAAGTTGTTGATGAGAAAATAGAGAGAGAGGAGGCAGAGAAGATTCGCAAGGAGAATTTATCAGGGCAGACGAAGGAACTTCAGGAACGTCTCGCTGCCGGAAAGGAAATTACCCGCAAAGAATTAAAGACCCTTATTAAAGAATATGAAAAGGCTGAAAAGAAGGAGCAGAAGGAGCCTGAAGTGCTTTTTGATAACACGTTTACGATAGATAGCGGCGCTTATAAAAAAGATTCGCTCTATTGGGCCGAAGTAAGACCGGTTCCGCTTACGCGGGAAGAGATTCGCGGGTACCAAAAGTCGGATAGCATGGCCGTTGTGGAACGCCAGCGACAGGAGGGAGATACGCTTAAGGCGTCGAAGCACAAAGGCTTTCAGCCTTGGGATATCCTCGTTGGCGATAGCTACAAAATATCAAAACATTCACGGTTTGTAATTCACATGCCTTTCGGCGGGTTCAATACTGTGGAAGGCTGGAACATCTATTACCGGGTGGGCTTTGGAACAATTTTTCAGGATACCAGCAAAACCCGGTTCAATATTACGCCTACCCTCCGCTATGCTTTTGCACGCGAGAAGTTCACGGGCAATATGATGGTGTCGCTTAGAAATGAGAAATTCAGACTTCAGGTCGAGGGTGGAAGGTATATCCAGCAACTGAACCACGACAAGCCGATTCATCCCGTAATAAATACACTTACGACACTGCTGCTGGAGCGGAACCTTATGAAGCTGTACGAGCGCGACTATGTAGATGTCTTCTACGGCAGACGTGTTACGCCAAAAATACTTATCCAGACCCAGTGGTCCGTAGCGCGGCGCTATCACCTTTCCAATAATTCAAATTACAAACTTTTAGACCGAAAGGGCGTTGAAGGGTACACGTCGAATGATCCGGTGAATGTGGAATTACCCGATGTTTCATTTCCAACACATGAAGCTTTCGTGGGATCGGTTGGTTTGCAAATGCGACCATGGTTGAAGTACCGCGTTAGAAACGGCACACGTCATGAAATTGCCAATTCTTCTCCGGTCTTCAGGATCAACTACACAAAGGGATTCCGGAATATATTGGGTAGCGACGTTGACTTTGACCAACTGGAGGTGGGCTTCAGGCACGACTTCACGCTAGGTGTCAGAGGACGTATTATCGTGGATATGACCGCGGGTACATTCCTGAATAATTCGCAGCTGTACTTCATGGATTACAAACACTTCCTTGGAAATCGCACGCCCCTCAGCACCGCCGACCCTGTAGGTAGTTTCAGGCTTCTCGACTATTATACTCACAGTACTTCCGACAAGTATTTCGCGGGGAACGTCCATTACCAGTTTCGGAGATTCCTGCTGACCTCTTTCCCAAGGGCGCGCCTGATGGGTATCCGCGAGAATGTGTTTCTTAATTACCTCGCGACGCCAACCTCAGGCAACTATACCGAGCTCGGTTATTCGATTGATGGTATCCTTCGGATTTTCCGTCTTGAGGGTGCTGTATCCTTCCAGGATGGCAAGTATTGTGACTACGGATTCCGCCTTGGGATCACGACTAACCTGGCGATCACATTCTCAGATTAGTCAACTTCACAAGGAATGTTACACGGTGAAATTTCCCGTGCGATTTCCGTCAAACTCGTCCACGCAAAGTATATCTTCGGGTGTGGCAATAACGGTCGAAGATCTTTTTGAACTCAGGAAACATCTGCCGGTGGTAGACGTGCGCTCGGAGAGTGAATGGCGACAGGGGCATATTCCGGGGACGATAAATATTCCATTGCTGAACGACGCCGAGCGCGTGGTTGTTGGAACCACCTATAAGCAAAAGGGCCAGAAGGAAGCCATCCGTGAAGGGTTTAGACTGGTTGGGCCAAGGCTCGGTGCTATGGTTCAGCGCGCTGAGGAGATAGGTTCCGAATTCATCGTACACTGCTGGCGCGGAGGCATGCGCTCACGGAATTTCTGCCAGTTTGTTGGCATGATCGGCCTGAAGACCCATCAGCTTGACGGCGGTTACAAAGCCTATCGCCAGGCTGCGCATAAGGCGTTCGCCGAGCCCTTTAAACTTGTTTTGCTGACCGGGCTTACCGGGAGCGGCAAGAGCGAACTGCTCCGTGCCCTGAAGGCGAACGGGGAGCAGGTGATCGACCTTGAGACACTTGCAAGTCATAAGGGATCCGTTTTCGGCGGACTGTCGATGCCGGCGCAACCGACGACCGAACAATTCGAAAACGAGTTGTTCGAAGTGCTCCTGAGTTTGGATCGCACGCGTCATGTTTGGGTCGAAGACGAATCCGTTGCCATCGGCAAAATTTTTTTGCCATCGCCATTCTGGAAGCGGATGGGTAAGGCCCCGGTTTTTGAAGTCGACGTTCCGAAGGATGTGCGCATCCGCAGGCTTGTGTCGGAATATGAGAACGTGCCGGTAGAAGCGTTTCACGAAGCGCTTCGAGGCATCACGAAAAAGCTCGGTGGCCAGCACTACAACAGTGCGCGTGACCACCTTTTCGCAGGCGACCTTGCTGCAGCGATAGAAATTATTCTGAACTATTACGATAAAGCTTATGCAACCGGCATCGAAAGAAAGTGGAATCGTATTGTGGAGAAGATTTCATGGGATGGCAAAGATCTTCCAGGTATCGTCAGCGTCCTGATGAATCGGGAACTATCTTTGCAGTAAGACATTTTTTACTAAGGAAATACATTTTTTTGACTTGTTACATCAATGAAGTTTCGTGTACCCGAATTAAGCACGGCGTCTTTTTTAAGCCTGCTTACGCTGATTATCCTCCTTGGATATATTGCCTATAAGGAAACAGGCCAGAAGCCGGCAGTCGCTGCCTTGCGGGAGAGTATCTCTGATGACGGCGTCTACCAGGTGAGTTATAATGAAGATTCATGGTCTCCAACTCCTGCAATATCCTTTGATGTACCTTCAAGTCTGACGTTCGCAGGTGCACCGATACCATTGAATATCCCTGATGTAAAAGAACGCCTTGATAAAGAGCTTCAGATCAACTGTTACTTTCACAGTAATACGATATTCCTCATAAAACGCGCGCACCGCTGGTTACCGCAGATGCAGGAAATTCTCCGCAAGTACGACATCCCTGATGACTTCAAATATCTGCCGTTGATAGAGAGCAATCTCCTCAATGTGGTGTCACCAAAAGACGCTGTCGGATTCTGGCAGATCCTGGAATCATCGGGTTCGGAGCTGGGGCTGGAGATAAATAAGTTTGTCGACGAGCGATACGATCCGCTCAAGGCAACGGAGGCAGCATGCAAATATCTGCGAACTGCATACAATAAATTTGGCGACTGGGCACTGGTTGCGGCATCCTATAACCGCGGAATGTCGGGTGTTCAAAAAGCTCTCGATAACCAGCAGGTAAATTCGTACTATGATCTTTATCTGAATGAAGAGACGTCGCGCTATGTGTTTCGGATTATTGCCATCAAGGAGATTATCGAAAACCCGCGGAAGTATGGGTTCAGAGTGAATCCTGCTCACCTGTATCAGGAAGAACCTTTGCGTTATATTGAAGTTACCGATGATATAAACGATCTGGTTGCATTCGCAAAAGCCAACGGTGCCAATTACAAACTGCTCAAGCGCCATAACCCATGGCTTCGCGACGAGAAGCTCAAAGTGAAGCGTGGCAAGACGTATACCATTGCGCTTCCCAGGGAGTGATAAGCGCATGCTGTGAACAGACGTTCCTCTTTACGCCCTGATCTGAAGGAGTGGTGCGATGGTCCGGAATAAGATATCATTTTCTGTCCTATATCCGGAAATCAGACAGATTTCCCATTCCGGCCCAGCCGTTTCAGAGTGATACATCAGGGGCATACAATAGTCGAGGAAGAGTCGAGGAAGAGTGGAGGAAGAGTGGAGGATGAACGGAGGATGAACGGAGGATGCAATTTGGAACCTTATCCGGAAAGCGTTTAATTCGGACATGGTAAACCTGATAACTGACGTCTAAACTCGCCCGCTCGAACCGACGGACCTCCATCACGACAGCGCCCAATCAGGAATCAGGATCAGAAATTAAGGATCAGAATGCGTCCCTACATACTCGCCGAAAACAACTGGAAAACGGTTAAGGAAAGCAAATATGAGGTTGCAGTACTTCCATGGGGAGCCTGCGAAGCCCATAATTACCATCTACCTTACGGTACCGACATCATTGAAGCAGACTACGTGGCTGCAGAGTCGGCGAGGCTGGCGTGGGAGCAGGGGCACAAGGTGATCGTTTTGCCGGCGATACCCTTTGGGGTAAACACGGGCCAGTTTGACGTAGCGCTGGACATGAATCTCAACCCGTCAACGCAGTTGGCGATCCTTCGCGATGTGGTTGATGTGCTGGACCGACATAAGGTGTACAAACTTATCATCCTTAATAGTCATGGTGGCAACGACTTCAAAACGATGATTCGCGAGCTTGGACTTCAGTTTCCTGAAATGTTCCTGACTCAATGTAACTGGTTTCAGGCCGTCAATCAGACCGGCTACTTCGAAAACAAAGATGATCATGCAGGTGAAATGGAGACTAGTGTGATCATGCACCTCACGCCGCATCTTGTCAGACCTCTTACAGAAGCGGGAGATGGTGCTGCGAAGAAATTCAGGATGCAGGCTATTCGCGAAGGCTGGGCGTGGGCAGAACGCAAATGGACGCAGGTGACTAAAGATACCGGTGTGGGCAATCCAGCCAAAGCTACAGCGCAGAAAGGTGAAACGTACCTGAAAGAAGTTACGGCGAAGGTGGCTCAATTCTTTTCAGAGATAGCCGCCGCCGACAGAAAAGATTTGTACGTGTAAAGAATCAGAGAACCGTGTTGGATTCTGCAACATTCTCGGTGGTGTTTGCTGCNGACTTTGATATCCAGAAGTTGTTGTATCCTTCACCCACCTGAATCGTCAGAATCTGCAATGCAAGCATTTCGAGAATTGCCAGAAAATTGAAAATCAAACCAAGTCGGCTGGGAAACTCTTCAAGCAACTCNGTAAATGAAATGCGTTCCTTTGTGCCNAACCGTTCAATGAGCATGCGTTTTTGTCCNTCGACGGTATATGGGTATTGAATTACCTGATGGACCGGTTTGTTTTTGCTGGCCTCGAGACGCTTCATCACCTTTTCGAAGACGGTCATCAGTTTGAAGACAGTGATATCCTGAAGTTCTGCTTCCACGTTGGTGCTTTCAGCAAGGGTCTTCAGCTCCTTGATGAGGTTGCCGCGCTTTTCTTTCATCAGCTCGGTTTCCTCCATCTTGTGGAAGGTGTCGACTACCGACTTATACTTCTTGTATTCGAGGAGGTGTTTCACCAGTTCTTCCCGCGGATCGATCTCATTTCCTTGTTCGTCCATCTGCGGACGTGGCAGCAACATTTTAGACTTTATCCGCATCAGTGTAGCCGCGACNAGAATAAACTCGCTAGCCACTTCGATATTCAACCGNTCCAGATGATGNATGTATTCCAGAAAATCATTCGTGATCTTGGNAATCGGAATATCGTAGATATCGAGTTCGTCGCGTTCAATGAAGAACAACAGGAGATCAAACGGACCTTCAAATAGCGGGAGTTTTACCTCGAAGTTTTCGGATGCTGTCATAGTGGAGAACAAAGGTAAAAAGTTATTCGGATTAAAAAGCCAGGAATTTTAATCGCCTAATCCTGCTAACTTTGCAGGCATTTTGCAGGTTACCCCCTCTTTTTGTTGAAAAAACAGGGTTAGGACCAAAAATTGAAAACAAGTACCTTAGAACCTTGTTTAAAACTCGTCAGGGTTTTTAAATTTAACCTATGCTCATTACACCCGGTAAGCTGCTGTCGGCGATCAACGATCCGGCAGATCTGAAAAAATTAGATCAGGCCCAGCTGGTTCAACTTTGTGAAGAACTACGGCAATTCATCGTCGATAATGTTTCCGTTTATGGCGGCCATTTTGGTGCCAGTCTTGGGGTGGTGGAGCTTACGGTAGCCCTACACTACGTGTTCAACACGCCGCATGACCAGCTGGTGTGGGATGTCGGCCACCAGGCTTATGGCCACAAAATACTAACCGGCAGACGGGATAAGTTTTACACAAATCGTACCTATGGGGGAATTTCCGGCTTCCCCAAAATCAAAGAGAGCGAATATGACGCGTTTGGAGTAGGCCATTCGTCTACATCGGTATCGGCAGCCCTCGGTATGGCGGTCGCCTCCAAATACAAAGGCGACGAAGAAAAACAGCATATCGCCGTCATTGGTGATGGCGCGCTTACCGGCGGAATGGCCTTCGAAGGCCTGAACCATGCCGGCGTGAGCGATACAAACCTCCTGATTGTGCTCAACGACAATTGCATGTCTATCGACCCTAATGTCGGGGCGCTCAAGGATTACCTCACTGACATCACGACCTCGCGGGCCTACAATAAGCTTAAGGACGAAGTCTGGAATATGCTGGGCAAGCTTTCAAATTTCGGAAAGACTGCCCAGGAACTGGTTTCAAAAGTCGAAAATGGGATAAAATCGACGGTACTTCGCGAGAGCAACCTGTTTGAGTCGCTGAACCTCAGGTATTTTGGTCCAGTCGACGGCCATGACGTCAACCACCTTGTCAACATTTTCAATGACCTTAAAGCCATCAAAGGACCCAAAATCCTGCATTGCGTAACCGTAAAAGGCAAGGGATACGGACCTGCTGAAAAAGGAAATGCGACTACCTGGCATGCACCGGGTAAATTTGACAAGATCACGGGCGAGATACATCAAAAAGTTTACGACAAACCTCAGCCTCCTAAATATCAGGACGTGTTCGGTCATACGCTTGTGGAGCTTGCCCGTCAGAACGACAAGATTTGTGGCATTACGCCGGCGATGCCTTCCGGTTCATCGATGAACATCATGATGAAGGAAATGCCGGATCGCGCTTTTGACGTCGGCATTGCCGAGCAGCATGCCGTTACGTTCTCTGCAGGTCTCGCAACACAGGGACTTATCCCGTTTTGCAACATCTACAGTTCGTTCATGCAACGCGCCTACGATCAGGTGATCCACGATGTGTGTATTCAGGATCTGCCGGTCAACTTCTGTCTCGATCGGGCAGGATTCGCCGGCGCTGACGGTCCAACCCACCATGGAGCCTACGATTTGGCATATTTCCGCTGCATTCCCAATATGATTGTCGCGTCGCCCATGAATGAGGAGGAGTTGCGCAATCTTATGTATACAGCTCAGCTTCCCCGGCAAGGGAAAGCGTTTTCAATCCGCTATCCGCGAGGGCAGGGGGTTATGTCTGAATGGAAAACACCAATGCATGAGATTGAGATTGGTACCGGTAGAAAGGTCCGGGAGGGCACTGAGCTTGCGATCCTCACCATAGGGCATGTGGGCAACTTTGGGCTGGAAGTATGCGACCGGTTGGCGCAACAAAATATCAGCGTCGGGCTTTATGACATGCGCTTTGTAAAGCCGTTGGATGAAAATCTGCTTCACGAAGTGTTCTCGCAGTTCAGAAAAATCGTTACAGTCGAGGACGGCTGTGTGCAGGGAGGTTTCGGAAGTGCGATCGTTGAATTTATGGCCGACCACAACTACCACGCAGAGGTTCGGCGACTGGGCATACCGGATAGTGTGATCGAGCACGGAGAACAACACGAACTCCAACGGGACTGCGGCTTCGACGTCGATGGCATTGAACGCACTGTAGTGGAAATGCTGGAAGGAATTGCGAAACCCGTATAATGACGATTCATTTCAAAAAATCCGGAGCAGGTCCTGCGTTAGTTTTCATACATGGATTTCCGATGAACAGGAAAGTATGGGAACAGTTCGAGGCAGCATTCACCAGAAAGTATACTGTTTATACGCCGGATCTGCCCGGGTTCGGAGCAAGTGAAATACTTCCAGGGGAGTTCTCCCTGGTGGATGTCGCGGCTGCCATGAATACCTGGATTACCGCAGAAAGGATTGACAGACCAGTGCTGGTCGGACATTCACTTGGCGGATACGTCGCGCTTGAAATGGTTCGGCAGGCTCCACAGCAATTCGCCGGCCTTATTTTATTTCACAGCACGGCCTATGGCGACTCCGTTGAGAAGAAGGAGTCGCGCACCAAAGTGCTCAAGTTTATCGACGATAACGGAGTGCTGGCATTCACGTCCAACTTCATTGAGCCCTTGTTTGTCAATCCCAGCCACCCCGCGATACCTTTCGTGAAGGACATCAGCATGGCGGCTCCTGTCGATGTCGTTAAGGGCTATACCAAGGCCATGCGCGATCGCCCCGACAACACCCGCGTTATTGCAGGATTTGATCGCCCGATTTTAATTTTAGGTGGGGAATCCGACAAGGGCATCCCACCCGATTCCCTGGTCGAGCAGGCCCGGCTCAACCCAAAAGCCGCGGTTACGATACTTCCCGACGCCGCCCATATGGGGATGTTCGAAGGCAAAGACGCGTCCGTAGAACGCATATTCGAATTCCTTTCCGGATTTATTACCTCCAAAAATTGACGTTAGTTTTCATGTTAAAAAACTGAAAACGAGCGACAAATTTGTGTTAATTTAGCGCCTTATTATACAAAACGAGCTAGGTAAAATGACACCTGCCGTTTATATTTGTTATACTACGGATTAAACCAACCTGTTTATATGGAGCAAGTAAATCTACAGCAGTATGAAACCTGGAACACGATGGCTAAAAACGTGGCCTATGTTGCATGGGCGATCTCGATTCTGATCGCTTTGTATCATGTGGTTCGGCTTTCTACCATGAGCGATTCCAAATCCAAGTACGATTACATTAACAAGTCTGAAATCAAAACGCTTTGGGTAGCCTCTCTGATTCTGATTGTCGGAAGCTGTTTCTACGCTAATAGCAACATCGTCGAACTCAGTTATCTGTGGGTGTTTGTGCGGTTCTTCACCACATTCGCCATGGGTATGATCGTTGCCCTCATCATCCAGAATTTGCTCAAGTTCTACTATCCGTTCTTCATCGAGTCACGCCTTAAGGTATTGCGTTACAAGCCGAGGATTTCTCCCAAGAGCGGCAAGCCTATGAAGCTTCTGAGTGAAGAGGAAGAAGATGCTTATCTCGATGAAGGTATGCAGGCTGAAGAAAATGTATTCTCCATAGACTACGACGTATGGAAGGATGAGGAGACCGGATACGTTAAAATCGAGCGCTATGCAGGTCACCTCCATGCACTCCGTTGTCCTGAATGTAACTACCAGACATTTAAAGTTGCAAGAGAGGAAATTCTGAAAGCTCCTTCTACCGAAGAACAGGGTGAACTGCTGAAACATTTCCAGTGCGGGTACTGCGGTTATAAAGCCAAAAAAGCAGTTACGCTCCGGATGTCTCAGAAATTCGAAGAATCTACAGCAACTGCTTAGTAGAATATCAACACAACAAAAAAAGCCCTGGAGACAGGGCTTTTTTTATGACTTCAGAATATCGCAGGGTAGCTTGATCTGATCCGAATAGAACTTCATGCGGGGATGCCTGGTGTCGAGGGGTACGATTTTTTCAATGAGCGCGTGCTTGTGGTTGACAAACACTTCGAGGTAATAATTGCCCATCAGGTAGAGGTTCACCTTATAGCTGTAGTATCGGATGGCCATGATAAAAGTACCGTGTTCGTACAACACGTCTATCTTCTCCTGTAGAGGCAGTTTCTTATATTCCCGCCATGCAATCATAAATTCAACTTAACGTAAAAAAATAAAGTCTGCAACGTAAGATGCGGCGAACCCGCACATACCAACCTTTTGTACTCTGTAAAACGATTTCCTTCGTATAGGTCAACCGTTATACGTTCAGAGAATTGTAAAAGGAAAGGCCAGCGTCTAAATCGATTACGAAGGGTCCGTGTAATGAAACACGTATACGAAGCACAAAAAATCAAAAGTCCGCGTACCGGCAGCTGCGATTCTACTCACGTACCAGCCGGGAAACAAAAAAAGCTTTCTATCGAAAGCTTTTGGGTGAAAGACGGGACTCGAACCCGCGACCCTCAGAACCACAATCTGATGCTCTAACCAACTGAGCTACATTCACCGTTTGAGGACTGCAAATTTAGGCAGTGCTTTCGATTTTGCAAATAACGCTACAAGTTTCATTTTCGGCTGAAAGTTAGCCGTTTTCCTGTTTTTGACAGATCAAACTTACCCTCCGCGTAGGCCGGATGTCCCGAAACAAAGGTGTGCGTGACCTGTGAATGGAACGTGGTACCTTCAAAAGGCGACCAGCCACATTTTGACAACACGTTTTCCGGGGTGACTGTCCAGGGCGCTTTCAAGTCCACCAGAACCAAGTCTGCGAAGTAACCCTCCCGGACGAATCCCCGGTTTTCGACCCTGAACAGGATGGCCGGATTGTGACTCATCTTCGTTGCAATCTGTGGCAACGTGATCAGGCCCCTATGGTAAAGTTCAAGCATTGCCACTACGCTGTGCTGCACCAGCGGTCCGCCCGATGGTGCACTGAAATACGGTTGTGATTTTTCCTGTAGCGTGTGCGGCGCGTGGTCAGTGGCAATCACATCAATCCTGTCGTCCAGAACAGCCTCCAGAATCTGGTCGCGGTCGAGAGCTGTCTTCACGGCCGGATTCCATTTTATCCGTGTACCCAGCCGGTCATAATCTTCGTCGGAAAAGACCAAATGATGGATACACGCCTCTGCGGTTATTTTCTTCTGATCCAGCGGAATGGTGTTGTCAAACAGCTTTGTCTCTTTTCCCGTAGAAATATGGAGTATGTGCAAGCGCGTGCCGTGCTTTTGGGCAAGCTCTACCGCAAACGACGATGACATGAAACAGGCTTCTGCACTGCGGATCAGGGGATGTACACGTACGGGGGCTTTGTCGCCATATTCTTCACGAAAACGTTCGGTATTCCGGCGGATGGTTGCTTCGTCCTCACAATGCGTAGCAATAAGCCCCGGAAAGGCACTGAAAAAGCGTTCCAGTACCTTAGGATCATCCACAAGAAGGTTACCGGTAGAAGAACCCATGAATATTTTGAGCCCGCACACGCGGCTTAAATCCGTTCTCAGAACCTCCTCGACGTTATCATTGGAAGCGCCGATATAGAAGGAATAGTTAGCCATCGAGGTACGCGAAGCAATCGAATATTTTTCCTCCAAAAGCTCATGCGTGAAGGTCGGCGGATTGGTATTCGGCATCTCCATAAAACTTGTCACTCCACCGGCGACGGCAGCCCGCGACTCCGTTTCAATGGTCCCTTTATGCGTCAGGCCCGGTTCGCGGAAGTGAACCTGGTCGTCGATGGCGCCTGGAAACAGGTATTTACCCTCGGCATCGATCACACGCGAGGTCGTGGCCGCCGATAAACCGGTTCCGATTTTAACAATATACTCGCTGTCGATCAGAACATCGCCCTGAAAGACCTTGCCTTCATTGACTATATTTGCGTTGGTTATGAGTGTTTGCATCGCCGGTAAAATTAGAATCTAAAGTGTCCAACATTACAAGTTTCGAGGATTTTAATCTCAATAAGCAGCTGCTGTCGGCGGTCGCTGACCTTGGTTTCACAGAACCAACGGAGATTCAGAAGAAATGCATCGGTCCGATTCAAGGTGGACAGGAGCTGATCGGGATCGCTCAGACTGGTACCGGTAAAACGGCGGCCTATCTGCTGCCGGTGTTGATGAAGATCAAGTACGCTCAGGGCACTGAACCGCGGGTGCTGATTCTTGCACCTACCAAGGAGCTTACGCTCCAGATTGCGGAACACACCAGCGCCCTTTCGAAATATACCGACCTCAGGATACTTCCCCTTTATGGCGGCATCGGCCCAAAGACACAAATCGCCGAAATTCAGAAAGGCGTCGATATCCTCGTTTCGACCCCAGGGCGATTCATGGAGCTCTACCTTCGCGGGGAAATTCCGGTTAAACAGATTAAGACCCTGATCCTTGACGAAGCGGACAGAATTATGGATATGGGATTCATGCCGCAGATCCGAAAGATTCTTGAAGTGCTTCCGAGGAAAAAGCAAAACCTGCTGTTCTCGGCGACATTCAATGAAAAGGTAGAACGTCTTTCAGCTGAGTTCCTGGAGTTTCCGCTGAAGGTTGAAGTCACGCCGCAGGCTACTCCGGCGAAGCAGGTGGAGCAATGGCGGTATGATGTGCCCAACCTCAAGACGAAAATCAACCTTCTGGAACATCTTCTCAGTGATCGCGAAACATTCCACCGCGTGATGATCTTCACCCGAAAAAAGGAAGTTGCCGATAACGTATTTCAGTATCTGGATCGCAAAGGGTATGGCCCAGTACGCGTTATTCATTCGAACAAAGGACAGAATGCGCGTATCAATGCTGTTAATGAGTTCAAGGAAGGCACCGTTCGGATTCTCGTCTCAACTGATGTAACTGCACGCGGCATTGATGTGGCTCAGGTGTCACATGTGATCAACTTCGACGTACCTGTGTTGTATGAAGACTATGTCCATCGCATTGGTCGCACAGGGCGTGCCTTCCAGGACGGAGTCGCCATTACGTTCGTGACCAAGGCCGAGGTATACCATATGGAGAAGATTGAGAAACTTATTCGCGAGGCAGTGCCGGTTAAAGAGTTGCCGTCAGAAGTTGTCGTTGAGAAAACTCCTTTCGAGGAAGAACAGATGATGCGCCGCGAAATCGACAATCAGCGGAAGAAAGAAGATCCTACTTTCAAAGGTGCGTTTCACGAAAAAAAAATCCGGTGATTTTGTGATCACCGGATCGTTCAAACTTATTCTCTTCTTATTTCTTCCCGAATTCCTGGAAGAAATCCTTCCAGTAGTCGTTAAGCGTTTGTTTCATGTCCTTATGGAGAAGCAGAATACCGACAAGGTTGGGGATAGTCATCAGCGCGATGGTAATTCCTGACAGCGTCCAGATGATCGTCGTATCGGTAAACGATGCGACAAAGAATCCGATAACATATACGATGTGGTAATATTTAACAGATCCTGCACCGAAGAGGTAGGTCATGGCGCGGTCACCATAGTATGACCACGAAATGGCCGTAGAGAATGCGAAAAGCAATAATCCGAAAGTGACAATGTACTGGCCGTAGCTACCCAGGGGGCCTCTCATAAAGGCATTTGAGGTTAGTGGCGCTGAGTGTACGAGTGACTTTCCGCTGAGGCGAATGCTGCTTTCCGACGTTTCGTCAGTAGTGCGTTTCACCTTGCCCTTTACTATTGTCAGCATTCCTGTAAATGCTTCGTTGCGATTGTGAACTTTGACGTCTTCCGCCACAGAACGTGCGTGAATCAGGGTGACAGGGCTGGTGATTCTTCCGTTCTGAACTTCAATCGTGCCATCGTAATACTTCAGCGGAGCCTGGTCGGTGATGTGATCCGACAACCGCTTCAGGTCATCGGGGTTACTTTCACTGTACGAGCCTTCAATCACAAAAAGGTCCGCGTCCTGGAAATCATTTTGAATTTTATCCGTCCATGCTCCCGAACATAGAATCGTCAGACCGGTAAGTGTACAGATAATGATTGTATCAATGAAGGGTTCGAGAATGGCTACCATTCCCTCAGACACTGGTTCGTGTGCTTTGGCTGCGGCGTGCGCAATAGGTGCAGACCCCTGTCCAGCCTCATTTGAGAAGAGGCCCCGGTTCACACCGCGATTGAAAGCAAATGCAACGGTCGCACCAAGAAATCCGCCTGTAGCAGCAGTTCCGGAAAACAAGTCACTGCCAATGGAAATGATCGACGGTACCAGGTTTTCGATGTTATAAAAAATGATCAGCAATGCCCCGATGAAATAGAAGATTGCCATAAAGGGAACAAGTTTCTCCGTAACCTTTGCAATCCTCTTGATACCTCCAATGACGATGAATCCGAGTAGTACGGAAAGAACGAGTCCGGTGATCCAGTGATCAATTTGCGGGAATGAGGTATAAACGGCGTTGGCAATACTGTTAATCTGGGGAAGGTTTCCCGTTCCAAAGGATGAGAGAACCGTAGCAATTGCAAAGATCACTGCGAGCCATCGGGCGTTGAGGGCGTTCTTCATATAGTACATCGGCCCCCCTGCGATATGTCCCTTTGAATCTTTCTCGCGATACTTATGCGAGAGTGTAACCTCGACAAACTTGGTGGTCATCCCAAGGAAGGCCGTGACCAGCATCCAGAACAATGCAGATGGCCCACCAAGGTGAATCGCCAGCGCAACACCGGCAATATTACCTGTTCCAACAGTTCCGGATAATGCTGTTGCGAGTGCCTGAAAATGTGATGTATCACCTACGTCGGTGTCCTTGTCATACTTGCCTCTTACGATGCGAACTGCATGTTTGAAAAATCTTATCTGCGGAAACTTCAGGTACACTGTAAAGAAAAGACCCGTTCCCAGGAGAAGGTATACGAACCAGGAATGGCTTCCGAGATATGAGTCAATCAGATTGAGAAAATCATTCAGCTCTTGCATGCGTTTAGGGTTAATGGGAGCAAACAGACGACCAATATAGGATTTCTCCTGCTTTTACGCCTCAGGATTTTCCGTATTTGTCGGGCTTAAGTTGCCCAGAGGTTCCTCGGGAGCTGCAGTGGTGGCAGTTTCGTCTGCAGTTGTAGTCGTATGCTCATCCTCCAGATGGTCCTTGAAGAAACGCTTCTGAAATAGCAGGATGATAACCACTCCGATAAAAATCGAAGAATCAGCGATATTGAAAACCGGACTGAAGAACGTAAAGAATTCGCCACCTTTGAATGGAACCCAATGGGGGATCGTGAAGTCAAAGAGTGGGAAGTAAAGCATATCGATCACCTGACCATGAAACCATGGCGTCGGTGAATCGGGTGGATGGTTGTTTAGAAATACGCCGTAGAAGGTACTGTCAATTACATTACCAACGGCCCCTCCAAGTATAAGCGCCATGCTTAATAGAAAGCCCGGATGTGCATGGCGTTTACCCATTCTCCAAAGGTAGTAACCGATGCCGAACATGGCCGCAATCCGGAAAATCGTTAAGGCAAGCTTTCCGAATTCGCTTTTCCATCGGATGCCAAATGCCATACCCGGATTCAACAGATAATGAAGCTTGAAGCCATATTGATCATTGCCCAACACGGTGATCTCATCGTGGAGGTTCATGTTGAAATGAATAAGTAGCTTCGAGGTCTGATCAATGACTATTACAACGATCGCAATCAAAAAATATTTATAAATTTTCATTCGGCTTCTATTGAGAGGGTCCGTCATGTTGACGTGTTATCGTTGGGTTTTAACACTGATTTTTACCTTGAGCATAAATTCATCCATATCAACTTCGGTAGCTTCGGCAACGCTCTCCTTCAGGTCCAGACTTAGTGCCTGAGTTTCTGTGCTGATATAGTCGCGGAATTCAGTAAGTGCCGCTGTGACAAATTCTCCGTCGCGCTCAACCTCGATGCCGATCTTGTCAAGCACCTCAAGACCCATGTCCTTACGGAGATTCTGAATCCGGTTTACGAAGTCGCGGGCAATACCTTCGCGGCGAAGCGCATCGGTGATGTTGATGTCAAGAGCCACGGTAACGTCGCCTTCCGATGCCACAGACCATCCTGGAATATCTTCAGAAGATATCAGTACATCATCGGGAACAAGCGTGAAGCCGCCTTTTTCGAAGGAGCCGTTCTTTTCAAGCTGCGTGATCTCTTCGTTAGTGAAACTATTGATGACAGCAGCAACTTCCTTCATACGCGGGCCATATTGCTTTCCAAGTTTCGGGAAGTTAGGCTTTGCCTTCTTCACCACGACGCCGGAGGTATCGTCGATGTATTCAATAGCCTTCACGTTAACCTCTGCGAGGATAATGTTTTCAACGCTGCGGATGCGGTCTGCGAAGCCAGCATCCAGAACAGGAAGAAGGATACGCTGCAGTGGTGTGCGAACTTTGATCTTGGCATTTTTGCGGATAGAGTGCACGAGTGAACAAATCTTCTGTGCATAATCCATCGACTTTTCAAGCTCTGCATTGATGCGCGACGTGTCTGCTTTTACCAGATCAGTAAGGTGTACGGAGATATGTCGCAATGGCGTGGAATTCTGTTGCGCCTTTTCGCGGATGTTATCAGTGAGGTTTCGGTACAGCCATTCTGAATAGAAAGGCGCAATTGGTGCCATCAGCTGAGCCGTAACCAACAGACATTCGTACAACGTATCGTATGCTGCTTTTTTATCTGCGCTGAGTTCTTCGCCCGCAACGGTGCGCACAGACCAGAAGCGCTTCCGGTTTAGCCGCACGTACCAGTTGGAAAGGTGGTCATTCACGAAATCCTGGATGGCACGCGCTGCACGAGTAGGTTCATACTCATCATATGCGCGCGTTACTTCCTGGATCAGGCTCTGAAGTTTTGAAATGATCCATCGGTCGAGATGCGTGAGTTCGTGATCGGAAACCGTGTTCAGTTCATCTTTCACATATCCGTCGATATTCGCATAAAGCGAAAAGAATGAATACGTATTTGAAAGGGTTCCGAAGAAACGTCGCTGTACTTCGGTAATTCCGTCGAAATCGAACTTCAGGTTATCCCACGGCGGTGCGTTTTCAATCATGTACCACCGTACCAGGTCAGGACCATACTTGCCAAGTGCTTCGAACGGGTTGACCACATTGCCCACGCGCTTCGACATCTTGTTGCCGTTCTTGTCGAGGACAAGGCCGTTGGAGATCACGTTGCGGAAGGCAACATCATCGAACAACATTGTGGCGATTGCGTGCAGTGTGAAGAACCAGCCACGCGTCTGGTCTACACCTTCGGCGATGAAGTCCGCTGGATAATTACTGTTGAATGTATCAGTATTTTCAAAAGGATAGTGCCACTGTGCAAAAGGCATGGCTCCGGAATCAAACCACACGTCGATCAAATCCGGTTCGCGATACATGGGTTGTCCGGATGCGCTGACCAGAACAACTTCATCGACGTAAGGGCGGTGCAGGTCAAAATCCGCGGGAAGAGGCTCATTCATGAAGCCGGCTTCAACTGCGCGTTCCACCTGGTTGTTCAGGTCTGCTATGCTGCCAATGCAGATTTCTTCCTTGCCATCTTTCGTGCGCCAGATCGGAAGCGGCGTTCCCCAGTAGCGCGATCGCGACAAGTTCCAGTCGACAAGGTTCTCCAGCCAGTTTCCAAAACGTCCTGTACCTGTTGATTCAGGTTTCCAGTTGATGGTTTTGTTAAGTTCGACCATTCTGGACTTTAGGGCCGTGGTACGAATGAACCACGAGTCAAGCGGATAATACAATACGGGCTTGTCCGTTCTCCAGCAGTGGGGATACGTGTGCTCGTATTTCTCAACTTTGAAGGCCTTGTTTTCCTCCTTAAGTACGATTGAAATAATGACGTCAGTAGTCTTGTAGTCAGGGTGGCTTTCGTCTTCACCGGTGTAGTTCTTAACGTAGAAGTCGTCCGGACCAAGATCCTTGTGGGTCTTGATGCCGTACTTCTTCACGCCTTCCTGTAACTGTTGGCCTATCTGCGGGATGAATCTTCCTTTCTTGTCTACCGTTGGAACTTCGTTGCCGGCTTCGTCGCGTATAGTCAGCGCCGGAATGCCATTTTGTTTGGCAGCCCTGAAGTCGTCGGCGCCGAACGTTGGTGAAATATGAACTACGCCAGTACCATCTTCCGTTGTTACGAAGTCGCCTGAGATGACATGAAATGCTTTTTCAGCATCGTAGAATGGCTGAATATAAGGCAGGAGCTGCTCATATCGAATACCGATGAGTTGCGCGCCTGTAAATTCACGGATTACTTCAAACGGGATTGCCTTATCGCCGGGCTTGTAATCCGACAACGACAAGCCCTTATTCTTGTCCGGGAAATACCGGCCCACCAGATCTTTTGCCAGAACGACACTAACGGGTTTGAATGTATACGGGTTGAAAGTATTCACCTGAACATAGGCGATCTTTTCACCCACAGCCAGCGCCGTATTTGATGGAAGTGTCCACGGAGTGGTGGTCCATGCAAGGATGTATACGTCGCCGTTGGCCTTGTCGAAGAGGACATCCGATTTTTCGTTTCGGAAGACCTTAAATTGGGCAACGATGGATGTATCCTTAACTTCGCGGTAGCATCCGGGGAGATTCAGCTCGTGTGAGCTTAACCCTGTTCCTGCTCCCGGCGAATACGGCTGGATCGTGTATCCTTTGTAGAGCAGGTCCTTGTCATAGAGTTGCTTCAGTGCCCACCAGAGGGATTCGATGTATTCCTTTTCGTAGGTGATATAAGGATTCTGCAGGTCGACCCAATAGCCCATCTTGCGCGTAAGGTCATCCCACTCGTCCTTGTAGCTCATCACCGTTTCACGGCACTTTTCGTTGTACTCGCGAATACTGATTTTTTTGCTGATGTCGTCTTTGGTGATGCCGAGCTGTTTTTCGACCTGCAGTTCAACCGGCAGACCATGGGTATCCCAGCCGCCTTTGCGTTTCACCTGAAAGCCCTGAAGTGTCTTAAAGCGGCAAAAGATATCCTTTACCGTGCGCCCCATTACGTGGTGGATGCCGGGCGTTCCATTTGCAGACGGCGGTCCTTCGAAAAATGTAAATGTGGGCGATCCTTCTCTGGCCGAAACCGATTGTTCAAAGACTTGATTTGTATTCCAGAACTGAAGAACCTCCTCAGCCAACTTTGCGTAATTCAGTTCCTTGTATTCGTTGTACTTGCGGGCCATAAAATATTCCTGCGCTGATTTCAAAATTTAAGTCCGCAAGATAGCAGGATTACCAGAATTCCGGCGTCCCGGCAATTACAGAATTGAACCACCGGTATAGAAAACGGGCCTTATTCCGCCGATGAATGACGGTTGTGAATAGTGATGCGATTCAGGTCGATCTCTTCGTCCTCGCTCTCGCCGTAAAACGACGATTCGAATTCGTCAATCAGCAGATGCTCACCTTTTTTCTTCTTCGGCCTGTCGAAGGTCATAATCAGCGCCGGCAGCAGGATAAGGTTAGTAAACATACTGATGACTAGCGTGATCGATGTCAGCAGCCCGAGAGCGATTGTGCCACCGAATGACGAGAAGGTAAATATGATGAACCCGGCAAAGAGCACAATGGACGTGTAGATGATACTCTTCCCTGTTTCCAGTATGCTCTCGCTCACGGCCACAGGTATGAAGAAATTGTTCGAAAGAATTTCCTGCCGGTATTTCGCGAGGAAGCGGATAGAGTTGTCCACCGAAATACCAAAAGTAATGCTGAAGATCAGCGCCGTACTTGCTTTCAGGGGAATATCGAAGAATCCCATCAGTCCGGCCGTTATCATCAGGGCGAGCAGGTTGGGTACGAGTGAAATCACGATCATCCGGACGTTGGCAAAAAGAACTGCCATGGATAGCGTTATCAGGATAAAGGCGAGGAGCAAACTCTCGCGAAGGTTGTCGATCAGGAATTTGTTACCCTTGATAAATATTTTGGTCGATCCTGTAACATAGCTTTGGATTGAGTCCTTTTCCGTGGACGTGAAGATTTGACGCATCTTTGGTTCGATGGCATAGTTAACCAGTGAATCCATGCGTTCGGAACCAATATCCGCGATCTGGCTGGAGATCCGCATACGGGTAAAGGTCGTGTCTACGAAAGATCTGAAAAGCCCGCTGTTGTCGGTCTGACCGCGCATGTAGCGGAGGATGAACGCTCCCTCACTTTTCGACGGCAGATTGAACCGCTCGGGATTATTATTGTAAAATGCCTGCTTGGATGCTTTTACGAAACTCAGGATTGATACCGGCTTCGAAACCATTGGAAGCGAATCGAGGAACGACTCAAATTCTTCGATTTTCGCGAGGTTGTCGACATCCAGCACTGGGCGGCGTTTCTTGGTTTTGAACTCCACCACCACTTCCAGCGGCATAATCCCACTGAAATTGCTTTCGAAGAAGTGGAGGTCGCGCTTCACCTGGCTTTCTTCCGGAACATCATCTACCATGAACGACAGCGACCGCAGCTGCCATATTCCGATGCATGATAATATCGCCACAGCAATCGACACAAAGTAAATCAGGCCTCGCTGGCGATGTACCAGTAGATCGATAAACCGTAAAAAGGCCTGCATTCGGGGGAATGACAGGTGTCGTAGGTGTTTCTCCGATGGCGTAGGCAACCAGGAAAAGACCACCGGGATCATCACCAGGCTCACCAGGAAGAGGACCATGATGTTGATACCTGCGACAATACCGAATTCACGAAGGATCAGAATGTCGGTGGCCAGGAGCGTAAGAAACCCGATTGCTACCGTAAGGTTTGTGAGGAATGTTGCCAGTCCCATCTTCTGAACAACGACGTTAATTGCTTTCAGCTTGTCTTTCGTCTTGGCAAACTCCAGGTGGTATTTATTCAGCAGGTAAATGGCGTTTGTTATGCCGAGCGTTACGATGACCGGAGGGATCAGTCCGCTTAGGAGAGTAATCTTAAATCCGAACAGTTTTATGGTTCCGAGTGTCCAGACAACGACGATTCCAATGATGATCATGGAAAATAAAACGGCGCGGAACGACCGGAAGAAGACGAACATGATCAATCCGGTTACGAGCGCCGATGCATAGAGAAAGATTCCCATCTCTTTGCGGACTGAATTTGCTACTACGGTGCGGATGAACGGCAGGCCGGCATAGCGCAGTGTGATTCCGGTAGATTCCTCAAAACGTTTTCCGGCTTCAAGCATTCGTTCAGTCATCGCTTCACGGCGCGATGAATTCATGACCTCTTTCTGAATGGACACCAGCATCATTGTGGCGCCGTTGGAAGAGTTCACCAGCTGGTCCATGTAAATCCGCTGATCGCGGGTGAGTGCCAGCAGGCTATCCAGTGATTCCTGTGAAGGGATTTCCTCCGGAAATATATTGGCGAGGTAAAACTTGCGTTCAGCAGTATCCTTGAGGATCATTTTCAGGACGGGGATCGAGATAACCTCGTTCACTCCTTCGATGTCGCGAAGTTCCTTTGACAGCGTGCGAAACGCTTCGAAGTTCTTGAGTTGATATACTGCGCTGTCGCGGAGGCCGATGGCGATGATGTTACCGTCTTCTCCAAACTGTTCGCGGAATTTGGTCAGCATGACCATGTCCGGATCTTTGAGGGGTACGGTGCGCGCGAAATCGTAGCTCATTTCTACCTGCGCGGCCTTCCATCCCATAAAAACGGTTACAATGCCGATCAGTACGATAAAGGTCACCCGAAAACGTATGATGATCTCCGCTACTCTATTCCACATAATTTCGCGCTGCTACGGTGTTTTAAAAGAGGCCAAAGCTAAACATTTTTGGGTTGTTTCCCCTCCATTTTTTGTGTTCGAACGGCGGTTTTGGGAGGCGTGTATGATGTCACCTGAAATTTGTTATTTCAGCATTTATCACGCAAAAGGTTTCATGAAAAATCAGAGGCTGATGCCCTTCATCTTTCTGTAGAGCGACAACGCATGCCGGTCAGTTAACCCGGAAACATAGTCGAGGATGGCCCGCATAACGCCGTAAAGCGTCTCGGACTGNTCGATTCTGAACCGGGTCTCAGGAGGCAGCAGCAGCGCGGTGTTCTGANACTTGCGCGGAATGGACGCCTTCTTGCCNTTCGCTTCAAACGAGTATTGAGCTGCCGTTACGAATTCGTGAAGCAGTCCAGGAAGGACTTCATGTCCGGATGCCTCAATCTCGATCACGTGCCGCGCGCGGTATATGCGTGTCACAGACACGGCGGATATCTGGTCAAGGACTGTTTTCGATGCACAGCTGTCAGTAAGGGCCGCGTCAAATGATCCGTTGAGAATCTGTTGCTCGTGGTCGAGAAACACCTCCGTGCATTGATCCACCAATTTGTTTATTGCCATTGCACGCAGGACGGCGACCTTTTCATTGGGATCCCGGATGAGGTCCAGCTTGCCAGGCTTGTAATCGTCCTTCAGTATCCCCGCAAGGAGGTCCACGGTTTCATTCAGCGTAATGAGCCCAAGCCGGCACGCATCCTCAAGATCGATAACGTTGTAGCAGATATCGTCGGCAGCTTCGACCAGCAAAGCAAGGGGATGGCGGTGCCAGCAATAGTCATCTACTGCAGATAATCCCAGGCGAGTGGCCATCTCGCGGAACGACTCCTTCTCCGAATCAAAAAAACCATATTTCTTCTGGCTCTTCCGCCCGGGGTCACGCGCCTTCAGTACCGATGCGCACGGATACTTGGTAAACGCTCCCAGAGTAGCGTATGTCAAATGCAAGCCATATGCGTGCGAGTTCAGAATTCTGAACCCCTGAGCGTTGCCCTCAAATTTGGTTAGGTCGGCCCATTCGCTTTCGGTAAACGCAGGCCGGAGCGATTTTCCAAACGCGGTCTGGCTGAAAAAGTCGGATAGAGCATCTTCGCCCGCGTGGCCAAATGGAGGGTTGCCCACATCATGGGCGAGCGATGCTGCTGCCGTAACGGCCCCAAAATCAAACATGGAAAGCTCCGCTGAAAGGTCCGGGTTGCGTTCAACGACGACCTCACCAACCCTTCTTCCGAGGCTTCGTCCCACACTCGACACCTCCAGACTATGCGTAAGTCGTGTGTGCACGAAATCGTGTTCCGGCAGCGGGTGTACCTGAGTTTTGTCCTGAAGTTTTCGGAATGGATGTGAAAATATGATCCTGTCGAAATCCTGCTCAAATGCACTTCGCGATGATGCCGTATGCTGTTGATTCTTGCCGTGGCGCGCCGCGGAAAGTAGCTGTCTCCAATTCATAGCCGCAATATACACGGCACCCGCTTATCCGCCAGTAAGTTCTATCGGATCCTGGTTGAGTAGTCGGGATAAGATGCGGTACAGATCAGGAAGTGTTTCCCGCAAAGCCCGTGGGCGTTCAAAAAAGTTCTCGACGGCGACACTGAAGAACTCGTGCGTATCGGTGCACGCATATGGGCGGATGAACTCGCGGTGTTGCGTGTCCGGGCTATGGCAGAAGGTGTACGCATACTTGTCGAGTTCATCCATCAGAGCATTATCAAAGAAGTTGTACTCGTCGTTTCGAATAATGTTTTCGAGCCTTAGGGCGTGCGCCATCTCATGGAGGCCGAGGTTAAAATGGTCGTGGGTGTTGATATATCCGTCGATGAAGCTCTGCCAGGAAAGTACGATTATGCCAAAGCGCGGATTCACTTCACCCTTGTGATACCTCTTCGTGATCGAAGAGTAATAGTCGTTGGGATAAACCAGAATCTTGTTGAAATGAGCGAAGGTGACATCAGGTAGCCCGAATGTGAGCTGTACTGCTGATGCCGAGATCAGCACCTTGGCTTCAATTGTAACTTCGGAAACGCCCCGGGGAATGAACCTTTTTGCGTAAAGGAATTTTACCAGCTTTCGCTCAAAGCGCTTTCGGTTTTCTGCATTGAGCTTGCCGTAAAAAGGGAAATATTTCAAGAGGATCTGCCTGAACTTCCGCGGGACGGGCAGCACACGGGTTTTTACCGGTGCTGCTTTCCTGTCGGCGGTAATGGCAACTTCCTTTATGCTTCCATAGTTGACGTAAACTAACAGAGCTCCAATGACGACAACGGCGACGAATCCGAACATTTAGATCTTTCGCAGAATATTATTGATGGAGCAGGCTTCCACCAGGCGTGACCTCAGGTCAGCAATACGAATGCGTTCCTGCTTCATGGTGTCGCGATCACGGATGGTAACAGTTTCATCCTGCAACGTCTGATGGTCGATCGTAACACAGTACGGCGTACCGATGGCATCCTGTCTTCTGTAACGACGTCCAATGGCGTCCTTGTCTTCGTAGAAGCAGCGGAGGTCATACTTGAGATCATTCATCACCGCCTGAGCTTTCTCCGGCAGTCCGTCTTTCTTCACCAAAGGCAGGATTGCAACCTTGTTGGGTGCGAGTGGGGCGGGGATGCTGAGGACTACGCGTTCCGTACCGTCCTCCAGTTTTTCTTCCTTATACGATTTTGATAAAACTGCCAGGAAGCAGCGGTCCAGACCGATGGACGTCTCAACAACGTAAGGGATGTAGCTCTGGTTGTCTTCGGCGTCAAAGTACTGCAGCTTCTTGCCGGAATACTTCTCATGATTCTTAAGGTCGAAATCTGTACGCGAGTGGATTCCTTCCAGTTCTTTGAATCCCATAGGGAAATTGAACTGGATATCGCACGCTGCGTTTGCGTAGTGGGCAAGATTAAGGTGGTCGTGGAAGCGATAGTTGTCATCACCCAGTCCAAGTGCCTTATGCCACTTCATACGCTTTTCCTTCCAGAATTCGTACCACTTCATTTCTTCACCGGGCTTGATGAAGAACTGCATTTCCATCTGTTCAAACTCGCGCATCCGGAAGATGAACTGACGCGCTACGATTTCATTCCGGAAAGCTTTTCCGATCTGTGCAATACCAAATGGTATTTTCATCCGACCCGTCTTTTGCACATTCAGGAAGTTCACGAAAATACCTTGTGCAGTTTCGGGACGTAAGTATATTTTGTTTGCCTCGTCGGCGAGTGAACCTATCTCTGTTGAGAACATCAGGTTAAACTGACGAACATCGGTCCAGTTGCGCGAACCTGAGATGGGGTCAGTGATTTCAAGGTCTTCGATGATTTGCTTCATCGCCGGCATATTGCCTGAACCCATTGCGTCTTTCAGTCGCGCATTGGTATCAACTATCTTTTTCTGATATTCAAGAACACGTGGATTGGTAGCGGTGAACTTCTCGCGGTCGAAGGATTCTCCGAAGCGTTTGGCAGCCTTCTCAACTTCCTTGTTAATCTTCTCCTCCATTTTAGCGATGGCATCTTCGATCAGCACATCCGCGCGGTAGCGCTTTTTGGAATCCTTGTTGTCGATCATCGGATCGTTGAATGCGTCGACGTGACCAGAAGCTTTCCAGGTTGTGGGATGCATAAAGATTGCAGCATCAATACCTACGATGTTATCATGAAGCAGCGTCATGAACTTCCACCAGTAGTCCTTGATATTATTCTTCAGCTCAGCGCCATTCTGGCCGTAATCGTAGACGGCACTAAGTCCGTCATAGATTTCACTTGAAGGAAAAATAAACCCATACTCCTTGGCATGGGAGATAACATTTTTGAAAAGGTTGTCTTCTTGAATCGCCATAGACGGCAAAGATAATATTCGCTACCGCTCAACAGCCGATCCGTCGGAATTTTTTAAGTTCCAATTAACTTAATGACTGTTAGGTTGTTGCGAAATATCCTAACTTTCAGACTTGGGTGCGGATCGGGAGCTTGACGATAAAGGTAGACCCGATCCCCGGGTTCGACTCGAGCTGAATAGATCCGGAAAGCTTCATCAGCGCCTCTTTTACTATATAGAGTCCCAGGCCTGATCCTTTAGACTGCTCGTTGGCCCGGAAGAACATTTCAAAGATGCGTGTGTGATACTCGCGTGCTATACCCTGGCCGTTATCTTCCACCTTCAGATAGAACACCTTGTCTTTGGCCTCACAGCTCAGACGGATAAACGGCCGCTCTTTCTTCTGATCGTGGTAGCGGATGGCATTCGACATCAGGTTCGAGATAATGACTTTCAGGCGGTTCTTGTCAGATGAAATAGTGATCTCTTCCGGGATGTCGATTTCAAACGTGATGTTCTGAGCATCGGGAGAGAACTTGAGGCTTTCCCAGACTTCTTCAGCGAGGTCAACCAGCTTGACTTCTTCATGATTGATGGCTAGCCTGTTGTTGCGGCTGTAATCGGTAATGTCTTTAATGAAGTTGTCGAGCGAGTTAACGCGATCTTTCATCATGCCGAGGTATTTTTTCTGTTCCTCGGGGCTCTCAGTGTTATTAATGATATTGATCAGCCCCATGATCGACGTAAGCGGCGCGCGCAGGTCGTGGGAGGTGCTGTATACAAAGCGATCAAGCTCGGTGTTGGTCTTGTTTAATTGCTCGTTTCGCTCTTCCAGCTGCAGCGAGTTGTAATGGTTGAGGTCGATAAGCAGATACACACCCATCGCTGTGGCGGGCAATGCAATCGAGAAATTGATCACCATGTTGAAGAGGACCATATCCTCGTCATAACTCCTTCGCGGGATAAAAGGGATATCACCGATACATGCAAGGATGAACAGGAGGTAAGTGAGAATTGAAAAGAAGATCGAGGCGAGTCGTTCCTGATATGGGAAGACGGCAAAGGCAGCGACGGCATTAGCAACAAAGAACACCATTGTACCTGTAGCCCGAGATTCCGATGCGGCAAAAAGATACACTGCCAGGTTGATGGTCGGCAGCAGTACAAAATTGGCCTTTCTATGGTTACCTGTTCGATGGAGGTAGATCGAATATGCCAGCGCCGTTGCTGTTATAATATGATAAGCAATGACATTGTAGCTGCCCATTGATACATGCGTCGTGATGTAGATCGAGCAAACCAGAATGCCTACCAGAGCGATTGATCCTGAAAGGATGGCCTGTTTGTATTCTCCGTAAGACGACACAAACCTATTTTCACCAATAATCAGGTTGCGGAAGAATTTGCGTATAGACATGAACAAACTTTGGATCAAAAATATAGGGAAGGGAGCGGCCGGGTGATGGATAACGGCTTCGGATTCTATATATGCAAGTTTTCCCCAACAAACGAATCCTGATCGTTCGCTTGAAGCGGCGTCGAAATATTCGTTTTTGAGCTGATTTCGAATATTTTTCTGGTCAAAGTGCGGCTTCTCCCGTTCCCCGGCAGTTGGTCCGGAAAAATCAGCCTTCCGTCCAATAAGGCTCCTGAGATCAATATTTTCTTTTGCCGTTTCCCGGAATTCGATACGACCGTAGTGGTAACTGTCTGAAACAAACCACAGAATTACAATCGGCAGGTTGAACGGTCAGATACCGCAGATGTAAAGATGTTTTTGAAAAATCGGAGGTCGCGTTGCACCGACACGCCGGCTTCATGTAAGAAAAACCGGACGGATCATTCGATTGCATGTCGATAGGTCAAATGCTCTTCGCGCGCTCCCAATATGCATCCATTTCGGCGAGGGTCATTTCACCCATCACTTTTCCATCCTTTGCCGATTCGCGCTCGAGGAATTGAAAACGTTTAATGAATTTTTTGTTCGTTCGTTCCAGTGCTTCCTCGGGATCGATGTTGATGAACCTGGCGTAATTCACCAGCGAGAAAAGCAGATCTCCAAACTCTGCCATGGCCTTTTCGCGATCGATGCCCTGATCTGACTCAGCATTGAATTCCTTTTTGAATTCCTGCATCTCCTCTTCCACCTTCTCCCAGACCTGTTCTTTTTTCTCCCAGTCAAATCCGACACCACGAGCCTTGTCCTGAATGCGGATTGCTTTAACGAGTGCTGGAAGTGAAGACGGTACGCCCTCGAGAACAGACTTGTTCCCTTTTTGGAGTTTGATCTTCTCCCAGTTGGATTTCACGGTAGCCTCATCATGGGCTTCGACGTCGCCGTATATATGAGGGTGTCTTTCGACCAGCTTGTCGCAAAGTGAATGAAGAACATCGCCGATGTGAAACGCATTTTTCTCGGAGGCGATGCGCGCGTAAAAGACCAGGTGAAGCATAATGTCGCCGATCTCTTTCTTTATTTCGTTGAGATCGCCTTCGAGGATGGCATCAGACAGCTCATAAGTTTCTTCTATGGTAAGGTGCCGCAGCGATTCAAGGGTTTGCTTTTTATCCCAGGGACAGTTTTCCCGCAGTTCGTCCATGACAGTCAGCAGACGGTCAAAAGCCTTTAATTTTTCCTCCCTTTTAGGATCGGGAGCCGATAAAGCATTTTTCATGATAATAAACTTAAAAAGTTAATAGCGCGTTCTGATTTAGCGGCCTAACTTTGCCGAAAAAGCAGGGGCTAAATAGGCTAAAAACGATAACTTAAACACAGGGCGATGACCGTTTTTTTGATAACATTTTTGGTTTTTATTTTATTCTTCGTCGGGCTGTCCGTGAGGCTGATTTTTATAAAGAACGGCGAATTCCGGGGTACGTGTGCTTCGCAGAGTCCCTGGCTGAACAAAGAAGGTGTGCAATGCGGATATTGTGGCAAGACGCTCAAGGCCGGTGACCAGGCTTGTGGCGATCCTTCGTTAGCTGAATCTGCACCGCTGCCAGAAATTAAAAAGAAACGCTAAACAGCTAGGTTGAGGCCTTGCCGGGACAGTGATTTCAATATCTTTGTGATCCCGAAAAAATGCGATCATGGCTTTAATAAAATCCATTTCAGGAATACGCGGAACTATTGGTGGCAAGGCAGGAGAGAATCTTACGCCACTGGACATCGTTAAGTTTACTACAGCCTTCGGGTTATGGACCAAGAAAGATAAGCCGTCGGCTAAGATCGTGATTGGTCGTGATGCCCGGATCTCCGGCGAAATGCTAAGCAACCTGGTCTCTGCTACCTTGCAGAGCCTCGGAATAGATGTTGTCGACCTGGGGTTATCCACCACTCCTACCGTTGAAGTCGCTGTTCCTCTCGAACAGGCAGCCGGCGGAATCATTCTGACCGCAAGCCACAACCCGGCACAATGGAACGCCCTCAAATTGTTGAACGACAAGGGTGAATTTATTTCCGATACTGACGGCAAGGAAGTGCTGACGCTTGCCGAAAACTCCGAAATTGAGTTTGCTCCAGTAAACAAACTCGGTAAATACGAGAAGAAGGAGGGCTATATCCAAAAGCATATTGAGATGGTTTTGAAGCTGCCCCTTGTCGACGTTTCGGCAGTTAAGGCGCGTGGTTTCAAAGTCGTTGTTGATGCTGTCAACTCTACCGGTGGTATAGCCGTTCCCATGCTGCTCAAGTCCATGGGCGTGGTAGTTAAGGAAGTGCATTGCGAGCCCACGGGCCATTTTGCACACAACCCTGAACCGCTGCCGGAACACCTCACCGACATCTGCCGCGAAATTCAGAAGAACAAATACGACCTGGGGATCGTCGTTGATCCCGATGTTGACCGCCTGGCTCTCATCTGCGAAGATGGTACGCCGTTTGGCGAGGAATATACCCTTGTTGCTGTTGCCGACTATGTGCTGAATGCAAGCAAAAGCGACGCTAAAAACACGGTGTCTAATTTGTCGTCGACACGAGCTTTACAGGACATAACTGAAAAGGCTGGAGGAGAGTACTTCGCTTCCGCAGTCGGCGAGGTNAACGTCGTCAATATGATGAAGGAGAAAAATGCCATCATTGGTGGTGAAGGCAATGGCGGCGTCATTTATCCTGAGCTCCACTATGGCCGTGATGCGCTGGTCGGAATCGCGCTCTTCCTGACACATCTTGCAAAGTCAAACGTGTCGACACTGCGACTGAAGTCGCGCTACCCCAGTTACTATATTTCGAAAAATAAAATTGAGCTCACCCGCGACATCGACGTCGACAAAGTCCTGGAAGCGGTTAAGGCCAAATACGCAAAGCAGCCCATCAATACGATTGATGGGGTGCGGATTGAATTTGATGCGGAATGGGTTCACCTCAGGAAATCGAATACGGAACCGATTATCAGAATCTACGCTGAATCCAACATGGAGGTAAAGGCTGATAACCTGGCCAAAAAGATCATTTCTGATATTAAGGAAATCATTTCGGAGAAAACGCTTGCGGGGTAATACGGCTTTGCGTTTGTCAAATTCTGTTACCTTTGTGGGCGAATATCCATTAACCTGAAATGCGCGTTTATCTCGATAATGCCGCGACTACTCCGTTGGATCCGGAAGTATTCGAAGCGATGAAGCCGTTTATGCTGGAGGATTTTGGAAATCCTTCTTCCACCCACGCACATGGTCGCAAGGTCCGCGCCGCCATAGAATCCTCTCGAAAAAAGATAGCCGAACTGCTGAACTGCACCCCTGGGGAGATCATCTTCACATCAGGCGGTACGGAGGCTGATAATGCCATCCTGTGCAGCAGCATACGCACGTACGACATCAAACACGTTATCTCGTCACCTATTGAGCATCATGCGGTGGAACATACCCTCGGTTCGCTCGGGAAATCCGGTGGTGTTACACTCCATCACGTACATCTGGATGAAAAGGGAAACGTAGACCTTTCTCATCTTGAGCAGCTGCTGAAGCAACATCCGGGCGCACTGGTTTCGCTGATGCACGCCAATAATGAGATCGGTAATGTGCTGGACATCGCCCGTGTGGGGGAAATGTGCGATGCGTACAACGCATACTTTCATTCGGATACAGTACAAACTGTCGGGCATTTCCGTCACAACACGAAAGAGCTTAAAGTACATGGGATGACTGCGGCAGGACATAAATTCCACGGCCCTAAGGGTGTTGGATTTATGTATCTGAAAAAGGATAAGAAGATTCAGCCTTTCGTTCACGGCGGCGCGCAGGAACGCAACATGCGCGGCGGAACGGAAAACGTTTATGGTATTATTGGTATCGCAAAGGCACTTGAGATCGCCTACCGCGATATGGATGAACATGCGAAGTACATAAGCTCACTCAAACAACGCATGATCGACCGCCTGGTGAACGCAATACCAAACATATCATTTCACGGTGAAAGTGCGAACGTCGAGCACAGCCTCTACACGGTGCTGAATGTCAGCCTTCCCGAATCCGACGAAAACTCAATGCTGCTGTTTAACCTCGATCTGCACGGCATATCAGCATCTGGAGGAAGTGCCTGTTCAAGTGGCGCGGCAACTGGCTCACATGTTCTTGGGCATCTGTATCCGGATAGTAAGCGCGGCGCAGTCAGATTCTCATTTTCAAAATACAACACGCCGGAGGAGATTGATTTCACAGTTGACAAACTGGCCGAGCTGCTGAAAGTTGCCGAACCTCGTCAGGTCTGATTTTCCGTGGGAATGATTCCCATCTTCTGCATAAGGAAGCTTGCGTTCATTTTCTGAGCAATCCCCGATTTCAATTTATAGTCAAAGGAAAGCGTGTCGCCTTCAATGGTGGCTTCAAAGCAATAATTCGTAACCTTGCCAGGATACTCATCCTGCAGCTGACCAAGTGCCAGGTCGTGGGTGGCAATCAGCGCAAGACAGGGATGCGGAAGAAGCTGTCGAACCAGTGCAATGGACCCGGCTTGCTTGTCGTTGCTGTTAGTGCCTTTGAGAATTTCATCCAGCAAGATCAGCAACGGCTTCTCCATACGCAGCTCTTCCATAATCGACTTAAGTCGGTTGAGCTCGGCAAAGAAGTAAGATTGGTGATCTTTCAGTGAATCAGCAGTGCGCATGCCGGAACGCAAGTTTACTATTGCGCACTTGAATGCGGATGCACACACGGGAGCACCGTTGAGCGCAAGCACAAGATTAACGCCAAGCGTACGCAGGAAGGTGCTTTTCCCTGCCATGTTTGCACCTGTTACAATATGGACCGCGGGTGCCGGCCCGACACTGTAGTTGTTGCTGATGCGTTCATCAGCACTTATCAGCGGATGTGCCATGTCTCTGGCTTCAATTGACAGGTTCTCGCTGATTTCGGCGAAACAAAAATCCGGATGGTTATAAGAGTAGGTGGCAAAGCTGATGACCAGTTCAGCTTCGGTAATGGCGTCGAGCCACATCGGCAAATGTGCGCCGTTTGTTTTCTTCCACTTTTCAAGACGGTATACACACTGCAGGTCATACAATAAGAAGCTGTTGATGAAAAGAATAGCCATTGCGTTGGACCGCGCATCAAGCGCATTGACCAGCGAAGCCAGTCGCCCCACCTGTTCGTGTGCCTCCTTTGCTTCAGTTGACAATTTTTTCAGTGCATCTGATCTAAATTCTTCTTTTGAGAGGTAGTATAACAGCCGCGAATAACGCTGAAGAATATTTTTCTTTCTGCTGATGAAGTCGTGAAACAGGGTTACCCGCTTGGCATAAAGTCCAAAGAATACCCACTGTGTTATGATCAGCGGGAAGAGGATAACTCTGGCTTCGGCGACGAAAAATGTTGCAATAAGCGCGCTAAGTGTAAGTGCGGGGATTACATAGAGCGCTGCCACCATGAACCGGTTGTTAAGCGGAAACACGTCCGGGTGTTTGAGCCACGCAAGAAGTTGGTCCATATCGCCTGGCTGTTCACCGGCCTTCATTCCGCTCGCCTGAAAGTACTGCCGGAAATCAATTCTGGAATGCATATCGCGAATTGCCTCCTGATACGCGGCAATGGATTCTTTGGATTGTAACGGCTGCGCCAGGTGCGACGCCAGTTTTTTTCGCCCCCTGATTGTATTGCCGCGGTTGATGTACTGATACAACGATCCTTCGCCGAAAATATCCAGGTCGTGCGTGTAAGGATGAACAGGATCAATAAAGCCTGTTCCCGGATCGAGCCCGCTGTAGTCACCAGTGAGCGTCCTGAGTTCTGCGTCATTCACGGCAACCAAATGCTCGTGCAGTTCTTTGTCGTTGAACAGTCCTGCGTGGTATTTGACGAGATACAGGAATAACGCAAGCAATAGCGCCGGTACTACAAACAGCTCCGCATTGTTCAGACTGAAATAAAAGGTGACGATGATTCCCAGTACAACTCCAAGTCGCAGGTTGGAGATAACATTGATCTGGCTGCTGAGCTTGTTGAATGCCTCGGTAAACTTCTTCTTCCGCGCTTCGTACACGGATACGATTTCTTCTTTCGTCATGCGTTTCAGATAAAGGATTCGATGACACGCATAACCTGCTCAAGGTATTTGCGGTCGGTATCATCGAAGTCGTTGAGTTGATCGCTGTCGACATCCAGTACAAGGAACACATCGCCGTTCTTGAGAGCCGGAAGCACAATTTCAGACCTGGAGTCGGAGCTACATGCGATATGACCCGGGAATGCATCGACGTCGGGGACGAGTATGGTTTCTTTCTGTTTCCAGGATGTGCCGCATACGCCTTTGCCAAACGCGATACGCGTACACGCAATGGGTCCCTGGAAAGGGCCCAGCACCAGTTCATTGTCGCGCACCAGATAAAAGCCGACCCAAAAGAAATTGAAAGTCTGTTTCAGCGCCGCCGCTATATTTGCCAGGTTCGCCACCAGATCAGGCTCTGTTTCTGTGAGAGCTTTGATCTGGGGAAGCAAGGTCTCGTATCGATCCTGCTTACTCGCATTGTTTGATATTATAAGTTCTTCAGCCATTCTTTGTTTGTTTTAGCCTGCGACGATGTCTACCCGCGTAGATAACGAAATAATCTGTCGCCACCGATGTTTTCTTCATCCGTCAGCACGCCATTGAACTTCGGGCCAGGGATTCCTTTACCGAATGTTGCCGGCGATTTAAATACGCGAATCTCGTCCCAGAGGTTGTTTTCAATAAACTGGTTCAACGTAAATGTGCCTCCTTCGACGAATAATGATTGAATCTTTTTCTTGTGAAGGTCTTCCACCATCGAAGTGAGAAAGTTTTCCTCATCGATGCGCGCCAGCGTCAGGTTCGGATGTTCTTCGTTTTTGAGCACGTTGTATCGAATCGTAGGCTGCGTACCGTCGAACAGGTTGAGGTTGGATGGCAGTCTCAGGAAACGGTCAGTGACAACGCGCACTGGGTTTCGTCCTGACCAGTCGCGGACATTCAGGGAAGGGTTGTCGTGCGCCGCAGTTTTTGCGCCCACCAGTACAGCATCTTCCTCCGAGCGCCACTTGTGAACCAGTTGTCGCGACAGGGCATTGCTGATCCACTTCGAGCTATAGTTTTCACGGGCGATGAAACCATCTGCAGTTTCAGCCCACTTCAAAATGACATAAGGGCGACCCTTTTCAATGTAGGTGAAGAATCGCCTGTTCAGGTTACGCCCCGCCGCGTCCAGAATTCCTGTAACGACTTCAATTCCTGCATTTCGCATTTTGCGGATTCCTTCGCCGCCGACAAGAGGATTGGTGTCCAGGTTCGATACGACAACCTTCTTCAGTTTATGGGAGATCACGAGGTCGGAACACGGAGGCGTTTTTCCGAAGTGGTTGCAGGGTTCAAGCGTGACGTACAACGTACTTTCGGGAAGCAGGGACTTGTCGGCCACGGCGTTGATGGCGTTTACTTCTGCATGTGGTCCGCCGTAAGCTTTGTGCCAGCCTTCACCGATAATCCGGTCGTTGTGAACGATTACTGCACCAACCATGGGGTTTGGACTTACCGATCCTCCTCCAAGCTGAGCCAGGAAAAAGGCCCGCTGCATGTATAATGCGTCTTTCTGATGGTTAGCCTGATTCATTTTAATGTCGGCGCGGTCAATGGTTGTAACCCGTTCCGTTCTTATGTTTGCAAAGATTGACAAGCCATGATGAATTCCAAAAGTCTCTATCAGGAAATAATCAGCCGTATTGTGTTGAACGACAGCCGTGACGAGATTGAGTCGATCGCCGGGGTGATCCTCAGCGACGTATTCGGAATTACGCGAAACATGGTCATGTCCGGCATAATGATCCCCTGGCAGCGACAGGATGAAGCTATTCTTCAGGATGTAATCACGCGCGTTAATCGCGAGGAGCCGGTTCAATACATCGTAGGCACGACACCGTTCTTCGGGAGACGATTTTTTGTCGATCGATCCGTCCTTATTCCACGACCGGAAACCGAAGAGCTCGTTGCGTACGTCCTCGATTACGCGAGGGCCAATGGCGCAGCTTGCCGTGTCCTTGATATCGGCACTGGATCAGGCTGCATTCCCGTGACACTGGCAGCGGAACTCCCCAATAGCGAAGTCGTGGCAACGGACATTAGCGAAGAGGCTCTCGCTGTCGCCCGAAAGAACGCGCTATTGCACAAGGTGCCTGTCAGGCTCCTGCTTCACGATGTGCTTTCCAAACCGCTTCCGTTTCAGGATCTGGATATCGTAGTAAGTAATCCGCCGTACATTCCCGCAAGCGAGGTCCATCAAATGCGGCGAAACGTCGTCGACTACGAACCTCATCTTGCATTGTTTGTGCCCGACAACGATCCGCTGCTTTTCTATAGAGAGATCGCCATGAAATCGCTGAATCCACTCCGTACAGGAGGTGCTCTCTTCTTTGAGGCACATGAACTGCATGCTGATGAGCTTGCTGAAGAGCTTGAAGACTGGGGTTATGCCGATGTAACGGTCTACGCGGATATGTCGGGTAAACACCGCGTTGTAAAGGCTCATAAAAACCACCACGAATGAAACCACTATCCGTATCATTTATCGGCGCAGGCAATGTGGCATGGCATCTGGCTCCTGCACTTGAGAACGTAGGGTACGCGGTAAGAGAAGTGTATAGTCGCAAGGAGAAACACGCCGCGGCGCTGGCGGAGAAGTTGTACGAATCAGCGGTCGTCACGTCGTTGGATTTTTCAGAAAGTCAAAGCCAGCTGTTCATAATCGCTGTTCCCGACGATGCTATTGCTGAAGTCGCAGGTGAATTGTCACTGCCCGAAGGCGCCATGCTTGTTCACGTCTCCGGGAGCAGCCCCCTTTCATCACTTGAAGATTCAGACGCAGCGCTGACGGGCGTTTTTTATCCATTGATGACATTCACAAAAGCGCGTCGCGTGGACTTCACCGAGGTGCCCTTCTTCATCGAAAGCGACGATGAAACCTGCCGGAAAGTCCTTGCGGCAATGGCGAAGGCGCTGGGTTCCAAAGTACATCAGATCTCGTCGTCAACGCGGCAGCACCTTCATGTAGCTGCAGTGTTTGCTTCCAATTTCACCAATCACATGATGACCATCGCCTCGGGCCTGCTGAAGGAAAAGGGACTTTCCTTCGACGTCATGAAGCCCCTTATCGCCGAGACGATCAACAAAAGCCTGGAAATAGGTCCGCAAAAAGGACAAACTGGTCCCGCACGCCGTGGAGACCTGGAAGTTCTTGATCGTCACGTCGAACTACTTAAGGAAGACGAAGCCGTCGCGGAAGTCTACCGTGTGATAAGTCAGCACATCATTGATTACTACGAAGTAGAGTAGTTTGACTGCTATCTGTCTGCAGCAGAAATGCACTCACATCCTGAATCCAGCGTGCACGATTTTCAGAGAATACGTCATGGCCGGCATGCGGATATCGGACCAGCACTTTCTTTTCGCTATTGAGGTTGCCATAGATGTCGAGGGTTTTTTCTATCGACACGCGGTCATCCAGGTCGCCGAACAAAAGGAGTGTTGGCGCAGTCACAGAAGCGGCGTATTCCGATGGATTGTGCGAGAATGGCCAATATCCCAGCTGAATGCCACCCCAGAAGGTTAACAATGAAGCCATCGGGAACGGCGGAATGTTCATGACACGAAAACGGGCAGACACAGTTTTGTAGAGCGACCCGAAGGGACACTCGAGCATTATTGAGGCTGGCTCAATTTTGTATTCATGAGCCGCCTTGAGAATAGCAGCTGCACCCATCGACGTTCCAAATAGATGTACTTCCCCATTTCCTTTTTGACGAACCCATTCATACACGTCCCTGACTTCGCGCGCTTCCGTGTAACCAAGCTTTGTGCTTTCCCTTAGACCCGCCGGAACCCATAAAGTCAACAAGGATCGTATTATATCCCCATCCGATGAATTCTTCTGCACGTTCAAGCATGACTGATTTCTCGGCACTGTACCCGTGAAAGATGATGACAGTACCGCGCGCGTTTTCTGCGGGAATTTCCCATGCCTCCAACATTACGTCGCTTTGAATTTTTGCAGTGGTGTATGGCCGGAGGGGTGTGGCTTGGACCGTTGGCCGCGGAACCTCCATGCCAGTCAAAACAATCTTCGCTTTATCTGCCGCCGAAAGCTCGTTTGGGTTGAGTCGCGGTTTTTCGGAGTCGACGAAATGTGTGAAACGGTAAGCATGTCAAAAAGCCATTGCGTTGGCGAGGACAAAAAGAATTGCAATAACGCGTGCAGATTTCCGGAACATTCGGGAATGTTTGTTACTCTTTAACTGTTCGGTTGGAAAGTTAGTTACAATATGCTCATTTTTGGGCGTCCAATGTCGCTTTAATGGCGGGATGGAAACGTTACGAAGGATTTTAGTCTCCGATTTTTATTAAGGATATGGATATAAACATGCTGCGCAGGCCTCGCCGGAATCGCAAGTCTGCGGTAATTCGCGCAATGGTCGAGGAAACCCGCGTTCACACCGACAATCTTATTTTTCCTCTTTTTCTCGTAGATGGAAAGAAACAGCAGGTGGAGGTAAACTCAATGCCGGGAATTTATCGCTGGTCTGCCGACCTAATGCTGAAGGAAATTGAAAACTGCATGAATCTCGGCATCCGCGCCTTTGATATTTTTCCTGCTGTCGAGGATAGTCTCAAGGATAAACGCGCTACCAAAAGTTATGACAAGAATTTCTTCTACCTGAAGGCGCTGCGCGAAATCAAGAAGCAGTTTCCTGAAGCGTGTATTATGACCGACATAGCTATGGATCCCTACAGCTCGGATGGTCACGATGGTTACGTGGAAGATGGGAAAATTCTGAACGACGAAACCCTGTCCATTCTGGGGCAGATGGCGTTAGCACAGGCGGAAACAGGAATCGATATCCTCGGCCCTTCGGATATGATGGATGGCCGCGTTGGATACATACGCGAAGTACTCGACGAAAGCGGGTTCACGGATGTTTCGATCATGAGCTATACAGCAAAGTACGCCAGCGCATTTTATAATCCCTTCCGCGACGCACTGGATTCAGCACCAAAGTTTGGCGACAAAAAAACATATCAGATGAATCCTGCAAACCGCACTGAGGCGCTCGTTGAAGCAGAACTGGATACAGCTGAGGGCGCAGACTTCCTGATGGTAAAACCTGCTCTCGCATACCTGGACATCATCTCCTTGTTGAAAAACAATTCGGCGCTTCCCATTGCAGCCTATAATGTGAGTGGCGAATATTCCATGATTAAAGCTGCTGCGAAGAACGGATGGCTCGACGGTCAGCGCGCAATGAAAGAATGTCTGCTTAGCATTCGCAGAGCAGGAGCTGACGTCATACTTACCTATTTCGCTAAAGAATTCGCGCAGCTTTCCCGTCAGTAACAGCATAACCCCGCTGCAGTAAGGGTAACCTGGCGTTGTATGAGTCTCCATGAAAAATATCTTCCGCAATACGACTTCAACGAAGTTCATCGTATAGAAGTCAAGGCTCCTGCGGACCGGATATTCGAAGCGATTATGGACCTGGACGTAAGGAAGTCCCGGCTGATCAGAATTCTGATCGGCTTGCGCGGAATGAAGCCCGGAGATTCCGGAGGGTTTCAAAACCTGCAGAAAATGGGCTTTACCATTCTTGAAGTAATGCCTATGCATGAAGGTATCGCTGGTCTCGTGGGGCAGTTCTGGAAGCCTTCAGGGAATATTCAAAAATTGTCTGCGGAAGAGTTTGTTTCTTTTGCCCGTGAAGGATTTCTCAAAGCGACGTGGAACTTTCGTATTACTGCTTCAGGAGAGGGGTCACATACTGTTGAAACCGAAACCCGTGTGCAGTGCATCGGACCGCTCGCCAGAAAAAAGTTTCGTCGATACTGGCTTTTGGTAAAACCATTCAGTGGCATCATTCGAAAGGAGATGCTGAAGATTATCCGCCACCAGGCCGGGCACGGTTAACGTACCGGCTGGTGATCGGAGCGCAGATCCCTACTACTTCTTTTCGTCGAGTGGAGGCAGGATGAAATCGTCCAGAACGCTTCGCTGTTTCATCATGGCTTCGATTTCGTCGGGATGTCTTGGTGAAATCTTTGAAAGATGTTCGTTTCCATCCGCAGTAATCAGGAAATCATCCTCAATCCTGACCGCAATACCCCACCACTTCTTGTCGCAGTTAGCATTCTCAGGAATGTAGATGCCGGGTTCAATGGTTATCACCATGTTTTCGCGGAGTACGTCGTACGGACCCTTATCGTGAACGTCAAGCCCGATGTGGTGGCAGCAACCATGGGGATAATACATATGAGAAGTGCTCACCGATGGTATGATTCCGAGGTCTGCCAATCCCTGGTTAACAACATCTTTAGTGATTTTTGTCAATTCTGCGAAGGTGGTTCCGGGCTTACAGATTTTCATGGCTTCCTCTTGAGCTCGCAACACAATTTCATAGATCTGGCGTTGTTCAGTTGAAAACTTTCCGCTTGCGGGTATCGTCCGCGTTATGTCGGCAGTGTATCCGTGGTATTCTGCACCAAGGTCCATGAGCACCAGTTCTTTGGAGTCGATTGCCGGTTTGTAGTTCTCCATATAGTGTAGAATGCAGCCATTGTGACCACCACCTACGATGGACGGGTATCCAACTTCTTCGGCCTGATACTTCTTAAACACAAATTCGTGTATCCCCTGTATCTCGCGTTCCGACAAGCCGGGTTTCATGGCTTTCATCACCTCATTCTGTCCGATGCACGAAATGGTGACGGCTTTGCGAAGCAGGTCGAGTTCATCAGGAGTTTTTATTCCGCGAAGATTCGCCATGAGCTCATTGAGCTTCTTGACGTTGAGGTTGTTCTTCCCAGGCTCCGGCTTGAGGGTGAGGGCCTTCTCATCGGGGTAGTTTACCTTGCGCTTGAACTCTACGATTAGATCGTACAGATCAGCTGAATCATAAGTCTTGTCCCGGACGTCATTCTTGAAGTCGTAAAACAGGATCTCATCAAACTTTGAAAAGTCAACGTTGTACTTCTTGAATTCCGTGTTGTTGAATGCCTGTTGCAAGCCCAGCATTTCTTTCGTCTTAACATTGCCAAGTCTGCGCCCTGTCCACATTTCGTAGACAACGTTCCGCGGCTGGACGAAGATAATTTCATCGTAGCGCGTGCCATTGGCTGCAGTTTGTTTGTCCTTGAAAATCAACAACACCGAATGAGGTTCCTTATATCCGGTCAGGTAATAAAAGTCGGGATCCTGGTGATAGGGATAATCCACATCATTGGAGCGGTTGCGTTCGGGATTTGCGAAAAAGACAGCAACCGAATTCGGTGGCATGCTTTCCCTCAATTTGTTTCGACGATCCAGATGGAATTCCTTCGTGAGAAAATCCTTAGGTTGTTCAACATCGGATTGTGCAAATGAGGAAAAGGAGATCAGTGCCAGTACAAAGATTAAGATGCGCATATAAGTGAAGCTTTGACTTAAAATAAAGAAAAGATAGGTGTAGTCATGTAGCCTTTTATGTCTGGATGCTATTCTTTTTGAAAGGCGAAATTCGAACAGATGCAGCTTATTGTGCAATGACGCAGTTCATCGAATCCGAATGGGTGGGGGATAGGCATTTGTTCAACTTGGATTCGCTTGCATAAAGGTACTTGCAAGACCCTTTCTTGAAAGGCAGACCTAACGGTCTGCCTTTTATTTGTTCAGCCAGAGAGCTACTCCTCCGCTTCGCGGATTTCGAAGTCGTTTCCCTTGCCATAACGGATGAGTTCTTTGAGGTGATATCGCTCGAGCGTAAGTGTGTCTTTCACACGGAAATCGCCGTTCGCGAGAATGCTCTCGATAATAAATTCATGAGTTTCTCCAAAGTTTACGAGCCGGTACTTCTTTCCGGTGCGAAGAACGTCAAATGAAAGCCCTGCCATATCTATAATTCCTCCTCGCGTTCGAGCATCAAAATCGATGCCTGTGGGACAATAAAATACTTTTCGTCTTCATACATAACTTCAATTGCACCTTTTTGGAGAAAGATTGCAAGGTCGCCTTCCTGCGCCTGAAGCGGCAGGTATTTTACCTGATCTTCTTTCCCTTTCCACATGTCGTCTTCGTCGGCAGGCAGTGGAAGCGGATAACCCGGTCCCACCTTAATTACGTAGCCGCTTTGAATTTTCTCCTTCTCCTGAACTCCCGGCGGAAGGTAGAGTCCGCTGGCCGTCTTGTCGGATTGTTTCGTGGGCTTGATCAGAACCCGGTCTCCCACTACAATGAGTTTCTTCAACTTGTTGTCTGGTGTAACTTTCATATATCGTCTTCCTGTTATTCAAATAATCCTGCCTGATCCTCCGATCGTTTCAGAAGGTTTGGATCAATACTCTTGCTGGCCTTAGCACCGAGCTTCTTAAGGTCCTCCACCCTGCGCACAAGATTACCACTCCCTACCGACAGCTTCTTCATCGATTCCTCATAGTGTTTTTTCGAAGTGTCGAGATGACGACCCAGTGTGATCAGGTCATCGGTAAATCCAACGAACTTGTCGTAAAGATCTCCCGCCTTGTTGGCAATATCCAGCACGTGTCGGTGTTGATACTCCTGTTTCCAGGTGTTCTTAATCAACTGAAGAGACGGAATCAGCAGCGTCGGACTAACAAACACAATCCGTCGTTCCAACGCTTCATCATATAAATTCTTCTCATGCTGAATAGCAACGATGTATGCCGGTTCAATGGGAATGAACATGATTACAAAATCAAGGCTGCTGTCGGAAATGTTTTTCTGATAACCCTTATCGCCCAGCAGCTTCATGTGCTGACGTATTGAAGTAAGGTGTGCCTTGAGAAAAAGTCGTTTGTCTTCCTCGGATTCAGCGTTAACGAAGTTGTTATACGCCGTCAAACTCACCTTCGAGTCAATGATTACGTGCTTGTTCCCGGGCAGGCGGATAATAACATCGGGACGGAGCCTGCCTTCAGCAGTAGTGAAGCTTTCCTGAATTACATACTCCCGGTCTTTTTCAAGTCCGGATTTCTCGAGAATGCTTTCCAGGATGAATTCGCCCCATGCACCCTGAGTCTTGGAATCACCGCGGAGGGCACGCGTCAGGTTTTCGGCTTCGCGGGTCATCTGAACATTCAGCCGTTGCAGATTCTCCAATTGTTCGCGAAGTGCCGAATTCCGGGAAATGCTGTCTTTATTCGATTCTTCCACCTTCTTTTCAAACGCCACAATTTTTTCACCCAGTGGGCGAAGGAGTTCAAATAGATTGGATTTGTTCTGCTCGGTGAATTTGCGGCTTTTTTCTTCGAAGATTTCGTTCGCCAGATTCTTGAACTGGATGGCAAACTTCTCGTTAAGGGAATCAACTTCCTTTCGCTG
>Ga0065721_10049032_pt1 | contig 50431 bp, 31 predicted proteins | sample Mesricmetagenome_FD_59108 | JGI IMG/M metagenome (GOLD analysis project Ga0065721, IMG submission 59108) | Mesophilic microbial community from rice straw/compost enrichment Sample: eDNA_1 v2 (version 2) | ecosystem: Engineered > Solid waste > Grass > Composting > Bioreactor | place: USA: Davis... | reverse complement strand
CTCTTGGTCTGAGAAGTCTCGTGGACAGATACAACCAATTGCGGAATATGACATGAACCGCCGTATACCGAACGGTACGTACGGTGGTGTGAGAGGACGGGGGCTAGCCGCCCCCTCCTACTCGATTAAAGTAAAGGGCAGATTAGTGCAACTTTTTTGCAGGTTTGTCGTTCCAATAATTGGAATGATAAATATATGAGGAGTGGGTAACAATTGAAGATTGTAAATTTTCTAAGCTTGGTCTTATTTATTGTTGTACTCTCTGGATGTAATGACAATGAGAAGTCAACAATAAATTCTTATTTATCTCTGATGGGAGAAAGTGAAACATGGAAAGTAGAACAATATAAAATCTCCATAACCTCAGAAATTCTTAAAGCAGGCAACGGAATTTTGAAAATAAAAGATAAAAACCAATATACTACTGATTTTTTCGACCTCGAAGTACATGCTGTCATGGATAACGACGATAGGGTTATACAGAAAAAAACAATAACAGGGCGCGAAAATCTAACAGAGGTAACGACTGGAACAATTGAAGGAGGTACGTACTTGGATAAAGATGGAAAAGCAATTGTATTAGAAAACATTAGTGAGGTCTATATGATTGTTGATTGGCAAAACATGAACAAAGGCAAAAGGATAGTAGAAAGAATTGATTTGTTTAAACGGTCATTAAAGTAACAAGGAACGCTAGTTGAGAGATACGAGGGGGAATCTCAAGAAAGTGAAAATACGTGCTATCCTGATTTCCTGTATTTATCGTATTGGTCATTGTATCAACTACTAGTTATTTATTTTTCCGAGTAACTGAAAACCAGGTAGTTGTAAATAAGATATTGCTGACCCCCCATTCCGATTCACATTAGGAAATAAGCAATATTATCTCTGGGTTAGTGAACAGTTCGGGAAAGGGACTATTTAAACTAAACGAGGGAGGAGAACGATAGTTAAATATCCCCCATTAACAAAGCTGCTGGTAACGATCGGCAGCTTGTTGCATTTTTGGCAGGATAATCATAGAAAGTAGTAGAATAAAAACACCATCTCAAATACAAAAAGTGATATCATAAACTGCCGAACAACAAAGGAGATGCGCCTGTGACCAATCGATTTCCGCTTATTACAGCCCACAGCGGCTGCATGAATACGCCTGATAACTCAATATTATCCGTTGAAACTGGACTAAAGCTTGGTGCGGACATCGTGGAGGAAGATGTGTTAGTGACGAGGGACGGAATCCCGGTGCTTGCGCATGACGATAATTGGAGAATGCCGAATGGGCAGGAGCTCAAAATCTCACAGTTGACTTACGAGGAGATAACCGGGCTGCAACTCAAGGCTACTCGTGAAGAACAGGGGCACGCTATTCGCCTTTGCAGGCTGGAAGAGATGCTGCTGCTGATTCAAGCATCCGGCAAAATAGCGAATTTGGACCTGAAAGCGGATGAATGTATCGAAGCTGTCGCCGGATTAGTGCATAAGCATAGGATGCTCGAGCAAATTTTTTTATCCGGATGCGAAACGGAACGGGCCCTAAAAGCCCAATCGAATCCGGAGCTGAAAAAATTGCTTAACGCGAAATCCGATCTTTTTTTATCGATGGAATATGAGGCGGCAGTCGTTCAAACCTGTAAGGATGCGCTTGCTGCGTCTTGCTTCGGTATTAACATCAATCATAAATTCGTAAGACCGGAGTTGGTCAACTACGCTTCTTCCAAGGGACTCCCTGTTTATGTTTGGACCGTAAATGAAGAAGCGCTGATGGAGAATTTTGTCCGCATGGGTGTTGCCTCCATCACGACACGGAATGTGGCTGAACTTGTGCGACTAAAACAACGGCTGCGGGGGTCTATATAGAACAGGAACGGCTCGAGCTTTCGAACTTTTAAGCTATTCAAAAGTTAATGTGTTGACATGTGCACACAGATGCATATAATGAAATCAGGCGGTGAGATTATGGGACTTCATCACGATCCGAATAAATGTAAGAAATTAATTGAAGACAATATTGATATTGAATTTTTCAGAGCAATTTTCGATCCGGTTCGAAGCGAACTGTTGATATTTCTTTCTATTTATGGGGAAATGACGATTGGAGAAATAGCGGAACATTTTCCTCAAAATCGTTCAGTAATTTCCCGTCATCTGGATTTCATGAACCGATTTAATATTGTGAAGAGAAGGAAAGAAGGCCGGGAGATTTACTACACAGCCAATAAAGAGTTCATTGTTGATACATTTGAAGAGACTGCGGGTAATATGAAAGCACTCATGAATTTGCAATAGCAGGGTGCTTTTCATTTTATTAAATATATGCATATGTGTGCACTTAAACACGAAAGGAGCTTTTATTTTGGAAAACCCTATTAGAAAATGGTGGGTGTTAATCACAGTTAGTTTGGCTGTATTTATGGCCATGCTGGATATTACGATTGTGAATGTAGCCTTACCCGAGATTCAAAGAAGCTTTTCATCTAGTTTTTCAAATCTGCAATGGGTATTGAATGCTTATACGTTAGTGTATGCTGCGATGTTATTGCCAGTCTCGAAACTAGGGGATATCCTCGGACGTAAGAAAGTTTTCCTGTTCGGATTGGGCATTTTTGTAATAGGTTCCCTTGCAAGCGGCTTAGCGGGCAGTGATCTTTGGTTGAACATTTTCCGAGGTCTCCAAGGAATTGGCGGAGCAGCAATGATGTCTTTATCGCTAACCATTGTTACAGCTTCATTTCCTGAAAAACAGAGGGGACTTGCATTAGGTATTTGGAGTAGTGTGGTAGGGCTTGCTATTTCGGGCGGTCCGCTGATTGGCGGCGCTTTAGTTGATAGTTTTGGCTGGCGATCAATTTTCCTGGTTAATATTCCTTTTGGTGTTTTGGCCGTTCTGTTAGGAATATTTTTCATTCAGGAAAGCAATAGAAATAGTAATGAAAGAATTGATTTTTTAGGATTTGTTTTGAGCACTGCATCGATCTTTATTATGGTTCTAGCCCTCATTCAAAAGGAAATGCATGAAGAATATTCGTGGACAAATTGGCATATCTTAAGTCTGCTAGGTTTATCGGTCATTTTATTAATTGCTTTTATTATTACCGAACGAATGATCAAGCATCCGATGATCGATTTATCCATTTTTAGAAATTGGTCATTTAACGGCGCTAACATTGCGGCTTTTGTTTTAGGAGCAGGTTTGTATGGCGGATTCACCTATCTAACCATTCTCATGCAAAATTATATGGGCTATTCAGCATTTGAAACGGGAGTTAAAATGCTGCTAATTAGTGGGTTCACCATTATACTAGGCCCCTTAGCCGGCATTATTTCCGGAAAAATCGGCAATCGTTGGTTGATTAGCGGTGCATTATTTGTTGGGGCAATCGGGATCATTGTTATTCGTCACATGATTAAGGTTCCTTTTGAATGGAGCTATTTAATGCCTGGTTTTGTGCTTTTAGGAATTAGTAATGCTTTGGTGAATCCACCGATAGCTAATGCTGCAATGAGTTCTGTAGATAAACAACAGGTTGGTATGGCTTCAGGTATCCTCAACGTATTCCGGCAAGTCGGCATTTCATTTGGTGTGGTCATGTTGGGAATTAAGTTGACGGAAGGATATAACCGTTCATTGGATGAACATATGATGGGGATTCCAAACATGGATTCCTCCTTTAAAGATCAAATGCTGGATGTTTTTCATAAAGCAGGAGCTTTTGCCGGCTCGCAAATTTTTGATAGTAAACAAGCTGAGGCATTCAGAAGCTTACCGGATTTTGGAGATATGAAAAGCATTGTATTTAGTGCTTTCAACGCGGGTATGAAAGATGTGGATTTGTTCATAGCCATCCTTTTGCTTATTGGAGCATTTTCAAGTGCTATTTTCATTAGAAATAAAAGGAAATCAGTTTAGGCACCCAATCGGGTGCCTTTGCTCTGAATTAAGGTGCTTATTGAATCAAGGAAAGTCGTTATGGACTAATCAGTCCATAATAAGGTATACTGCTATTCAGGAGGTGAGGCAAAGTGGCCAGGCCGCGTAATTTCAATGAGGAAGACGTGCTAAGGAAGGCGATGACGCTTTTTTGGTCAAAGGGCTTTGAATCAACCTCGCTCAACGATTTGCTTCAAGCAACCGGTCTAAGCAAGAGCAGCTTATACGAAACATTCGGCAGCAAGCATGAGTTGTTTCTTCGTGCGTTCCAGCTGTACAAAAAGGATCGTATGGACGGTTTCAGCGAATGCTTGAGTCAACCCAATGTTTACCTGGCGATCTCGATCGCATTTCAGACGGTATTGGATGGCAAGGGGAATCAAATGGGTTGTATGACTGCGAATGAAGCAATTGAATTGGCTCCTCATGACCCCAAGCTGCAGGAGATGGTGGAAAGCGACTTTGAAGAGATCGAGCAGGTTTTCCTGCAGGCCATCGATCGAGGCAAACAGAACGGTTCGCTCCGCACCGGAACAGAATCTCGAAAGCTTGCCCGCTTTCTTACGGTATCCCTGCAAGGAATCAACGTGATGATTCGAGCGAAAGCGAAACGGGATGTCATAGAGGATTCCATATCCGTTATCCTGGAAAAGCTGAACGAACGCGAGTAAGGGGTTCGTTTTTCTTTTTCTGCATTATGGACTAAATAGTCCATAATTATTTTGATTATTATGGACCGGACGGTCCTTAATAAAATACAAACAACCAGAGGAGATTAAACATGAACAAATCATACGATGAACTATTTACATCTTTCCGTTTCCCATCCGGCGTAACCGCGGACAATCGGGTTACGATGGCTCCGATGACCCTTATGGCATCTCAAGCTAATGGAGAAGTGACAGACCATGAACTGGCTTATTATGCTCTCCGTTCTCGCGGGACAGGAATACTCTTCACCTCCAGCGCACTCGTGTCGCAATCCGGCAAGCTGGGCGAGAACGGATTCGGGATCGACAATGACAACTTGCTGCCGGGCTTGAAGAAAATGGCTTCCGTCATTCAGAATAATGGCACTAAAGCATTCGTTCAGCTTTTTCATGGCGGCCGGTTGAGCAACCCTGCCTTGCTGCCGGGCGGCCAAGCACTCAGCGCCAGCGCAGTCGCGGCAGAGCGGGATGGAGCAGCTGTTCCCAGGGCTATGACTGAAGCGGAAATTGAAGCGGTCATCGATGATTTCGCTCAGGCCACCCGAAGGGCGATCGAAGCGGGTTTTGACGGAGTCGAGCTGCATGGTGCAAACGGCTTTTTGCTTCAGCAATTTTTCTCCCCGCATTCGAACCGCAGGGAAGACCATTGGGGAGGGACCTTGGAAAAACGGATGAACTTCCCGCTCGAACTGATCAGACGCGTGAAGGATACCGTTGCCAAGCATGCAACATCGCCGTTTGCGGTCGGGTATCGCATATCTCCGGAAGAGAATGAACATCCGGGAATTACGATGGAAGATACGCTTCAGTTCGTGGATGTGCTGGCGGAACAAGGCTTGGACTTTATACACGTATCCGTAGATCGCTTTTGGGCCGGTCCAAGGCGGGAGGAGAGCAACGGAAAGTCAAGGGTCGTAATGATTCAGGAGCGAGCGGGGGACCGTATCCCTGTTATCGGCGTCGGCGGCTTGTGGACCCCGGAAGATGTTGTTCAAGCGCTCGCAACCGGCATCCCTTTGATTGGGCTTGGTCATGCCATGCTGCTCAATCCGGATTGGGTCGAAAAGGTTAGGACCGGCCGAGAAGCGGACATCAAAACCACGCTCTCGCGCTCTTCGCAAAAGGAGCTGATGATTCCTGATATCATGTGGGGGATGATTACCAGCGTCCCGGGATGGTTTAACGTCGTTGATTGATGGGATGTTATAGGGGCCGTAAATGCGGGGATTGCAGCATAGGATTGGCATAACAGTGGGGCAAGCCGGACCGGTGACCGGTCCGGCTTGCCCTGTTTAATGTGAATTCCTATTAGCGCCAAAAGGTAATCTGCTCACTTTGTAACCGTACGGATTCATGGCCTGCTTCCTTCGCCTTCCCGATTGAAAGGATCATGACGGGTACATACCGCTGGTCGTCCAGATCAAATGCGCCAACAACCTTATCACGTTCAAAGCCTGCCATAGGATTGGTGTCATATCCATGCGCGCGTGCTACCAGCATCAGTTGCATGGCAAATAAACTTGCATCGATTTTGGCAATTTCGATCTTTAATTCTCTAGGTATGTGAGGAAACATGCTCATAATTTGTGTGACCTGCTTGTCGCGTACATCCTTTGGCATTTTTCCTTGTTCCACAGCCGTATTATAAATCTCCTCTACGTATATCTCACTCTGAGTATCCCCCAGAATAATGAGCATTGCCGCGGAAGTATCATTTTGCCGTGTATTGAACTGTACAAGTGGCCGAAGTTTGTCTTTCTCGTTAGGGGAATGAACCACGATAACACGCCATGGCTGCATATTCGCAGAAGAAGGCGCCAAACTTGCCTCTTGAATGATAGCTTGCAATTCTTCTTTTGGAATTTTTACATCCTCGTCATAAAGTCGTACGGAACGCCGGCCAGTAATAATGTTGGTAAAGTTTTGGATATGCTCCAGCATGTAATCTCTCCTTCTGATGCGGCCAGTTATTTTGACAGTAGTGATGTCTCTGGCTATCATGTTGTTAGTATGAACTATGAACCTTTGTTTATAGCAAATACAAATTATGATAGGTTCAGAAGGGAACAGATTATGAAAGCGAATGAAGTTTCTAGGCTGACAGAGCTGCCTATATCCACCTTGCGATTCTATGAACGCAAACAGTTGATTCCGGAGCAGTATATATCAAGGGATGAGAATAATTACCGCATATATGATGAAGAAGTGGTTAAATATTTGCAGGATGTGAGAATGCTGATCACATTAGGTTTTACGATTCAGGAATTAACGTTACTCATAAATGAGAGTTCTGATATAGAGAAGAAAGCATTGGTGCTGGACAAAATCAAGTATATTCAGGAGCTGGAGGCAAAATTGGAAGCATCAAAGACATTCTTAAAGGATGTAGTAGAGGGCAAGGCGAATTTTCAGACCCGATGCCACTCTAATCATTGACCTTGTATTTTGCCATGAGGATTTCAAGAGGAAAGCTGTGTCTCGACTTTGTTTCGACCGGTAGATTTGGCCTGATATAACGCCCGATCGGCCTGTTCCATAAATTGCTCTAATGTTCCTCCCGAATACATAGTTACGCCAGCGCTGATTGTGATCGGGATGGAAACGCCATTGGATTCGAATGGATGGGCTTCAATTGTTTTTCTAATTCTTTCAGTGGATCGTAATCCTTCTTCCAAGGGAGTGTTCGGAAAGAACAAAGCAAATTCTTCCCCTCCCAATCTGATAAGAGGATCTTCAGGCCTTACTAGTCTTTGAACCAGCTGGGTTAGTTTTAGCAGAACCATATCGCCGGCATTATGACCATAGGTATCATTGATCTTCTTAAAATGATCGATATCGAAAATGAATAAACATAACGGTTGATTGTAAGCAAGCGAATGAAAAAGCAGTTTCTCGGAGTACAGTTCAAGATATCTGCGGTTATAAGCTTGGGTTAGGTTGTCTGTAAATGAAAGGGATTCCAATTGTTGAATTACCCTGTTCAGCTTGACAGAAAAAAACGTAACCGTAAGAAGGATGATCCATGCCACGATAGACGTGCTTATTAACCGGATAAGATAATCGGCAGGTATATTGCCGGAAAAAGCTGCATATTGCGTTGATATTCGAATCATTGGCATGATCAATGCGCAAAGATTTCCTACATACCATTTCGGGAAAAGCGTTATCACTCCAAAGATGGGCAGTAAAAATAACATCCAGAGCCCCAAAAAGGGATAATAATAATTTACTGCTACCGAAATGATGAACGTTACGCAGGTATATATATAAATCCATTTGAGCTTGAATGTCATGTGCTTTCTCCCTGGATGGTGGAAATTCTGAAATATTGAAATAGGGGTTTACGAAAACTAAGTATGTATCATTTTATACTATCACTTTCAAAATTGTCATCATATTCGATGCAAACTCTCAAACCAATTCCAGAATACAATTAGTTCTTAGGACATATTCTTTACTATTAAAAATGAAGGAGTTGGTCAAGTACGACTAGTCCTGCAAAAGGTCTTTAACAGGGCTTCATCCTTAGGATCTCACCGCTAATGAAAAATTTTGGCGAAGGTATAAAGCTGAAGGAGGTCTGACTCGCATTATGTCACGGGTGCGACGCACGAGGAGACTGGCACGGAAACGGCAGTGGGGTACTGAGCATGACTCAACGCCCCTATCCATTTTTCATGACAAGCCGTCAACGCAGAAAATGGTATACAGCCGCTTAGCTATTATTTTGACGATCGGTTTTTGGGTTACGTATGTCATGACGACTATTATAAAGCAGTATTTCAAGGGGCCGAATACTTTCCCGTATGTCATGGAATCTCTCGCCTATCTAGTGATTGTCACCCTGCTGACCTTCTCAGCCCTCATGTATCTTCTGGCACGACAAGGTGCCTTGCAGCGATTTAGCAAACATGTGCGAGTACCTCGCGCAGAGATTGATAGATACTTCGAGCAGAACCAACCAACCGTTACCGTATTGGTACCTTCCTATGATGAAGAGCCGGGAGTTGTCAGAAAGACGCTGCTGTCTGCTGCTCTGCAGGAGTATCCCCATATTCGAATTGTTCTCCTTCTGGATGATGCCCCATACCCGACCGCCCCAGAGACTTTGGCCCGGCTCAATGCCACCCGGCAATTGGCTAAGGATATCACAGATCTATTTGCCGAACCCCGTCAGCTTTTTGAGTCGAAACTTGTAGAATTTCTTCGCGATCAGGCATTGTCATCACATGTCAGTATGGCGGTTACGAGGGAACTGGCTGAACATTATGCCTGGGCGGCGAATTGGTTGGATGAGCTCGGCAGTAAGGAAGAGAAAGATGACCATGTCGGGGAGTTTTTTGCAGATGATGTGGTAGGCGGTCTAGCCGAGGAGCTGCGTTTGGTTCATAAAGCTTTGATTGCCTCCTGCGAAGACAGGGTGAGGCTTCCCTTTTCTAGAGTCAGTCAGCTCTATCAACGTTTGACCTGGATATTTAATTCGGAAATGGATGTCTTTGAACGAAAAAAATTCGCCTCTTTATCTCATGAGCCCAATAAAGCCATGAACCTGAATTCCTATATCGGGCTTATGGGCCGCACTTGCCATCAGGCAGATACGCCGGATGGTCCTATCCTGGTACCCGCGTCCGGAATTCGGAACGGCAAGAGTGTTACTTTTCCAGACAGTGAATTCGTATTAACCCTTGATGCAGATTCCATTCTTCGTTCTGGTTACTGCCTGCGCCTCGTTTATTTCTTGCAGCAGCCAGACAATTCCCGTGTTGCGGTAGTTCAGACCCCGTATTCTTCCTTCCGCGGAGCCGCTACCCGCATCGAACGGATTGCCGGAGCCACCACAGACATCCAACATATTTTGCATCAGGGGATGAGCCACTATAACGCAACGTTTTGGGTTGGAGCCAATGCTATTATCCGCAAATCTGCTTTGGAAGAGATCGGTGAGATGGAGTGGGTGGGCGGCTTCGAAATACGAAGGTTTATTCAAGACCGCACAGTCATCGAAGATACAGAATCCAGCGTTGATCTTGCCAGGCATAATTGGACGCTGTTCAATTATCCGGAACGTCTCAGTTACAGCGCAACGCCGCCCGATTTCGGGTCACTCATTGTACAACGGCGCCGCTGGGCAAACGGTGGTCTTATTATTTTACCAAAGCTATGGTCTCTGGTCCGGGATCGTAAACGGCAGGGAAATATGATGTCGAAGGCCGAGATCCTGCTTCGTTTGAACTATCTGGCCTCCATAGCGTGGGCGAGCTTTGGGCTGATATTCCTGCTGGCTTATCCCATTGACGGGCGGCTGCTGAGTCCCTTGGTCCTTCTGGCGGCGCTGCCATACTTTATAGCGATGTCCAGCGATCTGAAATACAGCGGATATAAACGGAGCGATGTCTTCAGGATTTACGGTTTCAACTTAATCCTCTTGCCCGTGAATTTGGCCGGCGTATTGAAATCTATGCAGCAGGCCTTAAGCGCCAAAAAAATTCCGTTTGCCCGGACTCCCAAGGTGAAGGAACGTACAGTATCCCCAATGCTATACGTTATTTCGCCGCTGATCATTATTGGATTCTCGTTATTTATTTTATGGCATAACCAAGTGCAGCATAACTGGGGAAATGCCGCTTTCGCAGCATTTAATGCAATCACTGCCGCATGGGCTGTGGTGGAATTTATCGGCATTAGGAATACAATCGTTGATGTATGGCTTAGTGTCTTGAATTGGTTATACGTTCCGGTGAAGAAAAAGCAGGCCGGTCAGGAGAAGGAGCATCCGCAAGGTGTTGGCTGGCAAACGATTCTTTATCATGGCGATACGGAGCCGCGGCTGTCTGAAAGCGCACTTGATCATTTTGCCTTGACTGCCAGAACGCCCTACCTTGAAGAAAAAGAAGTGATGTCATCATGACCAGCGTCACGAAGAGTCTAATAGGAGAACGGCGTTTATCACCACTGCGATTGATTCTTCTATGTATGGTCTTGGTTGGTCTTATTACCAGTGGAATCTTAGGTGCAACTGGACGTATCGGGAAAATATGGACCGCTCAGGCTGCAGCGCAGAACCAATGGTTTGCGCCGTACGTTGACGTTACGGCTGCCCCTATCTTTACATTTCAGAATTTAGGCTCTACTGAGCATAAGGACGCTGTTCTCGCATTTATTGTTTCTGATCCGGCCAATCCTTGTACACCATCCTGGGGCGGTACCTACACGTTGAATCAAGCGAGTGATGATCTCGATCTTGATCGGCGCATTGCCCGGTTGCAGCAACAAGGGGGCAGTATTGCGGTTTCCTTTGGCGGCCTGAAAAACAATGAGCTGGCAATCGGGTGTGAGGACACGAGTAAGCTTGTATCCGCGTATCAATCGGTTGTTGACCGCTATAATCTGAATACAATAGACTTGGATCTCGAAAATGCCGGACTTACCGATACGGCTGCTGGCAGCCGCCGCGCTGATGCGATGGCTAAGCTGCAATCAGAAAGACGGGCAGCCGGCAAGCAGCTGGCGGTATGGGTGACGCTGCCTGTCTCGCCGCAAGGCTTGAGCCAGGAGGGTACGAATGCTGTTGCCCAGCTCCTTCAGCATCATGTTGATTTGGCCGGAGTAAATGTAATGACGATGGATTATGGCTCAAGTCTATCATCGGATCAGACGATGCTGACCGCATCGGAAAGTGCGTTAATACAGACTGAACGCCAACTCAAGATTCTTTATCAGCAGGCAGGTATGCATCTTAGTGATACTACTGTATGGTCGAAGATTGGTGCAACGCCCATGATCGGCCAAAACGATTATAAAAACGAAGTTTTTACCCTAAATGATGCACAGGCTCTAAACAAGTTTGCTCTTTCTCATGGTGTTGGCCGGATGTCCATGTGGTCAGCCAATCGGGATATGATGTGCGGAAGCAATTATGCTGATGTCAGTATGGTTTCCGATGCCTGCAGTGGCGTGAAGCAAACGCAGTACGGCTTTTCTGATTTACTTGGTATGGGCTTTAAAGGCAGCATTTCGATGAGTGCCGGTCTCATAACAACGCCAGATCAAGTGTCGGCCAGTCAGCAGCAGCCCGATAACCCGGCGACAAGTCCTTATCAGGTGTGGTCGCCAACGGCCACCTATCTTGCCGGCGATAAAGTCGTTTGGCATCATAATGTCTATGAGGTCAAGTGGTGGACAAAAGGCGATGTTCCCGATAATCCGGTTCTACAGTCATGGGAAACGCCATGGAACCTCATTGGACCGGTATTGCCTGGTGAAAAACCGATTCCACAGCCGACAGTACCGAAGGGTACCTATCCTTCCTGGTCAGACTCGGCTATCTATGAAGCGGGTAAGCGAGTAATATTCGAGGGAATACCTTATCAAGCCAAGTGGTGGAATCAAGGAGAAAGCCCCGGCTCAGCATTAGATCCGGACAGCTCTCCATGGGCACGACTTACAGAGGCCCAGATCAATGCTGTATTATCAAAGCTGCAAAAAGAGGAAAAAGAAAAATAACGTAAAATACAGCCCGCCTCATAACGAGTCTGGGCTGTATTTTTATCGTGAACGATTATTCCTCTCCTAAGCTGTGTTATCCGATTCTTCTAAAAAAAGCAGCAGATGCTTCATTTGCCTGGCTTCAAGGCTAATGTGCAGCGTGTCTAATTCCTTGGCAGACAATGACTCCAATTGTTCCTCCAGTACATTTGATAGGTACGCTTCCGCGATTCGTCTGCCCGGAAAGCTCAAGTGAGCTTCTGTATAGTCGTTTGTCACATTACTTACCCGTATAATGATCCCCTTGCTTGTCTCCGCGGGTTTCACATCGACAACCTGCGCATGTTCACCCTCGAAACGGATGAATTGACCTGACTCTTCTTGCTTGCAATCCATAACAGGCGTTACATAGAGCTGCGATACGGCACGGGTTGAGGCTTCCGTAACAGCCGATGATTCAAATGCCCGATAGGTCGACAGAAGGTAAGTAAAAGAATTAAAACCGGGCTGCCGCGCTCTAAAGTTCGTTTCCCAGTAGTTATTCATAGGCCAGGCTAACAGCAATGGCTTGGCCGACCTGTCGATTTGCTTATGCTCTCTACCGAAATTGAAATCTCCTATTTGGACCAACGGCGCATCGGGGCAAACCAATGTTATACCGTGATCCCCGTCGAATAGGGAGACGCTCTTGTCCACGGTCACAAAATCCCTGCAAACACCAGGCAGTTGCTGCTCATCCAACTCCACGAGCTGTCCAGCCGTATCGTATAAACAGCGCCAGCTTCCCAAATTGAGCGGAATCGCAAAGTACGTTCCTTCCGGCGTTGTAATGTCTTTCTTTATATAAGAAACCTTAATCTCTATATCAGGGCGGTAGTTAAAGAGCGTAAAGCGCTGCTCCAGGGTTTCCAGCCCGGGCGCATCCCATAGCAGTACAAGTGTTGCGTCGTTCGCTCCTCGTTCAATGGAGCAATTCATGAGTCGGGAGTAAGTCCGCCTAACGGCGGGCCAGTTGTTATTCCAGCAGCTAATGCTATTGTTGCCTTTCTCGACCACCCGCGAAAAAATAGTTTGTCTGCTATTTTCGGCAATGGTCGTATCAATCGTTTCCTGAACATATTGGAACAGCGTCCAGGGACTGGACAGATCAAGCGTTTCCCAATCGTTTTGTTTGTCGTACAAGCTTATAATTCTTCCACGGACCGGATCAAAATCAAGCCTGTGGTAGGGAGATTCAATTCGGCCGTCCAATACCTTGATCTCGTATCCCTGATTCATTGCGCTAAACGGATCGTTCCATTTCTCTTTGGACCCGGGGAATGCATCCATATTCGAAGCGGGCTCTGCACTCCGGAGTCTGTCGAACGGAATTTTACGCCAGCTGAACGGTAGCAATTCGATCACTCCATAGCTCTCTCCGGCAGCAATTCGATCATTATTCATAAGCACTTGTCTCATTCTGTCGGCGCTTAGATGACGTCCGGGCGCTCGAAAACTTGAGGGAATCCGCAGGTCGTGAACAATCGGAGCAGACGAATAGTTCACAAGCAGAACCCCCTCGGGGTCATCCGCTTGAAGCGGATTTTCGGCTAGCTTCTCCAATTGGCTTCCAAGCAAGTAGCCGGTCAGGCTATTGCCTTGGTATGCGTAATGCGCTTTATGGGCCCATTGAATATCGACGTTCACGTGATTGGGATCGGCAATCGCATTAAATGCGCCCCAAGTATGTTCATCGAACAAATGGATTTGCTCCCAAGCTTGTCGTTTGATCGCGGAATATCCTTGATCCGTTTCGCCTTGGAAGGCTTCCAGCAGCTCGGCCGCTTTCATGCCTTGCTTCGTGCGTCGATTCAGCTTCGTTTCCTTGGCCGAGCTGCCCGAGCCAAAGTTCCAGTAATCCGTCCAATCCCCGGCATGAGTGGGGAGCTGGTCTGCATGCTTGCTTACTCTAGCGTACAGCTGCTCCGGGGTTACGAATGAAATACGCTGTTCACGCGACTCGCCGTTCCATTGCTTGATAAGAGCTGCCAGCTCCTGATCCGGCGGGTTGTTATCGTACAGCGGCAGATTGGTTGCGGTTAAATAGATGAAATCAAACGGATAGTCGGGATTACTCTCAATCTTCTGCAAATAGGGGGCAAGGCCTTGCGCCATGATAGCCGTATTTTTGGCGTTTACTCCACAAATTTGGCTGAACAGCGAATAATGCTCCCCGTTAAACGTCAGCAGCTTCCTGCGATCGGGGGCTTCCCAGTGGAAAGCGTTGGGCCTCGTGAAAGGAACGGCACCCATATGAATGTTTATACCCATGATGAAGAACTCTACTCCCGCATCAATCAGCTGCTGGCAGTAAGGCCAAGGCTGGCCGTTGACATCGTGGTGAATAGCCGTTTTGATTTCGATCCCAAACCGGCTGCGCAGCTCCTTGATCGGCTGCAGCATGCGGGCCGTTTGCTCTGCGGTAACAAGCGGCGTCGTATGTATAAACGAAGCTGAAATGCTCATCTGCCCATTTTGCAAATAACGGCCAAGCTTTTCAACCTGCTTATTGTCTGCTTTCTCCAGCCATTGGAGCACGGGATAACTGGATTCGCAGGTCCAGCGGAATTTATTCGCCTCGTCCCAATCCTCGGTTAATTCGCATAACTGCAAGGCTTGATCGATATATTTCTTTTGCAGCTCCAATAGAATAGGCTGCGCATGCGTGTAACCGACATCCAAGTGACTATGATGGAGCACAAGCACATCTTTAATTTTTGACATACACATTCACCCTGACATGCTGAATTTAATCATTAATCGTTGATAGGCTATATACTCAGTTACTCTCATGACGGCGCAAGGTGTAGGATTTGCCCGTTTCCGTATGGAAAGAGATGATATCGGCGGACAACTGCCACGCTATTTCCTTTTGCTGCTCACCGTCAACTTCCATTAAAGAGAACGCTTCGTTTGCCCAAGGGTTGATGATGCGGCAAGCTTGGCCTTTCTCGCTTGTAAGCTCAATGCGCGTTACCTTACCTCCCGACAGCTCGCTGGAGACAACAAATGCTCCAACAGCTCGCAGGTTGTGGAAGCGGGCAGCTTTGTCCTTCGGCCATACCGGGAACAGCCTAATTACTTGTTCATGGCTTTGCAGCAGCATCTCGTTGATAGCCGCAGGCACGCCGCTGCAGCATTCGATGCCACCTCCGCCGAAGAAAATAAACAGATTCGGGAAGCTGTGCTCCGAGCATTGGCGGCGAAGCTCGCGCAAGATCGTCTCGGGATCATAACCGACACGCGCCGCGGCGGTAAATATCGTCGGAAAGCCGTTATAGTCGGTCCATCGATTGAGCACCGTAATCGTATCCTTGGCAATCTCCAAAAGCCTAGGATCCGAATCAAGGCCTATTCCGCCGGCAGGCCAGATATGTTGAATCGCCAGCGTGTTGTCCGGCCACCAATCGTAGCCTTGCTCCGTTAAGCGGAATATCGTTTTTCCTTCGCGCTGAAACGTTGGATACTCGCTGATATGCTCCAAAATATGAGTCCACTTCTTGTGACGATCGGCATCGAGCTGCAATTGCCGGGAAATATCGAGAAGCCCTTTAAATAACATCCGGATGAGCGCTAATGAAAGGATGGGGTTCATATCCTCCAGGCCGCGGTCCCAATGATCATCGTCGTGCGACTCCGTATAGGTTCCGACTTCATGAATAGCATCGCGGTATATCACGTAACGGCCATCCTCGAAGGTCAGGTAATCCTCCCAGAAATCCGCAACCTCAGTGAGGAAGGGATAAACGAATCCGGCATACTCCAAATCATAGGTATAGTAAAACCGCATTAGCATGTTGACCGTGCTTAGCGCCGAATTGCTCTTTTGTCCCAAAAACATATGTCCATTCTCATAAGGGGTATTACATAATGCGGTGGGTAAACCTTTCGGGCCAATACCGACATCGTAGTAGAGTCCCCGGCATCCCAAGTATTCCTCCGCGTACCGGCGGCCGTTCGACATATACTCCATTAGCGGCGTATCATACGGTTCGCTGAGTTCAATGTGGTTGGATGAATATACGCCCCACCAAGGGGCCTGGTAATTGTAATTCAAGTGGTAATCGCCCGCCCATTCCGGGGTATCCGTCGTAATCCAATTGCCGAACAAGCCAGGCGCGAACTTCTTGTTGCGGCTGCAGCAGGCCATAATGTAATGGGAGCCGTACCAGAATTTTTCCAGCAATTCATCCCCGATTTCAATGGCAGACTTTGCCCAGAACGTGCTCCACCAGTCCTCATGGTCAGAGCGCAGCGAAGCAATCACATTTTCGTCGATAAGACCGGCTTTTCGAATCGATTCCTGCAAATGGTTATCCCCGTCATGGTTCGTCATTACGTAGGCAACCAAATATTGTTTGGTTCCAGGCTGCAGCGTAAAGGAATGACTGCCCGCCAAGCTGCGCATGGCAATAACGCCTTCCGTTGGCCATTCGATATCGTCGCCTGAAAATCTTCGTGCCGCCCATGCCGTATCGCCATACTGCCCATATTCCGTTTCCGATCCATGGCCCGGCTGCACCCACAGATCCGGCGTAACGGAAACCGCTTGCCCTTCGCAGCTCAGCTCAACGATTAACGCATTTTCCATGGCTGAAATCCAGGAGGTCATGTAGACCGATGCGGCCGAGCCATGAAATGTCGATACGACTTTGGCTTCATCCAGCCGCTGCTCGCAATAATACGAAGCATTTACCAGATCAGGTATATGTATATCGATTCCGCCAAGCAGGCACGGGCTCCCATTGGGGTACATCTTCTGCGCTTTCCAGAAATCCGTTTTCGATATCCATACACGCTGCTGTTCCGGTCTTCTGCTAATAGTGACGCCAAGATCGCCATTGCCGATTACCGGGCTGTCGACGACTTTGTCCGAAGGCACCGTTTTCGGCGGTTCCGTAAAGATTCCCTTATACTTCTTCACTCTTTGCTTCCATTCCGTTGCTTCCACGCAAGTATCCACCACCCGTTTTGAATGTTCAAACGCAATGCCCGCCTCCTGGGAAGGGGATAACGGGCATAATCGTTAATTATTTATTTGATGCACGTCTTTCTTCGTATCTTTTCAGCGCATCCTCATAGATTTTGAGCACTTTGTCGAGATCGCCCGTTTTTTTAATTTTAGCCTGGAAAGCTGCCCAGTTATCAAAGCTTTCTTTGCCATTCACGAATTTATTTTGCATTTCCGCTACATACGTATTTACCGGCGACATTACCGAAGTAATCTGCTCGCGTTCAGCGTCCGTAAATTCAAGGCTAGGTTCAAAAATCATAGGAGGGACGTAGTCATTAGGGAATGGGATGTCTTGGAACGCTGTTTCCCATGGTTGATCAACCGGCTTGCCATCGACGATACCGAAATCATTAGGCGCGAAATCAACGAATGCTCTTGTATCAATCGCCATTTGCAGGCCGGGGCGGTAGGAGCTGCTTGAACGCATTCCGTATTTATCGCCTTCAATCCACGGGTTCTCCGCATGCTTAATCGAATCCACGAAAGTCGGTCTGCCGCTGGCATCTTTCGTATAAGTCGTACCCTCGATCCCCCAAGTAATCAGGTTTACAATGTCCGGCTTATATTGCAAATCCATCAGCTTTACTAGATCCTTCACATTCTTCGCTTTCGGACTGACAACCATCACCGCGCCCGAGCTAACGCTTACGGAGCTGAAGTCGTTTACGCTTTGCCATGCTTTCCCGTATTTAGGGTTGTCGGGGAACAAGGAAATGACGAATTTCTCTCCTCCGGTTGCTGCGCGGTTCCAGTCTCCGGCGAAGGTAAACCAGTTAGACAGCAAGATGAAGTTCGTACCGTTCATTGCTTTCTTCTTTACGGCGTCGGATTTATCCGAGAACGACTCAGGGTCTAGCAACTTCTCGGCGTACAGCTTATTCGCGAACTGCAGCGCTTCCTTATAGGACTCCTCAAACGGCCCGTAAACATAATTTTTCCCGTTCCAATAGATGGAGGAGCCGCCATTATGATTGGCGTAAAAGAGCGAATCGAAAGAACCGCCTTGCGTATTAACCGGATAGGAATTCGGATATTTTTCTTTTAACGTTTTGGCAGCCGCGTGCAGCTCGTCTAACGTAGTTGGAATAGCGATGCCTTCCTTTTGAAAAATATCATAGCGGTAAGTTGCCGGCGTATATACGCCCATTCCTTTATCCTTCGCCTGCCGCGGAAGGTCTATGTTCCATAACCCGTAGAACTGCCCATCGGACCGGATCGCCTTGATTTTGCCGTCTGTTGCTTGGTCAACCAGGCTTAAGTAGTTCGGCAGCAGATCCGAATACTTGCTTAAATCCAGAAACGTGCCCTCCGTTTCATATTGCTTATAGAGGTCTTTGCTCATGACCATGAACAAATCCGTCGTATCGCCGCTGGCCAGCAGTAGTTTGGATTTCTCATCGTACTCGCCAATCGGGATGTAATTGAATTTGATGTCCAGCTTCTTGCCCATAAGGGCTTCTATCTGTTTAACCCATTCCTTCTGCACCATGGAGTCCTCGATTTTGGCGCCGAAGGAGGGCAGCGTTACGGAAAAGCTTAGCGTTCCTCCGGTTTGTTCCGCAGCTTCGGTATTTCTTGAATTTGTGGAAGCAGAGTCAGAGCTGCAGCCTGCCAGAACGGTTCCCGTGCTTAATACGCCTGCAAGCAATAAAGAAGTTAATTTGATGCGTTGTCTCATCTTTACCCCTCCTGGAATCATTGTCATCTCCGCGCGAATGCTGCTAGACTCAGGTGTCATTTCTAATAGGCATCACTCCTCTCGGCAGCCTTGGAAAATTAACCCTTAACCGCACCAATCATGACGCCTTTCACGAAATACTTCTGGAGAAACGGATAAATCACCATGATGGGGAACATCGCAATGACGACTATCGCCATTTGAATATTTTTGGGACTAATATTCATTTGCGACAGCATTGCCTGCATGACTTCTGTGCCGGTTCCGGAATCAAAGGAAATGGAAAACAAATATTTTCTTAAAATGAGCTGTAAAGGATACTTACTCTCGTCCTGAAGATAGACGAGTGCTTCAAACCAGCTATTCCAGCTCCCGACAATGCCGAATAATGCAAATGTGGCCAAGAGCGGCTTGGAAAGCGGCAACATGATTTTTATTAAAATTTGAATATCGTTAGCGCCGTCGATCACAGCCGATTCTCGCAAATCGGCCGGTATCGTTTGATAGAAGGATCTGAACAGAAAGACATTAAACGCAGACACACAGCCTGGAATAATGATGATCCAATAGGTATCAAGCAAATGAAGACTGCGTGCGAGCAAATACGAAGGGATCAGGCCGCCGCTAAAGAACATCGTAATGACCAGAAAGATCGAAAGAAACTTTTTGGCCACGAAGTCCGGAATTGTGAGCGGGTAGGCCATCAGCGAAGTGAAGGTCAGCATAAACAGGGTGGACCCAACAGCGTAAATAATGGAATGGGCGTAGCCCGAATAAAGGAAGGGATCCTTCAATATGTACCTGTAACCGCCCAGATTAAAGCCCTTTGGAAAAATTGTGATATCGCCTCTAAGGATATGCTCGGAATTGCTTAGCGAAGTTGCAATAACGTTCAAGAATGGATATAACATGGCTACGCATAGAAGCAGCATCAACACCATATTCAACAAGTCAAATATTCTCGACCCAACGCTTTCTTTACCTACCAAGCTTTTGCACCCCCTACCAAATACTAGTGTCCGATACTTTGCGGCTAAGCATGTTTGCCCCTACGAGCAAGATAAATGCAACGAATGACTGGAAGAGCCCAATGGCCGTTGTATATTCGAATCTGGAACCCATGATGCCCTCGCGGTAAAGATAGGTCCCGATAACATCCGCAACCTCATAGGTGTCCGGGTTATAGAGCAGAAGAATCTTCTGGAAATCCGTGCCCAAAATACCGCTAAGGGACAAAATAAGCAAAATGATTGTTGTTGGTTTGATGTGCGGCCAGTTAATATTCAGCACCTTCTTCCAACGATTTGCGCCGTCGATATTCGCAACGTCATAGAGCGTAGGATCAACGCTGCTTAATGCCGCCAGGTACAAGATGGTGCCAAAGCCGATTCCCTGCCATATACTTGAGCTGATAAATATGGTCCTGAACCATTCGGGCTCTGACAGAAACACAATCGGATCGCTGCCGAACCAAGCTGCAATTTGGTTAAACAAGCCGTCTCTTTCGGTAAAAGTTCGAAGAATGCCAATAATAATGACCGTGGAAATGAAGTGCGGCAAATAGGAGATAGTCTGTACCACTTTTTTGAATACAGGACGTTTTAATTCATTGAATAGCAACGCCAGTATAATGGGGGCGGGAAATCCCCACAGCAAGGAATAGACGCCTAACAATAAGGTGTTCTTGAGCACTCTCATTGCCATCGGATCTTGGAAAAACAAAACGAAATACTTAAACCCTACCCAATCGCTGCCCCACATCCCGCGTACCGCGCTATACTTTTTGAAGGCAATCTGGATCCCGTACATCGGAAAGTAACTGAATACCAACACAATCAAAAAACCGGGCAGGACCATTAAAAATAAATACCGCTGCTTCCAACATGCTTTGATAAGCTTGTGTGAACTTACCATCTTTTTCCCCCTCAGACAACGTATTGCTTTCAGTTTCTCTGGACCGATTGAAAATTGTTTCCGCTTACAAATAAGAATACAGTCGATGAACATCTGTGTCAATATATTAATTATTTGTGTTTAAAAAATGATATAAAAGTGGTATTAAAATGATACAGAAGGCATCCAGATTAAAGCTTGAATCAAAAAAACGGCTTCGTTGAATATCCATAAAGGAAATTCAACAAAGCCGTTGATTGGAATAAAAGAAACCTCTCTTAGGTGACAATCTGTCTCACGGACTTGCCGATATACATTTTCGAATTGCATACTTGACCGTAAAAAGATTGATTTTCATGGTCGTCAATCATGTTCAGCAATAACTTGGCAGCACATTGTCCCATTTCATAAAAGGGCTGCGTGACCCCGGTGACATTTAAATTAATTCTGCGATTTAAATTCTCGGCGTCATACGTAACAAGCGATACATCCTCAGGGATGCGATAATTCAGGTTTTCGAACGAACGGATGGCGGCTTCGGCAATTTGATCATTGGCAGTAAAAACGGCCGTGAACCGCATCTCCTTCATTTTTTTTCCTAACACGTCACAATACGCGTCAAATTCATCCGTGAAATCTTCATGTTTCGTCGAAATGAAAACTTCAAATTCATCGGAATACTCTAATTCCGAGTCGATAAATGCTTGTTTAAAGCCAAAGAGCCGTTCATTTACCGTGCTTATATTTGAATTTTTGATAAATAATATTCGCCGATGGCCGTGAGCGATGAGAAGCTTGGTCAGATTGTAAGCGCCGGTAATATTATCGCTGGTCACATACGGAATGCTGGTGTTGTGGACGGCCCGGTCCAAGCTGACATTCTTAATGCCATTGCTTTCTAGCATAGAGAAGATCCGGTTATTAATGTCTTCATGTCCTTGGCTCATAATGGGACTTAGAATAACCCCTTCGACCTTTCTCTCTACCGCCCCTCGCACGAGAGACTCCAGCTTTTCCAAGTTCCGATCATCGCTTGAGCTTAACAACTGATATCCCCGCAGAAACAAGACATCTTCCACGCCTCTTAATGCAGTCGCCCATATCGGATTATCAATACCGAAAACAAAAGCAGCCACGAGACGCGAACCGCCTGGCAGGGCTTCCTTGGCTTTATTCATGAAGGTTCCTCTCCGATTATCCCGGATTAGCCAGCCTTCCTCCGCGAGCTCCTTGATCGCCTTCTCAATCGTATTCACGCTAGACTCATAATATTGGGCGAACTCGCGGCTGGATGGCAATCTATAGCCTTCCGTCCATTCTCCGCTAATTAGCCGTCGCTTAATATCTTCTCTTATAACGGTGTACTTAGCCACAACCGCACATTCCCCTCATCCAGAACTTATACTTCACTGTACCCTTCATCATAATCTGTGTCAAGTTTTTTGATACAAGGACGACATGTCTAGGAGAAAACAGATACGCGGTAGGGGAGGAATCAAAAAACAGATGCTAGAAACTCTTTTGCAAATTTCTAGTAGAACAGATTATGATGAAGAAGTAGCTAGAAACAGGGAGGGATCAGGGGAATGAGTCAAGATCATTTAGAGTCTCTTTTGAAAGCGGTTACGGACCGGATGATTCCCGGGGATGAGTGGCAGTCAGCAAGTGAAGCGGGGGGCCTAATCTATTTGGAGCTTTATGCTGCACAAGACGCTGCTGTCTGGGCGAAGGTGATTGAACCCGGACTCCAATCCTTGCAAGTGGAAGCAATAAAGCTTCATGACAAGCCATTTACGGATTTGCTGGCCGATGAGCAAGATCAACTGCTGCAAGAGGCGGAGGCTGATGCTTTTTCGGATTGGCCTGTTTCATCGAAGCTATTTTTTGATACGTTATTGAATCTAACGGCAGAAGGTTATTATGGAAATCCGGAAGCCGGCGGTAATAGAGAAGGACAGTCATGGGAGATGATAGGCTTTCGTCCGGGGCCCGTGGCAGAGGCGATAACGCCAGCTTCGGAGGCGGACTTCCCGCAAAAAACGCTGGAGCAGCTGCGCGACCGATACGATGCGGTGGTAATCGGTGCCGGTGCCGGGGGATCGGTAGCTGCAGCTGTCCTGGCCGAAGCGGGCATGCAGGTGCTTGTTGTCGAACGCGGAAGCTGGTTGAAATACGATCAGGTTGGCAGGGATCACCTGCGGAATCACCGGATCAGCAAATACGGGCATAACACGGGTCCGGATGTGGAAGGCAATCCCCGTACGTTTGCCATGGCGGACGGCAGCGAGCGAATAACGCTGCCTATTGATGGCGATTACCACAATAATGCGATGACGGTTGGCGGAGGAACGCGGGTATACGGGGCACAGGCATGGCGGTTTCATACGGAAGACTTCCGTATGGCAAGCCTTTACGGGATACCGGAGGGCAGCTCGCTCGCTGACTGGCCGATCTCTTATGAAGATCTTGAGCCTTATTACCAGCGCGCGGAATGGGAGGTTGGCGTATCCGGCGATGGGGATGCCCATCCTGGGAGAGGCAAACGTCAAAGTGCCTATCCAATGCCCGCTATGCCTATGACGCTGGAAGCCGAGCGGTTAGCTCATGCTGCCCAGAAGCTGGGCTGGTATTCCGGGGCGGTACCTCTCCTTATCAACTCCGTGGAAAGGGATGACCGGCAGGCTTGCGGCAGATGCGGGCAATGCGTTGGATTCGCTTGTCCGACGAACAGCAAGAACGGCGGGCATAACACGATGCTGGTAAGAGCGATAGCTACGGGCAATTGTGATCTGATTTGCGATACTTTTGTCGAGTACATCGATACCGAGGGAGGCAAACATGCGACAGGAGTCCGCCTTGTACAGCAATTGGAGGGTTCGGTCCAACGCCGACAAATACGGGCAGGGCATGTGGTCGTTGCCGCGGGAGCGATTGAAAGCGCGAGGCTCCTGCTTAACTCCGCAAGCGATTCGGAACCCGACGGAATCGGCAATCGGAACGGCCAAGTCGGAAGAAATCTGCAGGGCCATGTTTATTCCGGCGCTTATGGGATTTTTGACGAGCCGGTTCAAGACGGCCTTGGTCCAGGAGTCAGCATAGCGACTTTCAGCACAGAGCATAGCAATTTGGGGATTATTGGCGGAGGGCTGCTCGCTAACGAATTTACCCGGTTGCCTCTTATCCACTGGTATCGGGCGCTTTCGCCGAATGCGGCGAGATGGGGGATGAAGGGCAAGGAAACGATGCGCGATACCTTCCTGCGCACGAGCCAAATTCAAGGGCCGATTCAAGAAATTCCAAACTCCGAGTCCAGGGTGCGGTTATCCAAATCGGTGAAGGACCGTTTTGGCATCCCGGTTGCTTCTCTTTCCGGCAGCGTACATCCCGAGTCCCTTCGAGCTGCGGCTGTGCTGGGCGGGCAGGCGGAAAAATGGCTGTGGGCTGCCGGAGCGCGGGAAGTCTGGCAGACTAAGCCGGGCGGAGGGTTAAGTGCAGGACAGCATCAGGCAGGTACACTGCGTATGGGCAACGACCCGGCGACATCCGTCACCGATCCATATGGCCGCGTGCATGGATACGACAATCTGTGGGTGAGCGATGGTTCCGTTCATGTAACCAACGGCGGTGTTAACCCGGTGCTGACGATTATGGCCTTGGCTTTCCGCACCGCGGACAACCTGGTGAAACTAGGCTAGACAATACTCAACACTCAAAACTAGCCTAAGCTGCATCTAAAGACGGCATCCCGAGGGGAATTCGTCAAGTTGGGCGAAATTATTTTACAGACATTGTAGAAATCCGAATTCCGAAATCGACATAAGTACGTAAGGCAAATAAGTGATCGATGAGAGGAGCTTGAAGCATGCATTTTACGCTGATGTTTTTTGAAAGTACGGAGGATTTCGCCGCCCGCAAGGATCCGGAGAAACAGGAGGAGTATCTGGCAGGCTGGTCCCATTATGTTCATGCTCTGCGTGATTCCGGGGTTGTTATCAGCGGGTTTGGCCTCCATGCGCCGGAGACGGCTGCGACCTTGAAGCGAAATGACGGAACCATTTTTGTACAAGATGGCCCTTTTACCGAAACGAAAGAACAGCTTGGCGGTATATTCGTTATCGACGTATCGGATTTGGATGCGGCGCTGGAGTGGGCGGCTCGCGCTCCCGTAAACGCCGTTGAAGTTAGACAAAACCTTCCGGCTATGTAGCAGGGATAAGGAGATGGATACTTACCAGATTGTCGAAAATACCGTTCGAGATTCTTACGGCCGAATCCTCTCCTATCTAGCCGCTAACTGGCGTGATTTGGAGTCGGTTGAGGATGCGCTTGCGGATGCCCTCATCGCTGCTTTGGAGTCATGGCCGCAGAAGGGGATTCCAGACAAACCGGAGGCATGGCTGCTTATGGTAGCTAAGCGGCGTCTTATGGACCGCATTCGTCGTGACCGCGTTTCCGAAAAAGCTTATTCAGCTCTGATCACCATGTCGGAGGAAGCGCAGCAGATGGATTCCGCAGCCTTTCCTGATGAACGGCTAAAGATGTTATTCCTCTGCACGCATCCCGAGATCGATTCATCCATGCATACGCCGTTAATGCTGCAGCTCGTGCTTGGTATCGATGCCGCTCGCATTGCGTCTGCATTTGTCGTGAAGCCCTCCACGATGGGGCAGCGGCTTACACGCGCGAAAGCAAAAATTCGAAGCGACCGTCTAACCTTCACCCTGCCGGATGTTGAAGAACTGCCTGAACGATTGGACGCTGTGCTAGACTCTATTTATGCGGCATATGGCAGCGGTTGGGATGAACTGGCGGGAGTAGATTCACGGCGCAGAGGTTTAGTGGATGAAGCCATTTATCTGGGAAGACTCCTTGCCGCGTATATGCCGGGTGAGCCCGAAGCGCAAGGTCTTCTTGCCCTCATGCTGCATTGCGAAGCGCGGCGAAAGGCCCGCCGCGACGATACGGGGAGCTACATTCCGCTTAGCGAGCAGGCTACATCGCGCTGGTCCATCCCCTTGATAACGGAAGCGGAGATTTGTCTGCATAAAGCCGCTCGATCCGGTCGAATCGGTCGCTTTCAGCTGATGGCCGCGATTCAGTCGGTCCACGCCCAGCGGGCGCGGACCGGACGTACGGAGTGGAAGGAAATCGCGTTGTTGTATGAGGGGTTAAGCCGCCTGAGCCCAACCCTTGGTATTCTAGTAGGACGCGCGGCTGCTGTTGCTGAGGTATATGGTCCAAGGGAGGGATTGCTCCTTCTTGAAGCGATACCTGAAGTGAAACGGGACAACTATCAGCCTTACTGGGCGCTTTTGGCTCATTTGCATAGAAAATCGGAAAATTTCGAGGCAGCCCGAACAGCATACAGCCGCGCAATTGGACTTTGCGAAGACCGTTCTGTAAGACAATTCTTGCTTCAACGCGCAGGGGAAATTTAGAGGCAGAGCCTAACGGGATAACGGTTAATGCTCTGTATAATTAATAAAGCTAATGATAAGGATCGGTAAACATCTCGTTGAGTTGTTTATCGGTCCTTAATTTTAACTATGTCAATCAATAAGCGGTGCGCTTTGCCGGTAAGCTCGAGGAGACATGCCGTATCTTTTCTTAAACAGCTTGGAAAAATGGAATTCATCATAGAATTGCAAGGCGGCAGCAATTTCTTTCACCGATGCTTGGGTCGTCTCCAATGATGTCTTGGCCGCCGCCAGCTTCAGCTCCTGCATATACCGATTGGGAGACATGCCCGTTCTCGAGCGGAAACGGGTGAAGAAGGCATTACGGGACAATCCGCTTAACTGGACCCAATAGTCGATAGAAAAAGTCTGTCCGATCGTTTGGTGCATGCGGTACAAAATATCGTCTAATTCGGGATGTCTGCCGGAATGCTCGGCTTGCCGCTCTCTGGCGAACAACAGCAGAAGCTCCTGCAGGGCCAGGTGTGAGTCATAAGTATATCCGGTAGGCTTCATAATGAGATTGTTAATCAGTCGCTCGTTAATCCGGACGGCTTCCGCCAGTTTGGCTGTGGAGATGGGAATGCTTACAGGGAGAGCTAATCCTAATGGCATGTCCAGCGAATCAAATTCAAGAAAATAAAACTTCCAATTTCCGTCCAGACAGTGATAGGCAGCAGGGGTGTTCGCCGGTACGAATATATAGGTTCCGGCATCTATTTCATGCTGAGTGCTTCCCAGCTTAATTATGCCCCTGCCTTCCCAAGTTACGAAAAGGCCGGGAGAGGAGAAGCCTGCCAGTTTGGCGACTTGATAAGCGTTATTCGCTTGTACCTTCCATATTAATTGAAATCGGCAGGGCGGCGGCAGCAACCGCTCTTCCAGCTCGTAGGGGATATTCATAAAGGACATAGCAAGCCGTTCCTTTCGGGAATTTAGTACGATTATACATGATTTTGCGAAGGGCTTCCATGGTGCAGCTAGAGGGCCGGCGCTACAATGGAGCTAACATCGGATGAAGGAGTGGTTGGTGTATGCTGCTTAAGGTAGGAAGCCGGGAATTAGAGCTTGGAGGGCCTCATTTAACCGAACTAAGGGATTCGAACGGGCTATTGCATAATGTTGACGCATTAAGAGAACGGCTTGCGGAGGACGGTTATTTGTTGCTTCGGGATTTCCATAATCGGGAGCAAGTGTTGAAAGCGCGCCACGCCATCCTGGAGAAAATGGATAGAATGGGCAAGCTCGACCGGGATACGCTGCTGGAGGAAGGCGTAATGGCTGACGGCAGCAAAACTATCTTCATGGGGGGGACAAACGAAGATTTGCCGGAATTGCTCAGCGTGCTGAATGGTGAGCATATTATGGGCTTCTTTGACGAGCTGCTCGGAGAACGATCGCTTACGTATCATTACAAGTGGCTTCGCGCCGTTGGACAAGGCGATTTTACAGGAGCGCATTACGATATTGTGTATATGGGGCGCGGTACACATAACCTCTACACCGTATGGTCGCCTCTTGGCGATATCGATTATGACATGGGAGGTCTGGCGATTTGCCTGGATTCCCATCATTTTGAGGAGCTTAAGAAGTCTTACGGCTCCAAGGATTCGGACCGGGATCCCGGCATCGGCCACTATACGGACGATCCGCTTCTCATTACGGAGAAATTTGGAGGCAAGTGGGCTACTACCCAGTATCGGGCCGGGGATGTATTGATCTTCGGCATGTTTCTCATGCATTGCTCGCTGGCCAATACGACGAATCAATATCGGCTTAGCGTGGATACACGGTATCAGTCAAGCCTGGAAAAGGTTGATGAACGCTGGGGCGGCAAGAAACCGCGAGGCCACTTTCAATAAAAATACCCGATAGAAACATCGCCGTGCAGCCAGAGGCTTCGGTGATGTTTCTTTAACCGCGAAATGAAGCACTGATGCCGCATTACTAATAGGCAGCGGTGATGATTGATTCGATTAGTGATTTTACTCTTGCGTTATCGCACTTTGCCAGCACTAAGAAATTCATATTCGTAAATCTCATCAATTTTTCCCACAACGTTCCGGGATTGATCATTAAACTTTAATTTTGCAGTCTGACCTTTCAGTAAAAACACACCGGTCGCATTACGGTGTTCCCCAAGGGCCCCCTCATATAACTGGTTAGCGCCGTGGGTAGGCGGCGGGAAGAACAGCTTCATGAGTAGGTTAACTACTACAGGCAGTCCGGAATTTTTTCCTTTCCTTAATGTATTATTGCCGCCTGGATCAACACTGCGGATCTTAATGCCTTCCTTGGCAAGCTGCGGTGCTATAGCCTGTGTCCACAGTGAAAGCGCCAGCTTGGAAGCGGCATAGGGACCAAGCAGTTTGCGGAAGGTTTTGGGACGTTCCAGGATTTCAAGATTAAACTCTTTCACATAGCGTAGTGCTGAAGATGAGGTGTTGATTACCGTTTTTAAGCTGCCGTTGTTAATGAGTTCCTTCAACTCCATAAGAATGATATACGGGATGACCGTCAACAGCTCATAATGCTTCTCGCGCCCTTGTTTCGAATAGCTCAGTTCGGGAAAGGACCCGCCGGCGTTGTTAAACAAAATATCGATCCGCTGCTCTTTGCTTTTGATCTCTTCCAAAGTCTTTCTTAGACTGTCATAATCGGCAAGATCCGTTGTTTTATAGACACGCAGCGATCCGTTCATGGCAGCTTTGTGGATTTCTATATCATTTCCTGGAAAATCGGAACGGTTTAAAGCAATGACCTGCCAATCCTCCGCCAGCAATTTTCGGGCTAACTCCAACCCAATCCCGGCGCTTGCGCCCGTAATCAGTGCTATATGTTCGCGTTTGTTCATGTTTATGTTCATGGTACATCTCCTCCTGTAGCACACATTCTATAACTTGGTGTTGACACCAAGTCAAGGCATAATCATAAAGTTTTTGTTCCCCGAAGCGAAAGCCCGTCTCATCTGTCGAGATGAGTTATTTTTCCTTGTCGGCCCCAAACGGGCAAGTCGCCGACTTTCGTTAGATAGTAAGGTAAATACATCGTATGCCGCATAGAGGCCCGAGCGATGTATTTTTTATTGTCCAGAAGTCAATAAATGGGCATTTCTTTCATTATTCTTTCATAGCACCCTGATACAATCCGTACTTAGAGCCTGCTGAAACTTTTAACCAGCTCTAAGTAAACCAAATGGAATAAATCGGAGGGAAATATGAAACGAACGGTAATCGTTTTTTTGGCTGTCGCATTATTATTGTCTTCCTTCGTGGGTGGGGGCGGTTTATACGCAGCGCCTGCAGCATCTGTGGAAAGCTCAGTGAGGTTTGAGGAGACCGATTTGGGCTGGGATGCTCATGCATTTACATTCCCGAACGCTGGAGCGATCAGAAATGTCATGCAGATAGAATCGAGTTCAGAGGATGATCTATTCGTTATTGCTCAATTGCCCAGCGGCGACAAGTGGGATATTTATCATTTTGATACGGATGGCAACTATCTTGGAGTCTTAGTGGATCACACTGTATTAGAACAGAGTTTGGTCGATGCTGGGGCAGCCTGGCTGCATGGAAGCTTTGATTTTCATCCGGAGAATATCGTATTTTCCGAGGAATCCGGTGTAAATTATTTGTATATCATTCAAAACCAGGATAATGCGAATTATCCGATGATCAAATATAATCTGGATTTGAATTCCGTGACGGACCCGGAAGTTGCGATGTTTACGCAGCCCGTGAACTCTATTCAGAAAGCCTATGACGGGCTTCTGTATGTGGCGACAGGAGAGAGTAACCGCTATTATACGATCGATCCGTCTGCTCCTGCCCTAAATACGGTGACGACGAGCTGGGGATTTGGGATTAACAGTGTTGTTAAGCTGCAAAACGGAAAATTTATGGCCAGCGGACTTTATCCGGCAAAAGGATATCTCTGTGATGATCTCATAAGTTGTACGGGACTAACCTCAAATAATTCCTTTTCAAGGATCAGCGCCTCCGCTGATGGGACAAATGTTATCGGGATGGGTTCTAATGATAGCTGGAGCTCTTTGGTGTATGTCAATGAAAATCCGGCAGTAGTACTTGATGAATTCGTGAGTAATATGGAGATCAATAATCAAGGCACCATATTTTTGGGCACACAACATGCAAGTCCAATTCTAGTCATCGAATATAATCCTACAAGCGGTGAGTATGAAACAACCGGAACGATCGGAACGAGCAGAGAGACAAGCTATGCGGATAACAGCTACAATTTTGTACAAGATGAGAAGGGACATGTATTTGTACTGGATGCTAGCAACGCTAGTATTGATGAATTTGATGAATCTGGGCTATATGTTCGCAGTTTGCATCTTGATGAAGGTCAATATGATATCACGTACTACAATGGATTGCTGTATACCTTTGGCGAAGGCGGACAAGTTACTGCATTCTCGACGGATGATTTCAGCAATGCGGGCACACTTTGGAGTGATGCGAAATCTATCTTAGTGACACCGGATGGGGAGCTTTTTGTCGCGCGGCAGAATCAATTGGAGCAATACTCCATTAATCAAGCCGATAATACGAGAACATTGATGCATACTTATCCATTCACGGGTTATGACTTAACGATGCAGGCAGATGATAGGATATCCCTGCTTGATAGCGTATCCTATACGATGCGGGTCATTAATATCGGAACCTATGAAACGAAGGATCTGCCGTCGTCGCTGTCGTCTTATTATGAAATGTGGCTGGATCCATCGGGTCTTATGGCCTTGTATTCTGATCATTGGTCTATTGCCGACATAACCTCGGGCATCCTATATACGGCTTCTGATCGCAATTATGGCTACAACAGCTTCTATAAGGGCAATGGACAAAGAATGGTTTTGAAAACCTTCTATGATCCGAATCTGGGGACGATACGCACGATTCCTGTTGGTATCCGTATGATTGTACCTTCTATAACGGATGCGCCTGTATTTTCGACGCAGCAAGACGAGCTTGAGAATGTAACAGGGACGTTAGTGACATCCAGTACGATTAATTTAGGAATTGATTTTCCTATGAATGGAATCACAGTTAACGAGCTTAAAATAAATGGAAGCAACATTCAATTTAACGGTGTTCCCGAAACGTATTTTGAACTGGATTCGATGCCTGGGACGATATATCAGGCAGTCATTGGCGACGTAGGGAAGCGCAAAGCGATTCTTCAGTTTAATAATCTGGATGACGATTGGAGCTCAGGCACCCTCCAGATGATCTTCTCGGAAGAAACGGGCGAGGTTCAATTGCAGCTTGAGAAAAATCAGGGAAGCAGCGACAGGCTGGAATTATTGTTATGGGAAGTGGATTACGTTCATTATAGCTCAACCGGTGTATATTTAAAGCTGAAGCCCGGTGAAGTTGTAAGCCTATTCCCGCATCGAACGCATTTTATCGTTTCTAATGCGGGCCTGTATATGCCGGTCTTCCTGCAGTCCACTACGCCGCCTGAAGCTCCTGCTTTACAATCGCCGGCGCTAGGTACGATATTTTACCCGGATACTCCGGAAGTCACCTTTATGTGGGATAATCCGAACCCGCCGGGAAGTTACGACCAAACAAGATTGCTGGTAGCGACGGACCCGACCTATCAGAATATCATTCGAACAGAGATATTAACGAATGAAGAATCGTATACGATGGACACCAGCGGTCTCTATACAGGCATTCCATACTACTGGAAAGTTATCGTTGCGGATACGGAGAATACAGCATTCGCATACTCGGATAATGGCTCCTTTAGTATTGATAATTGGTCTGTATCTTTAACCATAGACAACGCCGATGTGACAGAGAACTCGGCAGCAGCAGCCTATGAAGTCAAATCGCTTGATCTGGATCAATATACGGAAAGCGGAATAGCTGTCAGCACTTCAATCAATCCTACGATTTCGGATTCTGTTTATTCTGCTGCGGTGCAGACAGCGGGAGAGCAAGAGATTACATTGACGGGGCTGTTGCCTAGTACTACCTATTACGCACGCGCTTACGCAGTCACTGATCGGGATACCCGATATAGTGAAAATGTAAGTTTTACGACAGATGCGGACCCGGCCGGTTCACCAACGCCGACGCCAATACCAACCACCCCGCCTTCAACAAATCCGCCAACGAGTCCTTCGGTTGATCAACCGGAGCCTGCTCCTGAGGAAACGGTCTGTCTATTCACGGATCTGGAGAAGCATTGGGCCAAAACAGATATTTGCGAAGCCGCAAGCCTGGGGATTATTGAAGGAGTGGCAAGCAACCGATTTGCTCCGAACCTGGCAGTCACCCGGACGGAATTTGCCGTTATGTTGGCCCGTGCACTGCAATTGCCTGCAATTGAAGATGAAGCAACGCTTTCATTCCAGGATCAGGAGAGCATTCCAGCATGGGCACGGCCGATGATCAAAGCTGCTTTGGCAGAAGGATTCATCACTGGATACCCGGATGGAACATTCCGCCCCGAGCAGACGATTACTCGGACGGAAATGGCGGTCATGTTATCCAAAGCAATGAAATGGGACACAAGCGACAAGCAGAATCTAGCTTTCGCAGATGCTGCAAGTATCCCGGCTTGGGCACTGCCCTATGTAGAATTAGTGAACGAGCGAGGATTGGTACAAGGCAGGGGAGGCAATTTATTTGTTCCTGCCGGCACTACGACAAGAGCAGAAGCGGCAGTTGTGCTGCTGAGACTATGGAATACCTTGCATGAGGCCGATGCCGAAGAAGGCTAAGGTGATTGGACAACGAATGGACAAGCAGGCTGGATGAGGGCATTATCGACAGCCTGAAGAACCCTCCTTCATTTAATTGCAGGAGGGTTCTTTCGCCAATTCGGATGCATTTATGGCGATGCGGAGCTTTTCGCGGGAGGCTGTCCCAAAGTCATTAACTGACTTTGGGACAGCCTTTATATTGGGTGATATAGTACATCTGCCCCTCTGTATCGGACAAAGTAGAGCTACATTGGAATCCGTACAGTAAAACGGGGCGTATTGAACGAACAATTGCGCTACATTGGATCGGCTACAGTATAATCTGCTCAATTTGGCTGATCATGGCTCATTCTGGCTTATTTTACTGTAGTAACTCCAACGTAGCTCCAGCAAGCCTCCCGTTTACCTAATTTCACTGGAGGAAATCCAACGTACGGCGACTAGGCCTCTCTGGTGAGCAAACACCATTTTGGGACAGCCCCTCTTTTTGGCGCGTGCGGAACGAGTTTAGATCCCCGGGGACTTTAACCCCGGGTTGTTGAGACTTTCTCAAGAAGCTTAAGGCATCCAAATTGGATGCCTTAAGCTTTTATCCCTTTATAAGAGGGGCATTAGCAAATTGAAGAAACGAGATGATTTCCCCAGAGGGAAGGCTGTCGCAGGGGATATACTCCCAGGCTAACAGCTGGCCGCAAAAGTGGTATTCGAAGAATTCGGCCACCCCGTTGACGGTGAGCAGAGATTCGTTAGGGGGCCCCATCATCTTTACGTTAAAAGGGGGATGATTCCCCATTCTCCTTCGTACTTCCTCTACCGAAAACCGAGGAATCACTTGTCCAAACCGGCCGCCTGTTGTGAATTTCAGCTTCATGAAAGGTCTTCTTATTTGCCCCTTCCTCCTCATAAGCAATCATACAGAGGCACGGCCCACTCCGTAATATCAATAGGGTATACCTCCTTGTCCTCCTTCTTGAAGAATAATCTCGCTTCTCCGTTCAAGGGATGCTCAGCCATCAGATTAAAAACGCTGTACTTGCCGCACTTTGATCTGGACAGGTTAAGCTGACGCATAAGCTCTGGCTCCAGACAGAAAACCAATGATTCTCTTCCGCATACGAACAGGCACATATGAGCGGATGGATGCAGGCGAACCTCAAAGAAATAGTTCGGCGATTGGGGATATGACGCATGAATTTCTACACTCATCTGGTTGCATTGATAGAGAGAACCTTTAATATGGTGAAGCTTGTGACCTTGAAATACGTACTGCTCCAGCGCCGGGATATACTCTTGCACGGATGTTCTCATATTTAATTCGCTCCTTTAGGTTTGTTGCTTGCATAAGTTGATTTTATATCCGCCCCAGCCTCTTATTTTTGCAAAATCTCTTTTTTTTTCAAAAATGCAATTATGCAACAAAGCGGGAGAAATAAGCGGTAATCTGTTCCTAGGAAAGCCAATCAGCGAATGGAAAGGAGTATTGAAGATGAGAGAGGAGGGGTGGTAAGCTTTTACATATGATTCGTATATTGGGAGGATTACATCAATGGGCGTGAATGAAAGGCCGTTTAAACAAATCGTTCGCATAATGAAGGATGCAACCGCAGGCGCTAAAGACCGGAAGGCTGCACGGGACAAAGCGGATAATTGTAATCATGTATATGCCTTGATACGCAAGACGATGGCTGATCAGGTGCCGCCTGAGGAGCTGAGGACATTCCAGCTGTATACGCCGGAGCTGGTTGACCAGGACAAGGACCCCTTATATTACAGAATAAACAGGATGATGGACCGTGATCTCGAAGACTTCGCCCGCGGTACCAAGATGATGAAGGCTCTTGGCGAAGCTTGTTTATTATTGAAAATGGGGATTGAGAGCAATGCCAACGGGCTATTCCATGACGGGGAGAAAAGAAAGCTGGCGATCAAACAGATTGATGATGAACTGGCGCGGATTGCGGCGCAAGTCAAGCGGCTGAAAACAAACAAGAGCAGCCGGACTAAGCCATTGATTCAACCGAATATGGAGGAGGGGAACACGAGAGTGAATGTGACAAAAATGATGAAAGAGATATATGATCTTTTCGATTTGCTCGACCAGGCGGATGCAGCCGTTCCTGATTTTGTCGAGGACTATATATGGGAAGCAGACTACGAGAAGCTGATTGTCGTGCGCAGCAGAGAGCGGTTTGTGCTGAAAGGCGAGGGTCGAGTCGTTGTGTACGCGGTTCTGGAAACACCTCTTACCCATGACGTGCATCTGATCCGTTTGGGATCGGATTATTGGGAGGATGCGGAGGCGGCCTATGATTTAAATGAAGCGGCTTTCACCGTTGAACGATACGCCGGCATGACGGAGGCTTTGGCCGAGATTATTAATGCCATCAATCTGGAGGATGATCTTGAGCCTGATGACAGGGATGGAGGCGCAGCCAGCCATTACGACACGCGCTTGACCTTAAACGAAAAGTTTTCCCGATTGCTATCCTAAAGATGCCGGTCTTACAGGGAGATGAGCCTATGGAACATAAAGATACAGCCCAATTGCTGAACAAGTTGATTCAAGATCCCGATTTCTTGGAACTGAAGTCCCTGCAGTCGAGGAGTAATCTGTTCGAGATCGTGGCGGCATCCCATACGGAGATGTGGCACAGCGCCTTTATGAAATGGATACTGGATCCGAGCTCAAGCTTGGGCTTAGGGACATATCCGATTAAGAGGTTTCTGTTCATGGTCCGATACGAAGGCCTCATTCAAGATCAAGATGATGCGATTCTGGAGCTGGATCTTGCGGTAATCGAAGACGAAGAGGAACTAAAGCTGGATCAGATGATCTTTGAAACGGAATATACGGATAAGCTTCTGGCAGGCAAACGTCTGGATATTATGGGAGCGAACGATACGATTCGGATTACGATAGAGAACAAGATTAACGCCAGAGAGGCAGAGGATCAGACAATCAAGTATTACAATTATCTGAAGCAGACCTCTAACTTTAAATATGATGTAATGGTATTCCTCTGTCCGGATGAGTCCAGAGTGCCAAGCAGCAGGCATTTTATTCAAGTCAATTACCAGCAAATCTGCGATCATGTATTGAAGCCTATTCTTAAACATCCGGAGCTGTCAACGGAGAACAAATATCTGGTGCTGCAATATCTCAGCAACCTGGGAAAGCCGCTTAAAGGAGGACGGGTCATGGCGCAGCCGAACAAGGAACTATGTCTAAAAATATATAATGCCTACAAAGAGGTGTTCGACGAGATCTTCATTGCGGCCAAAGACGAGGCGCCTTCCGTGAAATCGGGCGGCATGCAGATTAAGAGCTATAATACAACCCTCTCCCAATTGATTGCGGATGGCATTCTTTCATTGGAGGATGAATTACATGCTTTCTATAAAGGAGAAAGGTATGAAGCAACCCTCGTAAAGGATCAGGCCAACGGCGCTATTACCATTAAGGCGGGGGATGTGCTCTATGGCAGTCCCTCAAAAGCGGCATCATCCATCACCGGGAAAAATGCTAACGGCTGGGTATTCTGGAATGTAATGAATTCGCGTAATGAATTCAAAGGAAGCCTGGCAGAGCTCCGGGCCAAAGCGGAAAATTAATTCAATTGCAGTCCCTTGTCTCCATTGGCAAGGGACTGCCATACATTTATGAGGTGACCCTGACCATGTCGATACAAAGTACGGAGATGCCTAAAATCAAGAGCTACAGGAAGGATCTGCATGCCCGCGTAATTTACGAGTATATCGTAAACAACAAGACGCAAGCTCAAATTGCGGATTTATTGGCCTGGGATGACGGCTGGACGGTGTCCGCGATTGTGCGCGCCTATAACTTCAACAGGGAGAGAAGCGCCAGCTATCAAGGGGGCAAGGATAAAGGCAAGTATAGGGGAACGGACCGGGAATTAGTCAATACATACGTAAATTTGTATTATCCGGGGTTTGTGAACGATGACCGGATGACATTCGATAAGTTTCTGGAAGAGCACCGAAAAAAGCGGGTCGTTCATAAACCGCCGGCGGCCATACCGAGACCTCAGTCTCACCACACGCCGAAACTGCAAAATGCCGTTCCGAAGCCCGCGGTCGCTGCTCCGAAGCCGCCAACGGCGGAAGAGCTGTTCCAACGGGCCCTCCAATTGAGGCGTTCACGCCCGCAATCCAGGGAATTGGAAGGATTGTTCCGGCAGGCGGCGGAGCTGGGGCATATTGAAGCCCTCTATTATTTGGCACTGTTTTATAAAGAAAATGGCAGCTCCGGGGGAGATTATGTCCAGGCCCTTTCCTGGTTCCAGAAAGCAGTAGACCGCGGATGCCCGCATGCCAAGCGTTTCTATGAAGAGTTTCTGTATGAACTCGCTGTGAAAGCGGCGAAGCATCACGAATACCGGGTTGTTGTCCCATGCTATGAGAAGGCTGCGCGGGCAGGGCATTCGGATGCGGCGAATGAGCTGGGCGTTCTATATGCCAAGGGCGAGGGCATCGGCCGAAATGACCGGAATGCCGTCTACTGGTATGAGATTGCTGCAAAAGGCGGCAATACCTATGGCATGTGGAATCTGGCACATTGTTATTTAACTGGAGCGGGCGTTAAAAAAAGCAGGCTTCAGGCCCTATATTGGTTCGAGCAGGGAGCGGCGCGGGGCCACTCGGGAGCCAAGGAGCAGAGCGCCATTCTTTCTTATCAAATTGGCGAGCGTTATTTGAATTCGCAGGAGGAGCATGAGCGGTCTAAAGCCTTTGCCTATTTCCAGAAATCAATCGATTACGGCAATCAGGATGCCCTGTTTTATTTGGGCTTTTGCCATGCAAACGGCATTGGTGTCCAATCCAACGCCCGAAGGGCAGCCGAGTACTACGAGCATGCCGCCAAAGGCGGTTCGGCGGCGGCCATGAATAATTTGGGCGTACTTTATGCCAAAGGCGAAGGTATGGACCACAGCGATCAGCATGCCGCTTATTATTATGAACAGGCCGCAAGTCAGGGCGACCCGGTCGCTATGAGAAATTTGGCTTACTGCTATAAGAAAGGCAAGGGCTGCGAGAAGAATACATTCCAAGCCGTGCACTGGTTCGAGCAGGCAGCAGAACGCGGAGATAATGAGGCCAAGCGGGAAGCCGCTGAAGGTGCTTATTCCATTGGCGAGCATTATTTGAAGTCCAGCGTTCTGAACGAAAAGGAAAAGGCCTATGCTTATTTCCGCAAGGCGCTGAAATATGGAAATAACAAAGCGCTGTTGCAAATCGGCAATTGTCTTGAAAACGGCTATGGCGTAAAGCCAAGCTATGAGCATGCCGTTCAATATTATGAGCAGGCATACTCGGCAGGGGTGGCCGGTGCTGATGCCTGGCTGGCGGATTGTTATTTTGAGTGGGCGAAAGAGCTGCAAGAACATTACTGCTATGACGAAGCCATTGCGCTCTTGAAGAAAGGCGCCGCATTGGATCATGAAGATTGCATGCTTTATCTGGGCAACTGCTATTTTGAAGGCAATGGTGTTTATACGGACGACAATACTTCCGCTTATTGGTACAAGGAGGCCGCTAGCGCCAGATTCTCCGGAAAGTCAGTTGAAGAGCACTATATGGAAGCCGCCGAGAGATGTATGGCGGACAGCGATTACGAGCGGGGAGCGGAATGGTACAAAAGGGCGGCGGAGCTTGGTTATGCGGCGGCTATGAATGCGTTAGGCGGTCATTATTCCGGCTTGGATTCCGATTCCGGTCATTCGGATTATAAGCAAGCCGTCGAATGGTACAAGAAAGCGATGGAGATGGACGATTATAGCTGTGAATGGGATTTGAACCGCTGTTACCTGAAGCTTGGCGAGCAAGCGCTGCTTGAGGAAGCAGTGGAAGCGGCCCTGGGGTGGTATCAAGAGGCAAGGGAGCTTTTTGAAAGCGGGGATTACCGGAGCGGGCTTCATGAATGCTATTGCCGATTGGCCAGAGCCGCCGTTGATGAAGGAAGGCATTCAGCCGCTATGGAGTATTATCGACAGGCAGAGGAATACGGCGGGCCGGGAAGCGAAGAGGCAGACTGGTTGGCGCAAATCGGCGACTGGCTGGATGCGGAATTATGGGAATCCGCGCTTGCGGAGGAATGGTATGAGAAAGCCGCCGGGCTAGGTCATGCTGCTGCCGGAAAAATAATGGCGGAAAGGTATTTTTCGCTCGCCCGGCAATATGAGCTTGAACAGGAAGAAGAGCAGTCGCTGTTGTATTATCAAAAGGCTGCTGAAGCCGGGGACGATCTTGCCCAGATGCAAATGGGGCATGCGTATGAATTCGGAAAAGGCACCCGGACAGATTACGATGCCGCCTTTCATTGGTACAACCTTGCGGCGGAACAAGAGAACGGCGAGGCGCATGAAAAGCTGGGCAGCTTGCTGCAGCATGGAAAGGTGAATAGGCATGACGGAGCAATGACCCGTCTCCGCATGGCGGCTTTTCGGTATGAGCAGGCCTTCCGTCTGGGCAACGAACGGGCGAAAAGCTCGCTAATCTCCTGTAATCACCAGCTGGCTGAGGAATATGAAGCGGCTATGAACTTCGCACAGGCCGTAAAGATCTACCGGCAGATGGTTGAGCTGGGCAATACCAGTTCGCTTAATGCTCTTGGCTTAGCTTATCTGAAAGGGGTTGGCGTCCCTCTGGATTACAAGGAGGCAGCCGGCTGCTTCAGACAAGCTGCAGATCTGGGAGATATATGGGGAGAGCAGTATCTGGACCGCCTGTTTGGGCAAGGGGAGGATGTGCCGGGAGAGTATCAACAATACGAGCAATGGTATCGTCAAGCCGCGGACCTGGGAGATTCGGCGGCATTGCGGCAACTTGGGCTTTTCTATATGGCCGGGCACGAGGGGGAACCCGATTATAAAACGGCGGTCTATTGGCTGGAGCAAGCGGCAAAGCAAGGAGAGGAAAGGGCAGCTGCGGAAGTTGTTGAGGCTTATGCTCTCCTTGCCGAAGACTATGATAAGTGGAGCAATGATGCCTGGGCCTATCATTATTACAAGAAAGCTGCGGAATTGGGGCATGCCGAGTCACAGAACATGGTGGGCATTTATTATGCAAGAGGAATTGAGGTTGTGCAAAATCAAAGACTCGCAGCCCAATGGTTTGAACAATCGGCGCAGAAGGGCTCCTCTTTCGGACAATATCATTTGGGCGCTGCATATGAAGGCAGCCAAGGCGTCGATCGGAATGAGGAAGCGGCTGTCTTCTGGTACGAGAAATCGGCTTTGCAGGGAAATTATTACGCCAAGCATGCGCTGGCTGCGATGTACAAGGAGGGCCGGGGTGTCCCTGCGGATCTGGGGAAGGCGGAAGCTCTGATGGAGGAAGCCTATTTGCAGGGCTGCCCGATAATTGATAACGAATCAGACAAGCTTCTGGTTCCGTTGGCCGATCTTTATACATTGAAATATGCTGGGGCGTATGGGGCCAAGCTGATCGAATTCTATGAGCGTCTGGCAGAAGCGCAGCAAGATAATAACATGTGGTACGAAATAGGGCTGGCTTATGAGACGGGGTACAGTTCAAGCTTGGCCATTCCTCTTGAAACGGATATGGGCAAAGCCTTTTATGGCTATAAACAAGCTGTTGAAATTGGAGGATCGGTCATTTTTGAGGCTATTCATAAATTGGGAGATTGCTATCGGCATGGCGTTGGAACGGAGCGGGATATCCCGAAGGCCGTTGAAGTGCTGGAGCATGCAGCCGAATGGAATGATCCGGAGGCGTTAAATGTAATTGGAGAGTGTTATTTCTCCGGTGAAGGGGTAGAGCGTAATCATGACAAAACCTTTGAATATTGCATGCGGGCAGCCGAACAGGGGCATGCGGAAGCGCAATATAACGTAGGATTCTGCTTCGAGAATGGCTGCGGGGCAGAGCCTAATATGGAGAAGGCAATGGAATGGTACGGGAAATCGGCGGAGCTGGGATTCGCACTTGCGATGGAGCAGTTAGAGCGCATATCGGGTGGAACAATCTCGCCGGAAATCTCTCATGTGGAGGATACGCCGGCAGCTGCATTTGAAATTGACGAAAGCCTGGATGTAAACGAGTTGATCTGGCTTATGGGTAAGGCGTCTGCGAAAGAAGAAAAATTTTATTACCAGCAAGTTATCCATGAGAAAATGCATAACTCCATGTATGGTCCGCGCGACGGGAACGAGATAATGGTACTTGGCGAAGAAAACGGGACGGAAATCAGGGCTTTTCATTTAATGGGCGAGAAAATTCATTACGCAGTCACCAACGAAGACAAAGCTGTTATTACCATCATTAATGAGCATATTAAAATCTATGTGCCCGGCGGCACTTTGATTATTTCCAGAGATTATGCCATGCAGCATCTGAGCGCCAAGGTGATCAGCTATGCTGTCGAGGAGAATGAAGTCTTTTTATGGAAATTGGGCGGAAACGGAACAGCTGTTGTATTTGAGTTGGCCTCCTTATTGGATGAGGAACAAAATGAGTCCATCATGTACATGAGGCTAATGCGGTTCTGTCCGGATTATTTACAGGAATTTGAGCTGTTCGGCGACAAATTTAAGGAAGCCTACAGGCAAAACCTCCAGAAACAGAAACAGCTTTAATCCGTTAGAGGGCTTATAATTTCTCTGACATGTATTTTATTAACCCAATAACATGAAAATCAGGCTGACTCGGTTGTCATTTCTTATGGCGATACGGGTCAGTTTTTTTGTGCTGGAGCCAGTATGGAGTAAATAGTCGGGTACGAGCATTACAACGCGAGCATTTCTTAATTATGTATGTTGAGATCCAAGGTAAAGAAAACGAAATAATAGTAAGGTTTTTATAAGAAAAAAATATTGAAGTTAATTTGTATCTTTCGTGTAAAATTTCAATAAAGAAAACATAAAAAGAAGTATTTATTATAAATTAACTTATCCGTTACGCAGTCCTATAATAAACATGAGCAATCGGGAGGTGCATGCAGCTCTCAACTCATCATTGTAAAAAAATATAAAAAAGGAGACTATTATGAGGAAAAAAAGTTCAATCGCGTTGCTGTTGGTAATAGCGCTTTTATTTTTTACCAACCAGTATTCTTATGCCGATGTAACCTCTAATTATCAGAACCCGCTAATGCGCGGAGCAGATCCTACCATTGTAAGGGCTGATGATGGTTATTATTACTCGGGTTTTGCTGTTGATAATAACATCTACATAAAGAAATCGGAAACCATTCTTGGAGTAGCTGCTGCCAAAAGCAGATTGGCCTGGGCCAGACCGGCAGACCAGGAGGAGTTCGGATATGTATGGGGGCCATATATCTACCGACTGGATGGCAAATGGTATATTTATTTCACCTCTGGAGAGGAAAACTCGTACGGGTATGGTCATCCGAACTCCTATGTCTTGGAAAATTCATCTCCCGATCCCTTTGAAGGTACTTGGGTGCTTAAGGGAGGGATCAACGGGAAGCTGAATACAGAAGGCAACGGCTTGGCCTGTGGTGTGGTAACCCTTGGGGGTAAAAGGTATTTCACTTATACAAAATACTTCTGGAATGAAACCAATACTAAATTTGACGAGAGCCCAACTATCGTTGAAATGGAGAATCCCTGGACATTAAAAGGGGCGGAAGGTACTTTGGCCAGACCGTTGTATGACTGGGAGAAATACGGAGACAACGTAAATGAGGGAGCAGCGGTAGTGGAAAGAGACGGGAAAACTTATTTTGCCTACTCTGCTAGCAGCTTTATGAATGATAATTATAGTGTCGCCTTGTCAACGGCTAATTCAGAAGATGATTTGCTGGACAGTAATTCCTGGACGAAACATCCGGTACCTATCCTGTCGAAATCTCCTGAAAACAGTTCCTTTGGACCAGGCTCTCCTTTATTTGTAAAATCAGAGGATGGTTCAGAAGATTGGCTTGTTTATCATGCCGGGCCGGTGGGCGGACAAACGGGCTCAAACAGATGGGTAAGAGCGCAACGCATCAATTGGAATGATGATGGTTTTATCAACCTCGGAATTCCTTCTAATCCGGGTACTGTGCTAGGCAGACCATCAGGAGAAGAGAAAAGCGAGCTTTTTGAAGCCGAAGATGCTTCTTACTCAGGAGTAACGAGAACAATTCTGAGTGATAGTTCCAAGAGCTCAGGCAGCGGAGTTATGCAATACAATAATAGCGCCGGTGATTTTGTAGAGTTTACCGTAAATACAAATTCGGCAGGCAGCTATTCGCTGAATTTCAGATACAATAACAATACAACTGAAAGCGTTCCCATGAAATTGGGAGTGAATCAGGACAGCAGCAGAGATCTCTCATTCTGGTCAAATGCCGGAAATGAATTCAATTATGATCTTCTGAGGGTTGATAATGTACAGCTTAAGGCAGGGAGCAATAAGATCCGTCTGACAGCAGACGAGGCGAATGGGCTGGTACTGGATGCTTTGATTGTAAAAAGAAGCACGATGTACGAGGCGGAAAACGCTGATTTAACCGGCGGTGCTGCCATAGCCTCCAACCATAGCGGCTATAGCGGAACCGGATTTGTAGAAGGAATGTGGAATAAGGGAGCATCGGCGCAGTTTTCCGTAGATGTGCCTTACACGGGGAATTATTCGGTTAATCTGCGTTACAGCAACGGGTTTACGGATGACAAGACTTTAAGCGTATATGTAAATGGTGTAAAGGTTAAACGCATAGCATTGCTTGCTTACGGCGATTGGGACAAATGGGCGGATCGCTATGACAATATTGAGCTGAAAGCCGGACATAATACAATAACCTATCAATATGACAATGGTGACAGCGGTGATACCAATCTGGATTCGATCAGCGTCGCGGAAGCAACCACTTGGCATTATGAAGCTGAGAATGGCATTCTTTCGGGAAATGCCAATCTGGCGGCGGACCAAGCCGGTTATACAGGAACAGGTTATGCGACGGGGCTCACTAGCGTCAATTCGGCAGTTGATTTTGCAGTAAATGTTGAAAATTCAGCCGTGTATGATTTTAAGCTGAGGTTCTCAAACAGTGCTGCTGAAAGTAAAACCTTAAGCCTGTACCTTAATGGCGTAAAGGTCAAACAACTATCTTTCTCTAGCACTGGGGAGGGGAATAGCTGGAGTGAAGTGCTGGAAACGGTAAACCTCAATAAGGGTAATAACACGATTGCGTTTAAATATGATGCCGGGGATTCAGGCGAGATCAATATTGACAATATTCATCTTAACAAACGTATTCCTTGGAAGTACCAGGCTGAGGATGCAAACCTGCAGGGCGGCACACATGCGGCTACCGATCATTTATGGTATGAGGGAACGGGGTTTGCCGGAGGCTTTGAATCTGTAAATGAATCCATTCGTTTTAATGTGAACGTGCCTAATACGGCTTCATACCCTGCAACCTTGAGGTATTCGGGGGCACAGTCATCTGATATAACCATAACCCTGTATGTAAATGGGAATAGAATAAAACAGCTTTCGTTAACGCCTACAGCAGACTGGGATTCCTGGTCTGAAGCTACGGAAACTTTAAATCTGAATGCCGGTAACAATACAATCGAATACAAACGTGAAATCGGCGATACCGGCAGATTTAATATGGACAGCATTACCATCGATAAATTCAGCGGTGGAAATACCGGCTTTAATAATAATGGGGTCGTATCCGGAACCGTGTACAAAATCATATCCAAACGCAGCGGTAAAGCATTGGATGTTTCGGGTTATTCATCCAATCCGGGGGCGCTGATTGATCAATGGGCCTATGTCGGCGGAAACAATCAGAGATGGGAAATTGTAGACGTTGGCAACGGATATTACAAAATAAAATCCGCCCACAGCGGACTTGTGCTTGATATTGTTGATGAATCACCAGAAGAGAATATTGCTCAAGCGGCTTCCGCCGAAACAGACAGCCAGCAGTGGAGATTAGAGAAGGCGGAGGGATATTACAAAATTATTAACAAAAGTAACGGAAAAGTACTGGATGTAAGCAATGAATCTTATTCTAATGGCGCAAATGTTCATTTATGGGAATACGTAGGCAAAGATAATCAGTTATGGACGATAGAAACTCCGTCAGCGATAGATAAATTTGAAGGGGTAACGGAAATTACTGATGTGCCTGCCGCAGCAACTGCAGGAACAGACCTGATGCTTCAGGGCAACATTGTTCCCGGCAATGCAACAAACCAAACCATCCTATGGAGCGTCAAGGATGCAGGCAGCACCGGAGCGGCCATCAGCGGCAACCTTCTTTCGGCAAGCCATGCGGGAACTGTCGTTGTTACCGCAACTGTTATGGAAGGAATGGAAGACGCCAGCAATTATACACAGGACTTTATTATTAATGTCGATGCAGGTCAACCAACAATGACGGATGCGATTATCAGTCCGTCGAGCGTAAACTATGATCTCCATGCTCCTGGTGATGTAAGTACAAACATTACGTGGAACAGCGCAAGCAATGTGACTGATGTGGTATATGGCGGGAACTCCATTCCGATAGAGGACGGCTATGTTGTAACAGGCGACACCTTGACGGTCACAAGCGAGTATCTGGCCTCCCTTGAACTTGTGAAAGGGGAGAAGGCGGAATTTGAGATTTCCTTTGATGAAGGAAGCCCGGCAATCTTCACAGTAAATATGATAGACAGCACTGATCCGGTTCCGCTCAGTCACGACATTTCTGTCGAAAACAATGGCGGCGGCACAGCGGGAGCAAATCCTGTTTCTGCCGCAGAGAATACGGAAATTACGCTGACTGCAACGCCAAAGGCCGGTTATCACTTCAAGGAATGGCAGGTCGTCAGTCCAGCAGGATTAACCATTACCGGGAACACTTTTATCATGCCGAATGAGGCTGTGACGGTAAAGGTTGTCTTTGAGCAAAATCCTGTGGATACCCCTTCTGCTCCAGCCACACCAGCTGCGCCAAGTTATACTGCAAATATCAAGGTTATAGATGCTGCAGGCAATGGTTCGAAAGATATCCTGTTGCCGATCAAGGTTGATGTAAATACGGGTATTTCAATCTTGGATGCCAGTTCTCTAAGGGATCTGATAGGGGGAGACGGAACGGCTGTCATTACAGTACCATCCATTCCAAATGTGAATACCTATACGATGGATATCCCTGTATCCTATCTGTTAACGGCCGATAGGCAAGGCGCTTTGATGCTTCATACTGATCAAGGCAGCATTACGATCCCTTCCAATATGTTAACAGGTGTATCAGGAACGGATGCAAAGAAAGCAGAAATCTCCATCGGTCAAGGCGATAAATCCAAGCTGCAGGATGCTGTCAAAAAGGCGATAGGCAACAGGCCTTTGATGCAGCTTACATTGACCTTAGATGGTAAGCCAATAGAGTGGAACAGTCCCGGCGCGCCTGTGAATGTATCTATACCTTACACGCCGACAGCCGAGGAACGGGCCAATCCTGAAAGCATTGTCATCTGGTACATCGACGGAAGCGGCAATACGATGGCCATGCCGAATGGACATTATGACCAGGCTGCGGACACAGTATCGTTTAAAACCACTCATTTCAGCTATTTTGCTGTAGGCTACAAAAAGGTAGGCTTTGCGGATGTTGCCCAAGACGCCTGGTACAACAAAGCGGTAAGCTTTATCGCTGCAAGAGACATCAGTACAGGTATGGGCAACGGAAATTATGCTCCTGATTCCAGACTGACCCGTGGGCAACTATTGGTCATGCTAATGAGGGCATATGGCCTATCGCCGGATATCAATCCACAGGATAACTTCAACGATGCAGGCAGCACCTATTATAGCGGTTATCTGGCAGCAGCCAAGAGATTGAAGATAGCTGAAGGTGTGGGCAGCAATAGTTTTGCACCGGACAGGGAAATCACCCGTCAGGAAATGTTTACCCTGCTCTACAACGCGCTTAAGGCTATAGGACAACTGCCGCAGGGGAACTCCGGACAACCGCTGTCAAGCTTCAGCGACGCCGGACAGGTTGATTCCTGGGCTAAGGAAGCTATGACGTTACTGACAGAAACCGGGACAATAGGCGGAAATAACGGAAAGCTGTCCCCGACAAGTACAACTACCAGGGCGGAAATGGCACAGGTGCTGTATAATTTGTTAGCAAAATAAACCTGCTGTTCTATCTTAATTCAACAATAAGGCTGGCAGAAGCATAAGTTGCTTCTGCCAGCCTTATTTCCCGTTAAGCTATATCTGGCCGTTTTGGAAGAAATTTAGTTTGAAGGTTTTGGGGCTTGATCCGGTATATTTGGTAAACACATGGGTGAAGTAAGCAGGGGAATCAATCCCGACTGCAGTGGATACCTCGAATACCTTTTTGGAGGGATCTTTAAGTAATCTCTTGGCTATTTCAATTCTGTACTTGTTGATAGTATCGACAAGGGATTCGCCAGTTTCTCTTTTATACAATCGGCTTAGATAGCTGCTGTTTACATGGATATGGTCCGCGATAATTTGCAAAGTCAGGTTTTTGTTAAAGTTCTCCCGTATATACTTCTGAGTTTCAATAACAATATAATTATGCTGCCGGTCACTCATGGATAAGGCATTTGAGATGTCGGCAATTAATCTTTCCAGGATGTGCAACAGATTCTGAATGCTTTTGCTCCCCAGTATTTGCTTGTATAGGGAGGGCTCGTCTCCGGTCAAATCGGAAGTGATTGGTTGTCGGGCCTCCAGCAGCCTGAAGCAGTAAGAGCCAATAATCAAGCATGTCACCTTGATATTCTCGATTGGTTCTTTGATACTTCTGTATTTCTCCATTAACTGATTTAAGCGTTGTATAGCTGCTTCATAATGTCCCTCTTGCAGGCATTCGTTAATTTGCTGGGCAACGTTGTAGGGTCTGGATTCAAGCTCAGGGGCTTGTCCTGAGTGAGGGATATAAACAGACACATGGTTTTCATTATAGAAGCTGTCCTGAATGGCCTGGCAAGACTCCACGTAAGCTAATGAGAGGAGCAAAATATCCCGGTGCATGCCGCTGATGCCGATATTGATAGAGAATCTCTTGAAATGATCGGCCATGCGGATAATCTCATTACAAGTCATTAGTAGAGTCTGAGTGCATTCGGAGGTATTGGATGCTGGAAAAGAAACGATGGCTAAAAGCGCATTCTTTTTTATTTCAACCGTGTAATGCGGCCCTTTTTCGAAAGCAAGCGAGAGAAATTGCTTAATGGAATCTGTGAATCTGTAGAGATGGTCCGAAGCATTTGTTTCATTATCGTTTGACTCTGAAGAATCACGGATCTCTACATTAATGACAAAATAGTAATCCAGCTTTATGCCAAGCTCAGTCGTTCTGTTCAGGAGCATGGCTTCATCGGCAATAATGCCGCAAACCGCATCTTTCAGAAACTTCTCGCGGATTTCGCTTCTATTGTCATTAATAGCATTCTCTAGCTGAAGCAGCTTCCGCTCATGGTCCTTTTCCTTTAGAAGAAGCTGCTTGGCTTTGTTGATAGCGTCGGGAATTTGCGCGCTTGGATTTGTTTTGACGACAAAGTCGACAGCTTGATATTTTATAGCGGATTGAGCATAGGTGAAATCGGCGAATGCGGTCAATAGGATAACTTTAATATATGGAAAGTTCTCATGTACGAATTTCGTTAACTCAATTCCGTCCATACCGGCCATCTTGATATCTGTCACGATAATATCAATGTCATGCACGGCAAGCTGCTCAATTGCTTCAATTCCATCGCCGGCTTCGCACACTACTTCGCAATCTAAAGCGCTCCAGTCGGTAAAGCACATAAGTCCCTTTCGAACAATTGCTTCGTCATCTACAATCATGACATTATACATAGGATAATTCCCCCCGGTCCGCAGGTATATGAATGGTGACTTTTGAGCCTTTATCGATTGTACTCTCAATGCGAATGCCATAAGGTTCCCCGTATATCAGCTTGATTCTCTTATTGGTGTTGATCAGGCCGATGTTATTATGTCCCGGTTTTCTCATAGCAGCACTTTCAGGCTCATCCCATTCAATGAGATCATTCTCAAATCCGGCCCCATTATCGGTAATTTCGAAATAAATCGAATCATTTTTCTTGCGAATGTACATGTTAAGAGATCCCTTGCCCAGCTTTTTTTCCAGTCCGTGAATAATTGCATTTTCTACAATCGGCTCAATGCTCAGCTTCGGAAGCATCAGGTTTAAGATCGATTCATCTTCAACATGAATGGAATATTCGATTTTATCGCTAAACCTCTCCTTTTGCAGGTAAAGGTAAAACTTAATCAATTCGAGCTCTTGCCGGATCGTAATCTTGCTTAAGCTATTGGAATGAATCCCGGCTTGCAGCAATTCTGTCAAAGCAGTCACCATGTTGAACACAGTCTCGTCCTTGGACAGCCGCGCTTTGTAACCGATCGTAATTAGCGTATTAAACAGAAAATGAGGATTCATTTGCGATTGAAGAAATTTGATCTCGGATTCCTTGACTAACAGCTGCTTCTCGTACACCTGATCAATCAGATGCTCGATCTCGTTAGTCATATTGTTAAAGGTGACGCTCAGAAGATTCAGCTCGACATCTTTGTAAACCGGCATTTTTGTATTGTAATCGCCCCTCTTGACTTTGTTGATACAGCGAAACAAGTCACGAATGAAGCGGGTGAAACGAAGCGAGAACAGTATGCCAACAATGGTGGATACGGCAACAATCAGGGCGATAATCCATACATAATTTCGAATGCTGTCAGATAAATTGGAGAGCACCTGTTTTTTGGGAATGCCCACAATAAAGGTCAATCCGGTGCTGCCGATGCTTTGTGAGGCGATAAAATATTTCTGCCGGTCCAGTTTAACCTCGGATACATTTGCGCTGCCTTTGAGCTTCAAGATAGACGGATCAATTTTTTGTCCAAGGAGATGCTTGTTGGTACTGGAGTATACATACCCCTGGTTATCAATGATGTATGCCATCGAATTCGGAAAGCTGATAAGCTCCGCATATTTCGCGGATAAGTCTGCTTCATTGGTTCCAAAGATCAGAACAAGACGCTGACTCGGATTATCGATATTGGATACAACGCGGGTGAAATAAATGGTCGGATCGTTAACTGTAGGCGGGAGAATCTCTTTTCCTCTGACCTTGCTGTTGCTAACGATATTATAAATATAGGCATTATTCTGATTGAGCTGTCCGATATTAGGCTGTGACTTCAGCACGGAGATAAAATTATCCGCATCGAAAAAAACATAGGCTGTCGACAGCAGACTTATATTCCAGGCATCGTTGAACATCAGGCTGTATTTGAGCTCTTCCTCGACTTTGCTTCTATTAAGAAACTGTTTGTAGTAGTCGTCACCGAGATTATTGTCCTCGCTGGACCAGGTTCTCACCGTTTTGTTGGATAGAAAATGAAGCGAGGTGTTATCAATAATTTGAAACGAATGCTCGATATTGTCATTGGTTTGGTGAATCAGCCGGGCTAGATTGTCATTGGCA